>UEXM01000224.1_pt1 | contig 62603 bp, 53 predicted proteins | sample 1796661 | NCBI WGS metagenome assembly UEXM01 (sample SAMEA4772469, study PRJEB27181) | metagenome | reverse complement strand
CCGCAATAGCACTAAAGAAGTTTACAGCAGCTACCGCTAGTACAGGTGTCAATGGAAAAGAATGGCAACAGCTTGAACAACAATATGGAAAGCACCTAAAAAGTATTAATAAAATTAACGCTTGGTATGATTTATTCCTGATTGATTTAAAAGGTAATATTGTTTTCAGCGCCGCTAAAGAATCTGATTTAGGTATGAACATTAGTACTTCATCACTGGCGAAAAGTAGTATTAATGATGCCTTTGTGAACGCTAAAAATAGTGCTTTAGGTACACTTTCCATCAGCGACTTCAAACCCTATCCACCATCAAATAATGAGCCCGCAGCTTTCATTATGGCTAAAAAGTCCGATGAAAATGGCACCCATATTGGTTACATAGCATTGCAATTTCCAAGCAGTAAAGTGAATGAGATTATGCAACAACGCGATGGTATGGGTGAAACAGGTGAAACCTATTTAGTTGGACAAGATAAGCGCATGCGTTCTGATTCATTTCTTGATCCAAAAGGCCACTCGATCCTAGCATCGTTTGCAGGAACAATCGCTGAAAATGGCGTAGATACTAAGGCTGTAGAGCATGCATTTAACGGCGTGTCTGCTAGTGAAATAATTAATGACTATAATGGAAATGCTGTACTATCGTCATTTACCACCCTTGACTTAGGCAACTTTAAATGGGCCCTAATAGCTGAAATTGATGAATCTGAAGCCTTTGCCTCTGCCAATACATTAATTAAAATCTCTGTGTTCACTATCATCATAGTCTCAATTATTATTACATTGATTGGGCTATTCATCGCCAAAAACATCAGCACCCCTATCATTTCATCAGTTCAAGCTGCCCAGCATGTTTCAGCAGGAGACTTAACGCAAACGATTGAAGTAAATCAAAGCGATGAATTAGGGGTATTACAACAAGCTATGCGAGACATGATTAAGCGCTTAAAAGGCATGATTGAACATATTTCGGCATCAGCAGAGCAACAAGCAGCAGCATCGCAAGAGCTCTCGAGCATCACAGCACAAACAGATCAGAATGTCAGGCGTCAACATCAAGCAACCGATCAGGTTGCAACCGCAATTAACGAAATGAGCGCTTCTATTGATGAAGTCACCAGTAGAACATCCGAGGCTTCAGATGCTGCTGACAACTCTAAGCAACTGGTTAACACTAGCTCATTAACCATTAATGAAACTATCGAGCAAATCAAAGCGCTGTCAGTTGGCATACTCGATTCAAAAACCTTAATCGATGAAGTACAAGAAGGCACTGCCGACATTGTCAATATTCTCGTGGTTATTAAGGGGATTGCCGATCAAACCAACTTATTAGCACTCAATGCTGCTATCGAAGCTGCTCGTGCTGGAGAACAAGGTAGAGGCTTTGCTGTTGTTGCGGATGAAGTACGAACACTTGCACAAAACACCCAAAAATCTACCGTTGAAATAGAAACCATGATTCAATCATTGGAAAACAAAGTCAGCCGAGCAACGACATCAATGAATGTCGGTAGTGAACAAGCTAAGCAAATTGTTGATAGAACTCATGAAGTAACGCGCTCATTATCTGAAGTTGAAGCATCAGTGTCTCTCATTTCCGATATGAATATTCAAATTGCGACTGCTACACAACAACAAAGTGAAGTCGCACGAGATATTAGCCAACAAGCCGTGGAGATTAGCGATATCTCCGTTGAAACTGGTGATAGTGCCCAAGAAATTTCAGCGGCAAGTGATGAGTTGGCAAAACTTGCGGCTGATTTATCTGATCAAGTAAAAACATTTAAAATATAATTTAAAAATATACTAAGGACGGGCTAGCAAATATATTTAGGACTGAGCCTTTTATTTAGTGCTGAAATATTTGCTAGTATTGTTGATAATTGCTTCTGAGCAACAAAAAAGTAAAGAAAAGTCGTCTCAAAGAAGATATTTTCCTTGTCAATAAGCTAACAAATGCAATATACTCTCCGCGCCTTACCACAAGGCGTTCTAAGTAAGTTCAGTGGTGGCTATAGCTCAGTTGGTAGAGCCCCGGATTGTGATTCCGGTTGTCGAGGGTTCAAGTCCCTTTAGCCACCCCATCTTTTCTCGCACTATTCCTTTAAAATCAAAGTTTCTTAATAACTTGTAACGCATATTTTTAAAACAACGTCTGTGCATTGCTGTTGGTATGTAAAACTAATTCGACCTACTTTTGCTGACATTCATGCCCGATTGATACACACTATCAGCCAAAACTATTTCACTTCACCTTATTGGGTATTTGACTTTCTGTCTTTTAATTATTTAAAAAATAAAATATAAAACAAGAAAGCTTATTAGAAAACTTTAAATCAAGCGCTTACTTACCATGCTTTAATGGATATTTTGACCATTATCCTGAAGCAACTCTGAGTAGAGAGTTATGCCCATAATAAGTTGACCACAACAACCTAAGGTCAAGAATAGGTTTGATAAAATGATAAGAATAAAAGAAGAAACACAACTTATATCTGCAACAATCCCTGATTGGATTAATGAATTAGATAACTCCATCCATATGCCGCGTATACAACGAGGCTTTGTCTGGAAGCCTGAGCAAATTGCTTTGCTGTGGGATTCTTTATTAAGAGGCATGCCATTTGGTACGCTACTAGTTGCCAAAATAAAAAGCACAACATTGGCAAAATCAGGTGATAAACTAAAAGAGGTCTCTGACGGTTGGCAGTTACTGGACGGACAACAACGATCTCGCACTATGCAGGGCGGCTTTAACTATAAAAAATCTGGGTTTAGAGTTTGGCTGGGCTTGATACCCCAAGACAATCCAAAAGATTTAGTATTTGATATTCGAGTTTGTACGCAAGAACATCCTTTCGGTTTTGATAAAAACTTTAAAAAATTGAATTTATCAACACGCAGAAGTGCATATGAAAAGTTTACGAAAAAACAACACTACGATAATAAAAATACAAAGCAAAAAAATTCAAAAAACAAAACGCTAAATCTTGAAAATTCAGAGCCCTACGTTAAATACGACAATGTTTATGTCGCGTTAGATGATTTGCTTATTAACAAGGTAAATATTCCGGAGCTATTTGAAAAAAAAGCAAAGCAGCTAGACATTGATATTAAAAAATTTTCGGATCAAATAACTAGAATAGAGCAAGCTATATCTGCAATTCATGATGTAAATATATATGCTATTCGAGTTAACGAAAAATTATTCGAATTTGACGGTGAAGTTAATCTTAAAGCTGATGCTGAGCCGGGTTTAGATGTTTTATTTAAAAGAGTCGCTTTAGGTGGAAAAGAATTATCAAGTAATGATTATGCCTATTCTCTTATCAAACAAAAAAAAACTGCTCTATATAATTTAGTTGAATCTATTAGTCATAAAGTACAAGCCGTTAATGTATTTTCGGCATTAGATATCGTTGCAATTGCGTTAAGAGCAAGCTGTAAATTAGCCGCAGAAGGAAGAATTACTGCAGATAAAGATAGCTACAACAAAAACACTATTTATCGTATTTTACATAATCAAGTAAACAGTCTTTATATTGAGAAGTCCTTACTTGAACAAAAGGCATTAGAAAAAGCAATCGATACGGTGTTAAGCAAAATAACTTATTGCGCAAGCAACAATGTAGATGGTTTGCCAACACAACTTGTAACTAAAATACCTAGGCCCATAATCCAAGTGCTTGTTATCCATCACTTGAATACAGATATAGAAAAATGGTGCTTTAGTCAAAATGAATTAATAAGCTTTTGCTTATATTACTTACTGGTAAAACCCAAAGCCAAAGACAATCAAAAAATTTCAAATATTTTACTAAACTTACATGAACCGACTGTTGAAGGGTATGTTGCAGAGCTAAAGCAATACTACTTAAAAGAAAAAAATCAGGACATCAGCCTAATTGACACTGAAATATTCTCAAAGCAAATCATAAAGGCTTATGATATATCCGCAAGTGAAGGCTCAGCACTTGATTTACCTATAGTGATAACCTTAGCTAATCGCGTTAAAGATTACAGCTGTAAAACTATTGTTCAATATTTTTGGCGTAATGAAAATTTATTGATTTGGTTACAACGTGATTATCTGAATATATTAATGAACGGTAATACGCAAAAAATAGCACCTGAAATTACTCCTTATGATTTTGACCATATTATCCCGCAAGATTATTGGGCTAGAGGAAATAGTGGTAAAGGAAAACAATTTCACAAGTTTGTTTGCAGCAAAGAACCATGGGCTAAAAATAGTGTTGGTAACGCGATAGGAAATTATCAATTATTAAGCTTTTCTGATAATCGCTCTAAAAGTAATCTAGATTATCACCAATCTTCCAAGAATATAGATAGCAAAAAATTACAAGCAGACTATAAAATATCAAGGGCAGCTCATGCCTACTTTTTAAAAACGCCAAATCAAAAAGAGGAATGGGAAGCATGCCGGGTCAAAGATTTTCAAAGCGGAGTAGCTTTAAGAACATGTGAATTGTATCAACAGCTGATGAGACAATTTGAAGGATTCAAATATTATTTTTGATCATAAATAATTCGGGATATTAAGTTTGAAATATGCGAGTAAAAGTATAATCTTTGAGTTTATAAAGGCATATATACGCTTTAATCCAAATAATTATATTCACAATATGAATGACGTTTAATTTTTTGGAGATAAATCGAACTAAATCCGACTCAACAACTAGGTGGAGATTCCGGTTATTGAGTCGGAGAAGACTGCTTTAACCTCTCCTGACTTTCTAAAGTGAAGCTTTAAAGTTATTGTGTCTTAGCAATTATTCTCTCTAAGTACCATTTTCTATAATAACTACCCCCTCTAAACCCTTTAACACCAACAGTCCAACCTACTATCAACTTCATCAATAAAGTTAGCTATCAGCAGCACTAAAGACAAAGCTCGAATCAAAATAAGCAGCACAACAAATTTATTTAAGAAACTATGATAACAAGTGGTTCACAATACATAAGTCTTATTTTCTCTACCCTGCACAAAGTATAACGACTAAAAAATGCTCGTAATAATTTGGTTTTATTCAAGTTTTAATGATAGATTGGTCGAATTGATTATAAATAATATTTATATTTTGCTTGGCAAAGCTATTTCCCAATAGCTACAGGCTTGCTCATCATATATTTTGGCATGGACGTATTAATGATAAAAATTGTTATTCTTGCTTGTTTTGTTCTTTGGATGTTCATTCGTCAGCTTACCAAATCAAAGCCAAACTCTATTTGGCGTATTAAATTAAAACGTTTATCTCGTTATGCCTTAATTGGCGCCATCATTTGGCTAATAACTATCGCCTTCGGCTCAGTAAAATATCAAATATATACTGACAAAGTATTTACCTATCAAGGTAATATACAAACTATTTTTGCTTGGCAAGAAAATAGATTACTCCCTATTGAGAGTCTTGCGACACCGGTACTGCTTTCTTTAGATTATGAAACGACTTACCCTTTGACAGAAAAGTCGGCGCAATCATTAACACAAAGCTATCCTTACGAACCTTACTATTTAGGCGTCAGCCAATTTTTAGGTACGGTTTTAAGCTTCTTTTTCTTGCTTTCATACCTGTCTCGCCATATTTCAACCGATAGGCGATGGCAGGAGGCGCTCGCTTCAGACAGTAAAGCTGGCTATCGAGATTTTCTTCACTGGGCTAATAGTAAAAAATTAAGACGTTTACATTGCCTTGGTATGGAAAAAAAAGTTGATATCGCAATGCAGTCGATTGACCAACGAGCTCGCTTGAAGCTTGAAATGTATCGTCAAGGCTATACTGCCCAAGGGTTAAACTCAGCATTTCTTGAAATGCTCAATGAGGTTGTTAAGTCAGGTTACAATAGCATTACAGTAAAAGCCGCACATCACGACAACTTTAAACCGCTTGCTGAAGTGCGTGACATCACAGCCGCCGCGCTAAACTTCGGCGCTCGAGAGCCTAAATTGTTTATGGAAAGGTATTATCAACATTACCTCTCAAATGCGTTAAATAAGGAAACACCAGCTAAATTTGACACTATGGTAATTAATGCTCCCGAGCATTTACGCTTTTCTTACCCTGAACCCAGCAGCGCTAATAGCTTATTAGAAAAGCAGTTAGCTAGCGTGCTTAATCAAGGAAAAAAGCGTTTTACCGGCGATGATCTCGTTGAGTTCACCCCTAGCTCAAGTTCACTATTCAACCAGCCAGGTGTTTGCTTAGAAGTTTCTTACCTATGCCAATTAGGTACAAAAAAAGGCTCACGCCAAACCTCTATTTGGGCAGGAGAAAACCCAAATAAGCTTATTACTATGAACGGCACTGAGTATCCTGGTGGTAATATCCTATGGCTAGTTTTTGGTATGGCATTTAACTGGCGACTACTTATTGATGGTAAGGAAATTTCTTCAGGACATTGCAGCACATTACCCGACTCAGAGATATGTAACCTTAGCCGACCTCAAAAGCAGCATATGCCGGCTAAGTCTGAAGTTGAAAAACAAATTTTTGAAGTGGTTGCACTTTCTAATGTTAGTGTGTTTTTCGCGCAGTTAATGGGAGTCGAAGCAGATAGTATTAACCAGCATACCATTAATTTAAGGGACAAAAAAACAGCAGAAAATGTAAAAACTCAAAATCAAGCGTCTAATGAATTAACGGAGAAGCTTGAAGATGCACTCAGAGGTGAAGCGCTAGAAGAGCTAATGAAAAGTAGTGGTGTAGAGCTCTATCAACAAAATAAAGCTGCGGTTGACACTATCATTAGCGACTATATAAAAAATAATGGCGACACTGACACTGTTTTGATGATCATAGACTTACTCGGTGATTCAGCACCTGAGCTCGTCGGTTGGTTAACAAGTTTAATTGGAGACTCAAGTGATGAATAAAATCTTATTGTTATGTAGTTTCCTATTCATTGCTATCTTACCCAATATCGCACATGCTGATATTAAAAAGACCATTAAAGGCACCATTAAAAAAGGTATTCTAGAAGAGTTTGCTGGTGAATTAGCAAAACTGCCTGGGTTAAAACAAGTCAAAGAAAAAATCGAGACTAACGAATTTAAGCTTATCTCAACAAGCAAGCGTCGTGGAATATTAGAGCTAGCTAATTATAACGATGCTGAAAATATCACTATTGCGCGAACACGTTATGAGCCTGGTTTAAAAATATTCGATCAGGCAATATTAGCGTCAGGTACTTACTGGTTAAAAGCTCAACCTAAAGATACTAAACAACAAGCGATTGAACGGAAAGTCATCATAAATAGTGGAGTTACCAATAAAACGGCACTAAATTTTTGGCAAAAAGGTTTAAAAGTTTTCCCGCTAGAAATTAACACAATACCGCAATCAGCGAGAATTAGAATTTTAAACATTGTGCCTAAATATAAATTTTCTATGCCACTTTCGCCAGGAAAGTATCTGGTTGAAGTAAGCCATAAAGATTATAAAACAGCTAAATTTGATATTACCCTTGATCATAACCAAAACAATTTTAATGTCGCACTACAACCACAAAAAGTTGAAGTGATCAGTGTTACCGGCACTAAAAAGGCTGACGATTCAGTCAAAGCTGATAAACCTAAAAAAGAATATTCTTTAGGTTTTAATATCGTTTTTTGGAGTCTTTTCTTCCTATTAGTTTTACTGGCAGTATGGTTAATCTATCGCTTAATTAAGCTCTTAAAACAGTTACTAAGCAAAGTTTGGCAGATGGTATTTGGCAATAACGCAGTGTGAAGTAACTATCAATTGATTTTGCGCTCTGCTTTATAATGCATTGAATAATTATTAGAGTAGTTGAAATAAGTATTTTCTTATTTCAACTACTTTGGCATTTAAGCCTTGCTGGGGCCTATACCTGATTAATAATTAGCTGCTTTTTTCGCTGCGGCTTGCATCGCATCATTAATCACGGCTTTAAAGTTATTATCCGCAAATGATGCTAGCGCTTGATGCGTAGTACCGTTTGGCGAGGTAACTTGCTCTTTGAGTTCAACCACTGATAACGCTGAATTTAATGCCATGGTAAGTGCGCCAACACCTGACTGCATGGCTGCAACCTCAGCTTGTTGATAAGTTAAGCCTAATTTCTGACCTGACTCAATCATAGCCTCTAAAAATAAGAAGAAATAGGCTGGTGCACTGCCGGCTATCGCCACCACGGCAGGCATTTTACTTTCATCGTCTAACCACAGCGTTTTACCAATACAAGAAAGTACATTATCAGCCAAGGTAATGCTTTGTTGGTCACAGCTTTTAGCCGCGACTAAGCCGGTTAACCCCTTGCAAACAGCACTCGGTAAATTTGGCATTGCAGCAATAACCCGCTCATTACTTGTAAAGTGTGCCTGCAATTGCTCTGTGGTTACGCCCGCAGCAAGGTTAATAACCAACGGCTGTTTAGCTTCATGCATCATAGCCACATTCAACTCAGCGGCAACTGTACTGACAATATTTGGCTTTACTGCAATAAAAATAATATCAGCAAAGCTGACTGCTGCGTCGTTATTCTCGCTCACATTAAATGAAAACTTCTTTGCTAAGGTTTCACGAGTTGTTGCCGTGGGCGCACATACCAAAATATTGTCGGGCTGAAATTTAGCCGCTACAAACCCGCTTAGCATGGCTTGCGCCATATTACCGCCACCAATAAAGGCTAGTTTAGTTTGTTGAATAGCCATGGTTATGCCCTAACTTGGCCGTCGCCATTAACTAAATATTTTTCGGTCGTTAATGACTCAATTCCCATAGGACCATAAGCATGCAATTTCGTTGTAGCTATGCCTATTTCGGCACCTAGCCCTAATTGAGAGCCATCTGAAAAACGTGAAGAGGCATTAACCATAACCACTGAGGCATCAACAAGTTGTTGAAACTTTGTTGCTGCTTTTAAATCTTCAGTGCATATAACTTCAGTATGATTACTGCCAAATTGATCAATATGTTCAACCGCTTGTGCAAAGTCATCAACTACACGAACAGCAATTTCTAAACTTAAGTATTCTTCACCAAACTCGTCTAGCGCTATCGACTTACTATTTTCAAAATAAGGTACACTCATAGCACAACCATTAACCCGTACACCTTTTTCTTTAAAATGCTCGGCCACCATAGGCAAAAATTTTGCCGCAATGTCTTTATGCACTAATAAACCTTCTAAGGCATTACATACACCTGTGCGTTGAGTTTTCCCGTTCGACAGCACTTTTAGGGTTTTATTTAGCTCAGCCGCTTTATCGGCATAAAGATGACAAACACCTTTGTAATGTTGAATAACTGGAATTTGGCTGTTTTCACTGACAAAGTTTATTAGCCCTTCACCACCTCTTGGAATAACCAAGTTAATGTATTTTTTCTGCGTTAATAATTGCGTCATTAATGCTCGGTCAGGATCAGCGATAACGGTAATAATTTCTTTTGGCAGCTGGTACGCGGTTAAAACATCTTGCAGTACTTTCGCAATGGCTAAGCTGCTATTTAAAGCTTCTTTTCCGCCTCTTAAAATCACCGCATTGCCTGACTTAATACATAAACCGGCAGCATCAGCTGTCACGTTCGGGCGTGCTTCAAAAATCATACAAATAACACCTAACGGTATACGCATTTTACTGATTTTAAGCCCATTAGGCATAACGTCTTGATCTTTAATCGTGCCAACAACATCGGGGAGTTGTGCGACGGTTTCTAGTCCTACTGCCATGTCTTCGATACGTTGGTCGTTTAATTGTAATCGGTCAACCATCGATTCACTCAAACCATTTTTTACTGCAAATTCAATATCGATAGCATTGGCTTTAAAGATCTCAGCTTTACTGACTCTTAGCGCAACGGACATATCATTAAGAAGTTTTGATTTAGTTTCAGCCGTTTGAATTGCCATGACTTTAGCCGCTTGGGCTGCATTGTGTGAAATAGTGGTAATTAAATTCATTATGACTCCATTAACGCAATATATTGTTTTGAAATTATCGGTTCTTGCGTTTTATCTAATTGTTCGGAAAAATCTTGGTTGTCGCTATCTGCAACAAAGTTAAGTAGGCAGCTACTGTAATTGGTTTTAACTTTCGCTAATTTATCGCCATTGTCTTTTCGCAACATAACAATATCACCCGAGGAAAAATCACCTTTTACACTCAATAAATCTTCGGCAAGTAATAAGTCACTGGACTCAGTATCCGTAATGTCGTATTGATTGCCAACAATCAATTCCCCTTGAGCACGTGTGGTATGACGCATCCAATGAACGCCATCAAGCATAGGGTTTTTATGCGAATAAAAGTGCGTTCCCGGATTGCCATTAGCTAATAGTGTTTTAAAGCTATCAGCTTTAAAACCGTTCACTATATAAGTATCAATACCGTGTGATACTGCTTTTTCAGCCGCTTGAATTTTTGTTTTCATGCCGCCAGTTCCAACATCACTGGTTGCGCCACCTGCCATGCCATAAATTTTGGCGTTAATTTGATAAACATCAGCAACTAATTTTGCATCTTTGTTGATATGAGGATTTTCTTCATATAAGCCGTCAATATCAGAGCAAATAATTAATGCATCAGCATGTGCAGCAGATGCAACCATAGCCGATAAGTTGTCATTATCACCGACTTTAAGTTTGTCTGTAGTCACGGCATCGTTTTCATTAATAATAGGTAAAATATCATTCGCTAATAGGGTTTCTATGGTGTCTCTGATACTTTCATAACGAACACGGTTACGTAAATCGGCATGTGTCAGTAACAACTGAGCGGCTGGAAAATCGAATAGTTCATCCCATGTTGCCATCATTTCAGCTTGTCCCGCAGCAGCCATGGCTTTTTTAATAACAATATTAGCGGCTTCGCTATTATTTTTATTACGCTCGAATAAGTGTGCGCCAGCAGCTATCGAGCCTGAAGAAACAAGCACTACTTGTATGCCCGATAAGCGACATTGAATGATAAAGTTTGCGATGCTGAGTAAATACTTACTACTACAACCGGCTTTTTCTGGGGCAATCAAAGCACTACCCACTTTAATTACTATTCTCTGCCATTGTTTAATATTCACGGTAAATCCTTAGTTTTTATACTGATGTTTACTTATTCATTTATCACTAACCATAATAATGATGAGTGCACTAGCAACCACACCAGCTGATAATTATTTGAATAAGATAATTTCACTACAAACTAAATAAAATAATAAACTTGGTGCTAATATCGATTAACGCCTCTTTAACAACATATGTTTAATTTTATCCATCAAACGAATATCGTGATGAATTCAGTATATGTTTGTTAAAACCCACTTAACGCGAAATATCATCCTACCAATCAAAACTTAAAATTATTAAGATAAAACAATAATTTAATTGATTTTATTTAATTTAAAAATACAGGTGTGTGCTTAAAATTGCGGGGATATAGCAGCTAACGATAACAGCTAAAAGATAGGTCTTCTAAAGTAAAACACTCTGTTGAAGTTTTATCTGAAATATTGATAACTTTGTCCTCTTTATTTAATTAGCATTAATATAGTTAGTACACTAAAGATGCGTATACTAACTATATTAATCAAAAAGATCAAGGATTGCTCGATTAATCATCATTATATCCAATAAGATTGCCTAATGATCATCTTACTGTGTAAACAATGGCGTTTTATTAAACTATTCAAGGCTATTTTGGCAGAAGCTTTATAGTTTATGCATGTTGCTAACATGAAAAACAAAAAGATTAGTGCACTAATTAAATTAAATAAAACATTACTCAGCGTAATAAACAATTTTGTGAAGTGAACTACTCAGAACTTGCTAAAAGCATTTACCTGTAAATCAAGAATCAAAGCGAAGTTACATTAGCCACAACAAGATCAAACGGTGATACTCATACCGCAATACTGGTGCAAATACCTGGCTTAGTATTGTCTACCCCACCGAGCCAAATTTAGTCATGATTAGCTTATAAAATTAACTCTATATTATTCAAAAACAAATGTTTTAACAAAAAATTAACAATTATAACTTTGCATTTAACTCTAGATCTCATAATATAACTTGTTGTTATTTAAATGGACTTTCGATTAATTAAGGAATGATATGAACAAGTTAGTATTTATAGGCATATTTTGCATCAGCATATTGCTTGCCGCATGTGGTGGCTCGAGTGACAGCAAAACGACAACTCAGGTTGTCAGCAATAATGCACCAACAATCACCATTGCAACTACACAGCGCTTTACCGCTGGTCAAACAATTGACTTTAGTGCAGAGGTGTCTGATCCAGATGGCGACTCGATCACGGTTACATGGCAAGCCGATAATGACCACATCAGTTTTTCAAACACGACAGGTCCTGCTACCACAATTTCTTTTCCTGATGTTGATAGTGAGCAAATAATAAAAATCACCATCACAGCAACTGACAGTAAGGGGAAATCAACTAGCAAAACTATCACCGTTACGCTCGAAGCCTCAATAGCCGCTAATTTAGCCCCCATTATTTCGTTGCCCGCAACACTACAGGCTAAAGGAGGAGAAAGTATTGTACTGCTCGCTACCGTTCAAGATCCACAAGGTGACGATGTAACCGTGGCATGGCAATCAACAAACAGCGCTGTTATTTTTTCTGACACCACGAGTCTAACGCCAACACTAACGTTACCTGACGTAACAAGCCCAGAAACTGTGTTAATAAAATTAATCGCTACGGATAGCCAAAGTAATCAGAGTGAAAAAACACTGACATTAAGCATAATACCAGGCGATGGTGCGCCAGAGCCAAGCGTACAATTTGAGTTAGCAGAGCGTTTTGAAACAGCATCAGGTGACGTGACTACTTTGACTGCCAACATTACCAGTAATGTTGAAATAACAACCATAGATTGGAACTTGACAACGTTGGGTAGTGTAGATGCTAGTGTAGATAACAATACAGTTGATAATGTCACCACCACTGAAGTAACTTTCACTGCACCATCGTTAGCAGTAGCCAAAGAACATACCATTAGCTTGAAAGTTACTACGGCCTCAGGCCATGAGTTCAGTGCCAATAGCCGAGTGTTTATTGCTGCTAGCAGCGAGGCGTCTCTTGAGGTTAATTTAGCTGAAAGTTACCTATTAGAAGAAAACTCAACGCTTTCTATAACGCCTGAAATTATTCATTCTCATGCGATTAGTACTTATCAATGGCAATGGCTTTCAACGCAAGAAATGACACTCATAACGCCAGAAAGTGAAATTTTGAGCCTTAGTGCCCCCAATGTCGATGGTGATATCACAGGACAACTATCATTGACGGTTACTATGGGAGCGTTAAGTAAAACCGTAGTGACTGAAGTCACAATAAAAAATAAGCCCGTGGTCGGTGAAGTTGATGTCGTTGCATCAAGATTAGTGGTAGTGCAAGGGCAAACAATTAAGCTCAGTGTCATTACTGACAACTTTGAACAGATAACCTCATGGTCATGGGAAAGCTTAAATGTCGAAGGTTTAGATATCAAAGAAAGTAAAGCAGGCTATGAAATGACCGCCCCGCAGGTAACAGGACAGCAAACCATGAGTGTTGTATATCGTGCAACACTTAGTGATGGTTCAACAATACAAGAGATTGGCAACTTTACTGTGTTATCTGAAGCTATGGCAAGAAGCTCGATTGATATTGAAATTACAACTGTGCCAGTAATTAAAAGTCATGTAGAAACGGTCATTGAATTTCCTTTTATAGATAGACATGAACTAGTCGATAGTATTTCTCTAAATACAGCAAATACCTTTAATAGTTTTGAAAAGTCAGCAGTATCTTTAGCCGAAGGTAAGGTGCAATTGATATTAAAAGTAAGTGACTTAGCTCTACCCGCTAATCATACTGACTATATCTCTATTAACGTGAAATTTGGTGTGCACGAGTTACCTTTTATTGTCGAGTTGGCTATGATCAATGAGTGATTAGCTGAATACAGCACTAATAGCCTATATTGAAGCGCATATAGCTATAGCTACTACATAGTAAAATAAACATAACCCCATGATATTTAAGGTATCGTTTGAAAGGTGTCATGGGGGGGGGAATTCACAGCGCATTTACTAGGCATGCTGATGACTTTACCAATGAATGCGCAAGCTGCTTTTTGATACCACTAAGAAATTGATTAGAAAAAGTACCTTGCTGCAAGTTGCCATTGTCGTTCAGTTAAATCAATTGCTTGTTCAGTGTACATACGCGAGGGGCGATGACTATCAAGCCAATTATATTCTAGCGATAAAAATACCGGCTTACTCAGTCTATAAGTATAATTTAGTGTTGCTGATTTGCCGTATTCTTCATTATTATCACCAATAGTCAGATCATTATCAGTAACGGAAAACTCTTCTAAGCGAATCGTCAAACGGTGCTTTTTAATCCGCTTTGACAGTGCAATAAAAGCACTTTTATAGTCATTATTAACCACATCGGTGCGGAAAGGACTTTGCATCAAAGTATCGCCACTCAGAAATTGGCTACTAAGTTCAAATGCTGCCGGTAAACGCCAACTCAAACCAAAATGGTAGAAGCGGGTACGCCAACCATATTGACCATTTTCAACCATATAAGGCGTTGCTTTATTATCGTAATAGCCAGCAGAAATCTGCCCTTTTTGATGAAACTTCACTTTTGTACGCAGATGAAACCCCCATTTGTCATCTAACTCTAAAAAGGGGTCTGATTTGGCCGCTTGGCCATTAAGATCATAACCTGGCATACGAGCACGAAAGTCAGGAATTGCTTTTGACTCTGTCCATAAAGTTTGGCGATTGCCGATAGTCCAGCCATGCCAAGATAATAAAGCACCTGCAGGGTCGTTATTAACAAAAGCCGTTGCCGCTAACGTAATGTCAAAAGCGTTATTGTTAAATTTACCTAGACGGGTTAATGCCACTTCACCACCAAGCACACGTATCTCTTCACCAAGCCAAGTGTTAATCGCGGAAGAATTTAAGGTATTTCGGCTTGCCCAAGCGTAAGCATTATTTTCTAAGGATATTTCAGGATAGAAAATTCCCATTTTAGTTTGCCAACGGTAGCCAAATTCGTTCGGCAGTGTCCGATATTTCAAAAATGCTTCCGTTAAGCCAACGACACTGTCATTTTCATCACTATAGGCGTTAGCAACAACATGCGCACTTAGTCCCATATCCCATGTAACAACAACTTCTCCACCCGCTTGTGCCAATGAAACATTAGCTCCGTCATGGCTATTAAACTTACCATACCCGCCATTAACATAGCTCTTGAGCGTATCAGCTGATGTTGCACGTACATCTAGCACACCGTGCAATTTATACTCCGCTGAATTTACACTGCTGCTCACAAGTATTAATAGGGTTAGTGTAAATATTTTTAACAAAATGCAATCCTATTCAAAGGCATAGACTTTTTTTTCCAATAACCAAGTAGTGAGTTCTTGAGCAGGTTTAGGTCGACTAATGAAGTAACCTTGGCCAAGTTCACATTTGTTTTTAGCTAACCAATTCAGTGCAAACTCGTCTTCAATACCTTCAGCTACAACACTCAACCCCATATTATGTGCGAGTTCAATAGTAGAGCGTACAATAATACGGTCATCTTCATCATCACACAACCGCTGAACAAAAGACTTATCTATTTTAAGCTCATGAACTGGCAATTGTTTTAGCTGCGCTAATGATGAATAGCCGGTGCCGTAATCATCAATTGAAATTCGCATGCCACGATCTTTAAATTTCTGTAAAATAGCAATGGCCGCTTCAGGGTCATCAACTACCGCACTTTCAGTAACTTCAAGGGTAACCTTCTCAGCCGGCACCTGATATTTATCAACTGACTGGCAAATAAAATCATAAAAGTCAGGGGCTTTAAGGTTTTCTGCAGAAATATTAACTGCAACACTAATATTTAAACCTACCTCACACCAAGCTTTATATTGCTTCAACGAATTAATAAACACCCAATGCGTTAACGCATTAATTTGCCCTGTTTGCTCAGCAATATGAATAAAGTTATCCGGTGGCACCATACCAAGTGTTGGATGTCGCCAACGTACTAATGCTTCTACATGAGTCACAATACCTGATGATAGATCAAGTTTCGGCTGAAAATGTAGCTCCAGCTGGTCATCAATAATGGCATCTTTTAAGTCATTAATCAGATTCAGACGCTCAACGCTATTTACATCAAGCCCTTGATGGTAAACCTGTACTAACTGGCTCACCTTATGGCTATGGTGCAATGCCGTATCAGCCATCTGTAAAACAGACTTAGTATCGTGGCAATGCTCAGGCACTGAAGCAATACCTATCCGCACTTGTAGTTGCAGATTGATACCTTGGTATTCACAATTGTCTTCCAAAACTTGATGGATGCGGCTGACTAAAAGCTCAGTGGAACTATGCTCATTAATTTCTGCCAGTAAAATGAATTCGTCTGCACCAATATGACAAAGTAACTGAAACTCATCTAGCGTACTTAGACGCAGGGCCGCGGCTTTAATTAACCAATCACCAACATCATGACCTAGTGTCTCATTGACATCTTTTAATCGGCTCAAATTCAAATGAAATACCGTAAAAGCTTGTTTGCGTTCAGCCAAGTTTTGCAATGCAGTCTTTAGCACACTTCGATTAGGTAAGTCTGTCAGTGGGTCGTGATTCGCTCGATGCGTTATGGCTTTTTCTCGTGAAAGAACTGCCGATTGCATCGCATTAAACTCGTTCGCCAACTGTCCTAATTCACTGCTATCGTTAACATTTACCGTTTGATGATAGTCACCGCTTGCTACTATTTTTGCCTGCTTAACAAGTTGCTTAACAGGCTTAGTAATAGAGGCTGCAATAATATAGGCAACAGATAAGGAAAGTAATAACGTGATAAATGTCAAAATTAAAAATTGCCACCACTGCTCTTGAAGTACTGCAACAATATCGGCACGTAAGCCATACATGGCAAGCGCTAATTGCAGTTGCCCTGCTTCATCAACAAGGTGGCCAATAGCAATGTAATCATTCGGGGTTTCACCGTTAACCACTTGTTTAGTAAAATCTAATTGTGCTGTAGCATTTGAAGATGCTATCAAGCGCCATTCATCACCAACTTTAATTGCAAAGTCAGTATGTAATTGTGTGATATCAAGAAAGTGCTGTGCCAATTCTTGGTTAATCTCAAAGCCAAAGGCTAGCCAACCGATAGTTTTTGCGCCGACATTCATTGGCGATAAGCTAATTTGGTAAACAGAATCGCCTAAAACATAGAGGTGAGATTGTTCTTGGCTTTCCAGCCAGTGCGGAAAGCGAAACACTTGTTCACGTTCACTGCCCTGCTTTACCTTTGACTCTCCTGCTTGGTTTTTACCAAGTACCAGCTGAGCCGTCACCACACCTTTTGCAGAAATAGCCATCGCAAGGTCGGCATCAATTCGTTTCCGATGGTTATTCATCGCCACTAACAAGCTACGTAATTCATCTTCAAAAACTTGCTTGATACCATAGTCTTTAGCTGCTGTTTCAGCAAAAGCAGTCAAATAATCTCGTCGGCTATTAAACTGGGCATTAAAGATCGTTTTAGCTGTGCTAAGACGATTAGTAATCTCTTGTCTTTCTTGGCTTTTGTTACCTTCTACTATGGTCCACAATGCAATCGCTTGCACTAGCAGCAGCAGTAAAACAAAAATATTTTAGTTTGTAAGCTCTTCATTAAGAGATTGATCCCTAATAGTCAGATAAAAAATCAAAGTCTTCTTGGTTTTTTTGTTCTGATATTTTTAGTATTTTATTATCAATTTTTATCGTGACTTGTTTTTGCTCTGACAAATCTATTGACTGATATACACGGTTATTAGTCGCATCAAGTTGTGGATGCCAAACGATAAGTTGATATTTCCCTGCCGGCGGCATAGGTAAATCAAGCATACCATTTTCATTTGTTTTACCAAACAAAGGGGTGTCTACAATCAGTAAATAACCACTCATCCAATCATGAATATTACATCCCATAGCAACTTCACCAGTTTGCTGAAAGTCGCGCTTAATTTGTGATTCACCGGCACTAATTTTGAAGGAAAACTTATTATCGCCAATAGGAGAGTATATATGATGTGTTATATCATCTTTATTTTTAAAAATTACCTTATTTCCAAGCTGCATCACACTAATATAAGGTGTAAAAGAGCGGTCAAACTGGCCAACTTCGACAATTTGTTCATTAAAAGGTAATGAAATATCATCTTCTGGCTGTAGATAAACCACCATATCAGGTAAGGCTTTATTAGCATTATCAACAACGTTGATATTTATATTTTCGGCAATTGCATAGTAAGGTAAGTAACAAAAAATTAAGATATTTAGATAGAGAGAGCGCAATTGTCATCCCCTGATTAGCGGTTAGTAACTAACAAAGACCTTGTAAATGGATAAATAGTTTCAAGCTATAATTGCTGGTTACGAGCAAAAGCATTTACTTTCAGCATCGTAACCAACATATAGCGCAATATTACGCTATTTTTAGATAATTTTTAACAATTTCCGCACCTGTATCGGCTTGGATCGGTTTAAAAATAAAGCCTGATATCCCTTGGCTTTGACAACTTTTAACCAGTGCTTGATCGGTAACTGACGACAACATGACAACAGGTACTTTACTGCCATTAGCACGAATGCTTGCTAACGCTTGGTCACCGTTCATTTCACCCATAACAACATCCATGATCATAAAATCAGGCTGCTCTTGTTGCACCATAGTTACAGCCGTTGAACCATCATCAGCTTCAACAACATTATTGTAGCCCAGTTGTGCTAAATAACGCCTTAACGCCTTACGGATCATAGCACTATCATCGACCAGCAAAATTTTACTGTCGACAGGTAATTGTTTGGTATGCGGATTAGCAATGCCAGAGCTTGCTTCTCGTTTAATGCCTACTGATTGATATTCCACATGGCGAATTAATAAATTAAAGTAATAGCGCCCAACCCCTTCAATCGTGATCGGAACTGTAATTACTTCTTTCACACCGACTAAATATTTATCCATGTCATTAACATCATGAACAAAGTATGGGCTTGAGAATTTATAATCTAAACTGTAGCGACCATGTAAATCAGTTGAACGACCAACAATCGTATTACCCCATTCTGCCAAAGCATTACTTAATTCTTCATTAATTTCGGTGAACTGATATTTTTCTTCAAACATATTTTCACAGACAGAGTTACCAATAGCGATTGCCGTTTCTGGGTAGTGGTGCATCATAATGACACCATCTAAACCACCCGTAACTTCAGAGCATACCGCGTAACCTTTAAAGCGAAAATCATCAACATTATCAACAAAAGCTTCGCCAGCCTCGCCAACTAGGTTGGTCATGGCTTTTAAACTGGCAAGTGACTCATTAATAAATGGGTATAAAATAACTTTATATAAAGCTTCTACTGACATGGAAATTCCTCGTTTATAATTATTTTTATATCGACTCTATTTATACTTATAATACTGCAAGTTGCAGTGCTACATCTTGAAGCATCATGGCTATAGTACAATACTAAGCCCAAACAAGAATTACAAATTTAGCTCAAATTACCGGCAAAATTATATTTTTAACCCGTCGTATTGACGAAAAATGCGACAAACTACAACAATAAATGTTGGTCAATTGGAAAGAACTCATCAGCCGCATTAATTAACGCCTGAGCAGTTAGGGCTGCCACGCCATAAACATGGGTTTTAACACCATCACGCGACATGACTTTTCTCAACAATAAATCAAAATCGCCATCGCCAGATAATAAAATAACAATATCAACTTCAGGCGCGGCTTCCATAACATCAACAGCAATACCGACATCCCAATCGCCTTTTGCTGAGCCATCGCGGCGTTGTATAAAAGGCTTGAGTTTTACGTTAAAACCTATGTGTTTTAGCGCTTTTTGAAATTTATGTTGTTGATCGTCACTACGCTGTATTGCATAAGCATTAGCCAAAACAATATCACCTTGTTGGCTGATTTGTTGCCAAAAATTGCGATAGTTAAATTGCTGTTGAAAAGTATCTCTTGTGGTGTAGTAAATATTTTGAATATCTACAAATATGGCAATTTTAGGTCGTTGTTCACTTGCTTGCATAAAAATCCTTTTGATTAACAGAAACCATAGTGTATCTATAGCCATGACACGTGAAGATGCAGAAATTCAGCTTGAAGTATCATAACAATATAGTCAAACAATTTGGCTATGCATGCTGTATTTTCATGCTGGCACAGACTTTAGTCATATTAAATAGCGCAAGCAAAGTTAGTGATAAAAATAAGCGCTAAATCTCATAGATAATGATATCAAAGTGATTATCTACTACCGAACGAGAAGAAACTCATTACAATGGCTATGATAACGTCACCGACAAAACCTGCATCTTGCGAAGGGATTAATTCAATGTGCATAAGAGACAAGTTTTAAGCTAAGTGTTATAATAACCGGTCAAATAAAGTTGAGAAAAACAAGATGTTAGCTATTCGTAAATTATTTTATTTATTACTGCGCTTACCAATAATGTTATTAGTGCGTTGCAAAGTTGTTGCCGACAAAATAATTAATGCCAAACAACTCAAGGCTGAGCAGCCAGTATTTTATGTTTTACGTCACCAGTCAGCCAGTGATGTTCTATCATTACGTACCGCCTGCAAAAAGGCTGATCTACCTGATCCCTTATCAGAGGTTAATGTTGATGGACAAACCTTATCTCGCCTGCTGTTTTTAGAAAAGCCAACGGCATTATTTCATTGGCGCAAACCGCAAAAAACCACCGCGATAGCACAAGGTTTTGAGTTACTTAATGCCCATGCAAAAAATGAAAAACTTGATGCTCAACTTATCCCCGCCAATGTCATTTGGGGCCGTACACCAACAAAAGAAAAAAATAATACCAATGTTGGCGCTCTATTAACGGATCAAGAGTCTCCAACTTGGTTACGCAAATTTTTTATCGTCTTATTTTTAGGCCGCCACACTATGGTGCGCTTTAGTGAAGCTATTTCATTTCGCCATATGGCTGATAAGCATGGTAGCGACGAAGCCAGTGCCAAAAAATTAATGCGTATTGCCCGCTTTCATTTTCACCGTCAAATTATAGCGGCGACAGGGCCAAGGCTGATGCATCGCCAACAAATGTTCGATCATTTAATGGTTAACCCAGCGATTAAACGCCTGATCAGTGAAGAAGCCAAAAGTAAAAATCTCAGTGAAGCAGAAATCAAAAAGCAAGCATTAGCAATAATGGATGAAATTGCTGGTGACTATCGTGATGTTACCGTGCGTTTTGGCGAGCGCATCTTAGGTTGGTTGTGGAATCGGCTTTATAACGGCATTGAAGTTCATCAAGCAGAACGTTTAAGAAATCTGGCTCAAGAAGGGCACGAAATAATTTATGTACCTTGTCATCGCAGCCATATGGATTATTTATTACTGACCTATGTTATTTTTCAGCAAGGCTTAGTAACTCCACGTATTGCCGCAGGTATTAATTTAAACTTTTGGCCTGCAGGCCCGATTTTTAGAAAAGCGGGGGCATTTTTTATTCGTCGTAGTTTTAAAGGTAATCGCCTGTATTCCACTATTTTTCGTGAATATTTAGGCTTACTCTTCGAGCGTGGCTACAGTGTAAAATACTACTCTGAAGGTGGTCGTAGCAGAACCGGCAGATTACTTTCACCGAAAACAGGTATGCTCGCGATGACTATCCAAAGTTTATTGCGCGGCATTGACCGACCATTAACTTTAGTGCCTGTTTACCTTGGCTATGAACACGTCATGGAAGTCGGCACATATCACAAAGAATTAAGTGGCAGTCAAAAGAAAGGTGAGTCCATATTTGGCGTGATTAAAGCCATACGCAACTTACGAAATTACGGTAAGGGCTACGTCAACTTTGGCGAGCCAATTAATATTAATCAATTTTTAACCCAGCAAGTACCCGATTGGAAGCAGGATATAGATCCGATAGATCCTCAAAAACCAAAGTGGTTAACGCCTAGCGTTAATGTCTTGGCGCAGCAAGTCATGACCTCAATCAATCAATGTGCAGCATTAAATGGGGTCGCATTAGTATCACTGATCCTACATGCAACAGAGAACAAAGCCTTAACCAAAGCAGAGTTAATTAGCCAACTTGATTTCTTCTTGGACATGCAAAGAGCAGCACCATACCATAGCGAATTAACCATCCCGACTGAAACTGGCGCAGAGTTATTAGCGCACGTAATATTGCTCAATAAAGTGACCATCAATCAAGACAGTTTTGGTGAAATAATTTCGTTAACCGACAGCGCAATATTAGAATTACGTTACTATCGCAATAATATTCTCCACACCTTTATATTACCGTCATTGGTGTGTCGCTTATTAGAGCGAAACGCAAAAATTAGTCAGGATGACTTACTTAGCCAAATTCAACGTTTAGTGCAGCTACTTAAAACTGACTTGTTTTTATGGCAATCGGCTGAAGATGTTGAGCTACAAGTCAACGCTGTTTGTCAGTTCTTAACTGAACAGAATATTGCTAAACAAAGCAAAGCCGGCTTTTGGTCACTGAGCCCAGATGATGAAACACGTGCGAAAGTTCGCTTAATTGCAGAGTGCGTGAACGAAACCATGCAACGCTTTGCCATTATCACTTCATTACTTAGCCAATTGGCGCCGATTAAGAAATCAGAGTTCGATGAAAAAGTGGTTGCCATAGCCCAACGTCTATCGGTACTCAATAATATCAATGCTCCTGAGTTTATTGATAAAAAAGCGCAATCAACTTTAATCCTAGCCATGAAAGATCAGGGTTATATTGCTTTAGATGATAACGATAAATTAGTCGACAGCAGTACTCTAGGTCTATTGAAAAGCTCAGTTAGTAATTTAGTCGATATTGAAGTATTACAAAGTATTATTCGTTAGTAGTTCACTAAAATAAGTATTTGCTGCTTGTGATCAGCAGTAAATACTTCGCTAATGTTGATAACTTATAAGTATTCTACGGTAACACCAACAAAAATAACTAAGCCAACATAATGGTTATTCAAAAAGGCTTGAAAACAACGATCACGGTCACGACCAGCAATTAACATTTGTTGATAACAGAAAAAACCCGCGGCAATAATCAGCGAAAGTTGGTATGGCCAACCAAAAGCTAACATATCACCAACAGTAAATAACAAAGCTAAAGTCATTAACTGCAAAAATAGAACAATACGTTTATCACTGTCACCAAAAATAATCGCGGTCGACTTAACACCTATTCTTAAATCATCGTCACGATCAACCATGGCATACATAGTATCGTAAGCAATAGTCCATAACACATTGGCACTAAATAGCAGCCAAGCCACAACCGGTATTTGTCCCTGCTCTTGAGCAAAAGCCATGATCATACCCCAGCTAAACGCAGCCCCAAGTACCACCTGTGGAAAATGGGTAATACGTTTCATAAATGGGTAGCTCGCAGCTAATAACACTGCAACAAAAGACAATGCAATAGTGTAATTACTTAAGGTCAGTACTAAAGCAAAAGCCAAAAGAATAAAGCTAGCAAATAACTGTAAAGCTTCACTACTAGATAGCGCTCCAGTCACTAAAGGACGATTTTGCGTACGCTTGACTGCACCATCAATTTTTCGATCGGCATAGTCATTAATAATACAGCCAGCACTGCGCATAAAGAAAACACCTAAGCTAAACACCAGCAGCATATGTAATGAAGGCCAACCATCAGAAGCTATCCATAATGCCCAGTAGGTCGGCCATAACAACAAATAGGTGCCAATAGGTTTATCCATTCGGCTAATTTGCTTAATCGCCGTTAGCTTTTTCGTTAACTCACTCAAGATAATGCCCTTTTATTTCAGATATGCCATCGCACCGGGTAAAAAAACTTCAGCTACCATCAGTGGTTTAGCATCCAAGACAAATACCGAACGACGACCCCATAGTGGTTGCTGATGTGTCGGCATTGCTAAGTAATTAACTAAATTAGCAACACTCGACTGTGCATTAAACGCTGTTACTTCAATTTTTTTACGCAATAAATCAGGGTGATTAAACAGCACCTGCCCTAAAGATTGTGTTCCTAAATGAGCTAATTGTTGCTGCTCACCCGTTAAAGAACTAAGTGGCAATAAGCTACGAGCAAATACGTGTGGAACATCATCACAATATAATAACACTTCTCGCACCAGCACTTGCTCTCCGGCAATAATATCGTCATTCGCCTCGGCCGCACCACAAGCAATAATTTCTTGACCTAGCACTTCAACACGAAAGTCTTGGCAATGCGCCTTTAAACGGGCGGTTAATGAACTCGGATCAAGTAACCAATCACGTAAATGGTCAGAAAGTGTCTGGAGATCTGGCGACTGCCAATTGGCGAGCATTTGCACGGGAAATAATGAATGTTCTGTTGTCATACCTGAAAACTATTTAACGAAAAACGAGCTATGATAGCGTTTAGCATAACAAAAATACAGCTTACTCCGTGTAATCAATGACGATTAGCTAATTATAAATAAAGTTAAATTTTCTTTATAAAATCATGAATACTTTAAAAATAGCCAAATAATTCAGCGCTTGATCAAAATTCGCGTTATCATTTAATATCACCAATATGTTTAACTAACTTCCTAATTTGAGTTCTAGTGTATGAAAACATCCATTATTTTATTGTTAGTACTGCTGGGTTCACCTTTTGCTAAAGCAGCTGATTACGCTTACTTTGGCTTTGAACCTTCTATTGTTACTAACTATGTCGCTGTGAAGAAAAAAATGGGCTATGTACGCTTAACCGTAGAGCTTATGATTGAAGACGCTTCAAATTACGATATTGTTGAACATCATGCACCCTTATTACGCGATGCCATTATTAACATTATTGGTCAGCAGCCGGAGTCAAAAGTAAAATCAATCAATGGTCGTCATGAAATACAACGATTATGCGAAGAAAGAGTTAAACAATTACTAGAGAAAGAAACTGGCAAGCCATTAATTAAAAAGCTTTTATTTACTCAATGGCTCGATAATTAAGCGTTTATAACACACCCGTTAATTGCACAACTAAGCGCGCTAATAGCGCGCTGAGAACACACTCAATATTATTAATGCGTGTGTTTTTTTGTTTTTAAAACCTGAAAAAAAGCCAGCAAACAACCACTGACTAAACCTAATAAATGCGCGGTATTAGCGACATTTATCGGCATTAAACTGGTATAGCCAAGTAATAACCAAAACAACATAAAGCCGATAATAGGTTTTGACAGTGACAGGCCTTTTTCAGGCATTAGCCAGCCCATCCACCAAACATAACCAACCAGTGCATATACCACGCCCGATAAGCCACCAAAATTAGGACCATCAACCAGAAACTGGCCAACGTTAGATACTACCGCAGAAACGACTAATAAATTCAATAGGCTAAATTTTCCGCTTACCTGCTCTATAGACCCGCCCAACTGCCACCACCACATCGTATTAAAAACAAGATGAAGCCATGAAAAGTGAAAAAAAGCGGGTCCTAATAAACGATGAGGCGCTGCTAGCACCGTATCAATACTTAATTGTGGATAAAACTGTAAGTGATGGAATACGACATTACCCCAGCCGAAGTTACTGGCAAGGAATACGAGCCAGCAAGCCGCGAAAACGATTAAAGTCACTAAGCCCGCATGTGAAAGAAACTGGCTTTTAAAGCTACTCGTCAAGGTAGGAAAACTTGAACTAACCTTAGTTACATCACCATTTTGCCAAGCCGCTTGTTGGTACTTCGCTTGATCAGGCTGATGAATAAATTGTTCAAATTCTTGTTGCGCAAAGTCATGCTTGTCTGACTGACAATAGATAACGTAGCCATCAACGGCTTTTTCAACTTGCGTTTGAATCTGTAAGGTTTTCAGGTAATCACAAAAAAGTAACGCAATACTATGTTGCGTTACTTTTACTAATGGTTGCAATTCATTACTTTGCATTAACGGTCAACAGCATCCGGGTACTGTAATTGCCAGTCAGTAAAACCACCGTCAAGTGAATACACCTCAGTGAAATCTTGACTGATCAGAAACTGTGCTGCCTGTTGACTTGAAATACCGTGATAGCAACAAACAACTACAGGTGCGTCAAAATCAGCATCACGTAAAAAATCAGGTAAGCTTTCATTGCTTAAATGTAAAGCGTTAGGAATATGGCCAGCTTGGTATGACGCTGGGTCGCGAATGTCAACTACCACATGTGATTCATCAGCTAATACACTATGCAGCTCACTGATTTGCATATGTTTAAAATTCTCTTCGCTACTTGCCATTATTCATTATTCCCAATTTAAGATAACTTTGCCTGAATGTCCTGAGCGCATGATATCAAAACCTTGCTGAAAATCATCAATATTAAAGTGATGAGTGATAATTGGCGTTAAATCTAAGCCCGATTGAATCAAACTGGCCATTTTATACCACGTTTCAAACATTTCTCGGCCGTAAATACCTTTAATGGTTAAACCTTTAAAGATCACTTGGCTCCAATCAATCGCCATATCTTGTCCAGGAATACCTAGCATGGCAATTTTTCCGCCATTATTCATATTCGCTAACATATCTGTAAATGCCGATGGCACGCCCGACATTTCCATACCAACATCAAAACCTTCAGTCATGCCTAGATCAGCCATTACATCGGTTAACTTTTCTTTGCTAACGTCAACCGCACGCGTTGCGCCCATTTGACGGGCAAGATCTAAACGGTACTCATTAACGTCGGTAATAACCACATGACGTGCACCTACATGCTTAGCCACAGCTGCCGCCATAATACCAATGGGTCCAGCACCAGTGATCAAAACGTCTTCACCAACAAGATCAAATGACAATGCTGTGTGCACAGCATTACCAAATGGGTCAAAAATAGCGGCTAAATCATCAGAAATTTCATCGGGTAATTTAAAGGCGTTAAAAGCAGGAATAACCAAGTATTCAGCGAATGAACCTTCACGATTAACACCAACACCCACGGTATTACGACACAAATGTGTACGACCACCACGACAATTACGACAATGGCCGCAGGTAATGTGTCCTTCGCCAGAAACCCGGTCACCTAAGGCAAAACCACGAACTTCTTGGCCAATACCAACCACTTCGCCCGCATATTCATGACCTACAACCATAGGTACCGGAATAGTTTTTTGTGACCATTCATCCCAGTTATAGATATGGATATCAGTGCCACAAATAGCGGTTTTTTTAATTTTAATTAACAGATCATTATGTCCTAGCTCAGGCTTAGGTGAGTCAGTCATCCAAATGCCCGGTTCTGCTTTTAATTTTGCTAAAGCTTTCATTATTAACCCTCGATTACTTTCATTTCTTTACCGATACGAATAAAGGCTTCAATGGCTTTATCCAATTCAGCTTTAGTGTGTGCGGCAGAAATTTGTGTACGAATGCGGGCTTGGCCTTTGGGTACAACTGGAAATGAGAAACCAATAACATAAATGCCTTCAGCTAGTAAGCGATCAGCCATGGCACTGGCCACTTTCGCATCACCTAACATCACTGGCACAATGGCGTGATCTGCACCAGCACAAGTAAAACCGGCTGCTTCCATTTGTGTTCTAAAGTATGAGGCGTTGTCTTTTAAAGTTTTACGCAGTTCGTCACCATCAGCTAATAAATCAATCACTTTAATTGAGGCATTTACAATCGCAGGCGCTAGTGAGTTAGAAAATAAGTAAGGGCGTGAACGTTGACGTAACCATTCAACCACTTCTTTTTTAGCAGCAGTATAACCGCCAGAAGCACCACCCATCGCTTTACCTAGCGTACCCGTAATAATATCGACACGGCCCATAACATCGCAATATTCATGGCTGCCGCGGCCTTGTTCACCAACAAAACCCACAGCATGTGAATCATCAACCATGACCATGGCGTTGTATTTATCAGCCAAATCACAAACCGCTTTCAAGTTGGCAATAACACCGTCCATTGAAAATACGCCGTCTGTAGCTATTAGCTTGAAACGCGCTCCAGCTTCATCAGCTTCAATTAAACGTGCTTCAAGTTCTGCAGCATCATTATTGGCATAACGAAAACGCTTGGCTTTACATAAACGAACGCCATCAATAATTGATGCATGGTTTAACGAGTCAGAAATAATCGCATCTTCAGGGCCTAATAATGTTTCAAACAAGCCAGCATTGGCGTCAAAACAAGAAGAATACAAAATAGTATCTTCCATACCTAAAAACGCGCTTAATTTTTGTTCTAAGGTTTTATGAATATCTTGCGTACCACAAATAAAACGTACTGACGCCATGCCAAAGCCATGCTCATCTAAGCCTTCTTTAGCCGCTGCGATTAAGCTTGGGTGATTGGCTAAACCTAAATAGTTATTGGCACAAAAATTCACTACATCTTCACCGGTGTTAACCGCTATTTGTGGTTGTTGAGCGGTGGTGATTATACGTTCAGCTTTATATAAACCATCTTCTTTAACTTGGTTTATTTGCGCAGTTAAATGGTCATAAAAGTTATTAGTGCTAGCAGAATCGGTCACGGTAATTCCTTAAAAAGTAAGAGTCTTGCAATCATCGTATTATCAGCCTAGACGACTCAACAAGAAAAGTGACATTACTTATTAATTTGTCATTTTTAGTAGTCAAATTGACATATGGATATGTCAAAGTGTAATATCTAAGGTGTTTTTTTGCTTACTACCACTCAGGACTAGCATTTGTTATTAACTGAAAAAGATGAAGAGCTATTATCTATATTACGCTTAAATGCCCGCGCTAGTGTCTCTGATATGGCGAGAGCTACGGGTGTGTCGCGAACAGCAATCCAAAATAGGCTAACTAAACTTGAAAATAACAATGTTATCGAAGGCTACAGTGTCGTTTTAGGTAGTGAATATACTAGCGGATTAATTTCTTCGAATGTTTCACTAAAAGTAAACCCTAACCTTAGAAAAACTATTTGCTTGGCCTTAAGAAAAGTGCATCAAATTAGCCATATTTATTCTATCAGTGGTGAGTATGATTTATTAGTTACTATTCAGGCTGCTACACTAGAAAAACTCAGTGAAGTACTGAATATGGTGTGTTCACTTGAAGGCGTAGCAAGAACAAACTCCTCGATCATTCTTGATACTATATTTGAACGCTAATGGCCTTTAAGTGTATTGCGCAACCAAGTAGCAACATGCTCATTAAGGTACGGTTGTTGTTTTAATAATTGATAAGCGGAAAGATTACCTTTTAATACTTGTAAGACAGTATTTTTATCACCACTCCAGTCAAATAACTCTTTAGCATTGAGCATTGCCTCTGTTTGATGTTTGGAGCTAAGCAAATAAATAGGCATGTCACTTAACTGTTTAAATTGCTCTTTGTCGGCAGAGCTTAATTCAGGTGCAAACATCACAATACTGTTTATGGCATTTGTTTCTGCCAAATAAATCGCCTGATTACTACTGCAACCACTGGTTACCACGCTAATCGCTTGTTTATTACCCAAAGCTTGTTGCATATAGTGCAATGCGCTAAGCACATCTTTTTGCCAATGTAACATCAAGCCAGCTAACTGACCTTGATAACTAACAATATCCTCACTTTGCCGTCTAATTTTTTGCTCAGAAAAGAGTTCACTTTGACTATCGCCATAGCCCCGCAAGTCAAGTGCTAAAACAGTAAACCCTTGCTTAACAAGTGCAGCATACAAAGGCTGATAATCTTGAGCTGCATGTTGACAGTCATGCAAAAACAACACACCACTAGCGCTAGGGACCGCAGAGAAAAGCTGCGCCGAGAGCGTAAATTGATCGGCAGTGGTTATCTCGACAGTTTTTTCAGTAAGCGCTTGAGCATATACAAATGGTGTAACACTCGATAGCATCAATGCAACAAGCAAGCCTCGAATTGCATAACTAACGTTGTTCAGTACAGTTTTTGTTAACACTTTCTTAGCTTCTCCCGAATAGCCTTTTGCTAGTTAACTTTATATTGTTACAGCGAAGGTATCTAACAAAACATGGTTAAAAGGTATGCCATCTCACTGTTTTATATCTTGCTTGATTTTTTTAAGCAACTTATTAGGTATACTCTCCGATATTGATTACCGATTTTTGAGCTTGTTAAGTGCGCTTTATTCTTGCTTTAGTGTTATACCGATTATTATTCCTACTCTTAACACCACTACTTTTGGTGGTGTTACTGCTACGCTCAATTAATCATCGAGCTTATCGGCAACGCTTATTAGAACGCCTTGGATTTACTTCAAGCACACTGCAACCTGGCGGTATTATTGTGCATGCAGCCAGTGTTGGTGAGGTGATCGCTTTAAAACCATTTATTACTGAACTACTTAATGATTATGCTAATTTGCCGGTCACGGTAACCACATTTACACCAACGGGTTCAGCGCAAGTAAAAAAATTATTTGCCGATAAAGTGCAGCATTGCTACTTGCCCCTAGACAATATTTTTTCTACGCAAGTATTTTTAGCACGCTTAAAGCCTAAAGTGATGATTTTTATGGAAACTGAGTTATGGCCGAACATCATAGCTCAATGTCAAAAGCAGCAAATAAAATTACTCTTAATCAACGGACGATTATCAGACAAGTCCATGCGTAGCTACCAAAAACTTGCTTGGTTGATCACGCCAACGATTCAACGCTTTGACAAGATATTAACGCAAAGCCAAGTTAATCAAGATAATTATCTCGCTATGGGCGCGAGCGCTAAACATTGCGAGTTATCAGGTAATTTGAAGTTTGATATTAGCGTTAATCATGATGTGGCAGCTAAACAGCAGGAACTCACAAGTTTAATTAGCCAACAACGCAAAGTCTGGCTAGTTGCCAGTACACACCCCGGTGACGAAGTATTAGCATTACAAGCCTTTGCACAAATAAAACAACAACAGCATGATGCCCTATTGATCATAGTGCCTCGCCACCCTGAACGCTTTGATCAAGTAGCAAAGCTAGCACAAGCTGATGGCTATCAAGTAGTTAAACGCAGTACTCAACACTCAGTAACTCAACAAACGGATGTTTGGATCATCGATACTTTGGGTGAATTACTCGCAACATGTGCACTAGCCGACGTTGTGACAATGGGGGGAAGTTTTAGCGATATTGGTGGCCATAACCCATTAGAGCCAGCATTATTTAAAAAACCAGTGATCGTTGGCCCAAATATGAGCAATTTTAGCGAAATTTTACTGCAGCTAAAGTCTGAGCAAGCTATAGTGCAAATTGCTGAGAATGAAAATATGCCGCAAACTTTAGCAGATGAAGTGCTGGCTTTATTTAGCCATGAAAACAACGCACAACGCGTGGGTGAAAATGGCTATAAAGTTGTACAAGCCAACCAAGGCGCTACCGCCCGTTCATTAACGGCTCTACAAACATTATTACGCGTATAGACTTAACATTTACCCTCTTTAAACGCGTTTTTTAACATATAACCTGACACCTAAAGCCGTTAGCGTGAGCAATAGAATCAGTCCTAAAATACCTAGACACTGATCAAGTACCTTATGGCCTGTCCACTGTAAATAGTGAATTTTATACAACAAGTTGATCAACGCAGTATCTTGACCTTTTTGACTTAATCTAAGATTCTTCCAATCAAGTTTTATCTCGACACCTGTACTTGTTACAGCCGACAGGCCATTAACGCTTACTATATCACCGTACCTGTTACTGCCATTAAAAGCATCACGCAATAATGCTTTAAATGCTTGCTCGGATGGTGGCGCTTTATCTACTAACGATTCTGGCGCTAAGTGCATGGTTTTATCTGCTGTTTTTACTAATAAATGCTCACCTAAAATGGTATTCACTAAGCTGACTTTTTGCCAGTCACTCTTTGGGCTGATCGTAAACGAATCATTCAATGGATAGGTTTTAATTGCCAGTGACTCATAAGCCGCTTGATAACCAGGTTTGATAAAAAATATCATACCGGTGATAGTCCACCCCAACATAGGTAAGACTAAAATCAGACCAATTATTTTGTGTAGTTTGTTACTTTTAATCACATTAAGCTTCTTTATAAGGAGTAAAAAGGCATGACATTTATCGTAAAAGCCAATATTTTTAGATAATTATTACTATAAAGCGGCTTAGGCTTTTAAGCGCTCTTGTGCTATTTCTTTAATACAAACAGGCGTAGAAAAGTCAGCTTGGCTATCTAACGCCAGCGGGATTAACCATTGTAAATTCGGAATGATATTTTTCGGTATTGCCGATACTTTCATAATATGTATTTCTTCTGCTTCCATGGTTTTAGCACTTAACGCTAAATCAGTGCGTGCAAAATAGAGATCAACATCATAACTATTTTCACGAAATACATTAGCAAAGCATTGCCAATCGGCTGGTTGCGTTATTACTCCCGTTTCTTCAGCGCACTCTCTTACCATCGCATCAATCGAAGTTTCATTCGCTTCAACTTTTCCGCCAATGCCATTAAATAAACCACGTTGCCATTGCGGATTTATTTTTTTAATCAAGACAATCTGAGCACTATCTGCAGAAAATAAAAAACCCGTAACATATTTTTTCACAGCTATTTCCTTTGCTAACTTTTTATAGCAACTCACTATAGTTATCATGAATAACTCGGTCGATAGTTCTTTTTACGTCAGTGATGCTGATCTGCATCATCAAGTCTTTACCTTTCGCGCGAGTTCCCCACGGCACTTGCTCAGCAGTTTTTTTATACTGACGCTGTATTGCTGATTCATAAGCACTTACCACATACTGGGGATATAAATAAGGCCCTGTACGTTTAGGATTACTGTGAGCATATAATCCAACAACCGGTGTCTCTACGGTAACGGCCATATGCGCAGGGCCGGTATCGGGTGCCACAACCAGATGTGCAAGCTTTAATACTGCCAACAGTTGCTTTAAGCTCGTTTGCCCAACCAAGTTTTGTATTTCGTTACCGCTTTGGCTCAAGTTGCTCCGGCTGATTATTGCTTCAGCAAGTAATTTCTCCATGGTGGTCGGCCCACCACATATCACCACTTTAAAGCCACGAGCATTTAAATGTTCAGCCGCCTGTGAATAGCCTTCAGCATGCCAGTTACGTTCAGCTTTGCTGGCAGCTGGGCAAATAACCGCAATCGGTTTACCTGTAGCATTTTCTGCACTAAGCTTTTCACTCGCCCACAATTGCTCACTGTCGGTCAATGGCATATGCCATAATGGCTCAGTTACCGTTAAGCCGAGAGCTTCGGCAAAGCCCATAAAGCCATCCAAGACATGAGGTTGAGCTTGTGCAGCTATTTTTTTATTCGTAAATAGCCCCTGTGCTTCTTTGGCTCTTTGATTATCAAAACCAATTTTTATTTTTGCTGGAATACACAAACTTGCAAGACTGGCACGCAACGCAACTTGCATGTGCAATAAAATATCGAATTGTCGGTCTTTAAGCTGTTCTCGCAGATCACGGTAGCCTTTTAAGCCAGCTTTTTTATCAAAAATGACAAATTCGACACCTTCCATACCAAGTAACAGGCTAGCTTCTATTTTACCTATCACCCAAGTGATTTTAGTCTCAGGCCATTGTCGTTGAATATTTTGCACCATAGCTACGGCATGACATACGTCACCAATGGCTGATAATCGCAATAAACATAAATTTTTCGGAGCAGATAATTGACCCAGCATAAAGGATTCACCACAATAGGAGCAGAAATATAATATAGGCCTATTATCTTGAACCAGCCCGCAATTGTAAAACCCTGTCACGAAAAAACTTTTCAACAAGGCAATATTTACTGCCAATATGACAGCGATGAAATAACCCCCTTTTTACCTGAAATGCTTAACAGTGAATATTGGCAAGAGAAAAATGCCATTGTTGGCAGTGCACAAGGACGCGGTACCACATGGTTTATCGCGAGCAAAAATGCCGATAACGTTGAACGTCACTGGGTATTGCGTCATTACTATCGCGGGGGCTTAATTGGCAAAATTATTCATGATCAATATTTATTTACCGGATACAAAAACACTCGTGCAGCGCGTGAGTTTTCCTTGTTAACCTCAATGCGTGCATTAGGTTTACCGGCGCCCAAACCTATCGCTTTTCGTGTGATGAAACAAGGGCTATTTTACCGTGCTGATTTACTGTCATCACGTATCAACAATGCCCAGGATTTAGTCGCTATGCTTAGTAAAGCACCAATCCATGATGACCTTTGGCAGGAAATAGGTAAAGTAATTAAATCTTTCCATCAACGGGGAATTTACCATCATGATTTGAATGCTCATAATATTTTAGTTGATGATGCAAATAAGGTTTGGTTGATCGACTTTGATCAAGGTGAGCAACGAGCAAAGCAAAATCAATGGCCTGAAGAGAATATGGCCAGGTTACTGAGATCATTTCGCAAGGAACAGCAAAGAGTAACGAACTTTCAGTGGGCTGAAAAAAACTGGCAAGCGCTATTAAACGGTTACCAGTCTTAACATTTAAGCGCTTACAACACGCTTAAAATACCATTACAAGAAGGCTTATTGCGCTGCTAAGCTGTCTTGGCAGCGTTGACGATACATTGCGCGTGCTTCTAAAAACTCTTCTTTTGCAGAGTCACTGATATAGGGTTGGATAATCACTAAAATTTTCAGTACGCCCTGATAAAATACTGCATCATTAATTTCATTTTCATTATTTTGCGTTTGATAGAAGCTTAACCAAAAGGTATTCACTAAACGCAAAATACTAACAATATCAGGTAAGTCTTCGTCTAAAAATTCCATCATATTAGCATCACGTAAAGACAGTAATAACTCACTGACGCGTTGTGCAATAAAGCCTTGTACTTCAACATATTTATCATGCAGTAAGGGGTTTTTTGCCAACAATACCGGTAAGTTGCTGTAAAAAAATCGAAACTTCATTAAGGTTTGAAACACCGCGTCCATATATAAAATAATAGCATCAAGTGGTTTCACGTCAGGGCTGACTTCAGGCATAGTATCAATCAATAAATTACGTGCATACTCTTCGTATATAGACAGAATAATGTCTTCTTTATTGCGAAAATGATAATAGAGGTTACCTGGGCTGATACCAAGATCGGCAGCAATGTGATTAGTGGTAACATTACGTTCTCCCTGTTCATTAAATAATGCAATGCTGGCTTGAATTATTTTATCCCGAGTTTTCATTGATACTACTTCTTGTATTTGTCGACATATATTTTCCCATCATACTATCAAAATTAACTAACATTAAAGTATTTCGAGTAAATACTTTAAGTAACATTAATGTTGACAGCTGTCAGATTTGACGGCATCTTAACTAACAATGAATAAAAATCAATCAAAAGGACGAGAAAAATGCTTAATAATTGGCACACCATGATTAAAAACAAGCAAGTTGATCAAGTATCAACGTTACTTGCAGACAACGTGACCTTGTTTTCACCTGTTATTCATACACCGATACAAGGTCAACAGATGGTCAGCATGTATTTAACCGCAGCTTTTCATACTTTTTTAAATGGCACCTTTAATTACGATAGAGAATTTACCGCTGATAATGCTGCCGTATTAGAATTCTCATTAAACATCGACGGTATCGATATCAATGGTATTGACATGATCACGTGGAATGAAGAGGGAAAAATTACCGAATTTAAAGTCATGATCCGCCCATATAAAGCACTCAACATGATTAATGACCAAATGACCGCCATGTTGGCAACGCTGCAACAACAAGCCGTCAAGTAAGATAGCTTTGAATTTAGGTTGCGGGGCATTTACAATAAGATCTTTACACTATTGAAAGCGCTAAAATTATGTCAGTAAAAGCAATTTATCCGGGCACCTTTGATCCTGTCACTAATGGTCATGCCGATTTAATCGAGCGTGCAAGTCGCTTATTTAGTGAGGTCGTGGTTGGTATCGCTGCAAGTCCAAGTAAAAAGCCACACTTTGATTTAGCACAACGTGTTACTTTGTTAGAGGAAGTCACACAACATTTACCGAATGTTACAATAGTTGGCTTCAGTGGTTTATTGATAGATTTTGCGCGCGAGCATCAAGCACAAGTACTGATCCGTGGTTTACGTGCGGTTTCTGATTTTGATTATGAGTTCCAATTGGCGAACATGAATCGCCGTTTAGCACCTGATTTAGAGTCAGTATTTTTAACCCCTGCGGAAAAAAACTCTTTTATCTCTTCAACCTTAGTCAAAGAAGTTGCCTTGCATAATGGTGACGTTGGGCAGTTTGTTCACCCTATTGTTAAGCAGGCACTTGAAAGTAGCATGCAAAAAGCACCAAAAAACGATTGATTTCATAACAATTTTTTATTGTCATAAGTCTTGATAGCAACACGCTTTATCATTTCAGGCTAATAAAAAAACGAGTGCACAAAGTACACTCGTTTTTATAAGGTTTGTGCTAACTGATTAAACAGCTACAACTTTATTTGCACATGGGCCTTTCTGGCCTTGTCCTACTTCAAATTCAACCGCTTGGCCATCTGCCAATGTTGCATATTCGCCACCAGATTGAATTTCAGAGTGATGAACAAACAAATCTTTGCTGCCGTCTTCTGGAGAAATGAACCCGAAACCTTTATCGGCATTAAACCATTTAACTATACCTTTACTCATATTATTCTCTTATCTTCGGTGAAAAATATAATTCTAATGTGCTATCACCATTACAATATAGAATTTGAATTTTGTCGTGCTAGCTTAAAATATTAACGGTGCTTACCATGTTTATTTTTCATGCTTGCTACTTTGCGTGCTATAGCGAGTAACTCTGGTGAAATATCATCGGCACCATCTTTGATTAACTTACTAACATCACCTGATGAGAAAAATGAACCTCGCTCTGATTTAACCCCTAATGCACGCACAAAATCTTTTGTTTTACCTGTACTACAAGTATCAATGTACTTAAAAATAACTTGTTCATTAAAGCTTTGTGGCTGCTCTTTTAACGTGGCAATTTCTTTAGTCAATGATTGTATTTCAGCTTCTAAGGTGGCAATTAATTCGGCAATATTTGCGTAGGGTTTCATGCGATTGTTTGGCTCATAATAGGGTTAGTTGACAATATCACGAATACTTACCGTAATACTCAAGTCAATCTGACCGTCAGACTTAAAAAACTCAGTATACAGTGAATGCCTTAGAGTAAATAGCTTTAGCTTTCTAAACCTAGTGCTAATCGACAATTATTCTCGCCTTATTAAGCTGAAGATCTTAATATTGCTGAGAAATGAAAGCATTAACATCAACACTTTGCTCTAGGCGCGATAATTTTGAAGCGCGAGCTTAACCTCTACCAAATAATTACTAGCGCACTTGCTTTGGAGTGATATCTGAACATTATTGATATTTTATTAGTTATTAGCGCGGCATTCATCGCCCTATCACTTATTTACAGTACGATCAGGTTAGGTATATCACCCATGCCAAGCTCAAAAAAAGCCTACCAAGCTATGCTAAAGCTGATTGATGAAACCGGTAATGGCGCTATTATCGACTTAGGGAGTGGTTGGGGGAACTTTGTTATACCAATAGCAAAGCGTACACCCGAAAGGCAAGTCATAGGCTATGAGCTATCATTATTACCTTGGCTGATCTCGACCGTGCTGAAAAAAGCCTTAGGCTTAAAAAATTTGCATCTACACAGAAAAAATTTTTATAGCGAAAGCCTACCTGCAGCATCGGTTATTATTTGCTATTTACATCCTGAAGCTATGTTGAAAATAGCCGATATGTTAAAACAACAACAGCCGAACATCACTTTTTTGATCAGCAATAATTTCGCTTTACCTTCAGTCAAAGCCGAGAAAAAGATTGTTCTAGACGACTTTTATAAATCGCCTATTTACCTCTACAAAATAAGCGATTTAAATTAGCTTAAACAAGCATTGAATTATCAATAGCGCGACAAATAACGCGACTGCGGTCAGCGCCTATTTCGACTACGGCTTGTTAAAGTTATAGCCAAACGAATAAGTGGCTATTTTTACTTTTTAAGCACTTTTTTCTTGGTTTTAGGTTTTTTCGAAGCCAATTTTTGCTGTGCCGTTTCTTTCGGCATAACCTGACATTGTGGGCAAAATACTGAACTGCGATTCGATTGACGAATTTCTTCTAAGACACTTTGACAACCATCACATTTTTCGCCCGCTCGACCATAAACAAACAATTTTTGTGCAAAATAACCTGGCTTACCATCAGCTTGAGTAAAGTCTTTTAACGTTGTGCCACCTTGTTCAATAGCGGCAGCTAAAACCTGTTTAATAATATCGGTCAGCTGATTAAACTTCTCTTCACTAATATTATTCACTAATGTTGCAGGATGAATACTGGCAATAAATAACGCCTCATTAGCATAAATATTACCGACCCCTACCACGACATGGTTATCCATTAAAAAAGTCTTGATTGGTACTTTCCGATTGCCTGCTTTAGTAAATAAATGCCCATAGGCAAAATCATCGGTCAGCGGCTCTGGGCCTAATTTGGTGAGTAAGCCCTGCAAATCTTGATGTTCTGGAAACCAAAGTACCGCGCCGAAACGGCGAGGATCATTAAGCCGCAACATTTTGCCGTTATCGAACAGCATTTCAAAATGATCATGCTTAATGTCGGGAGTATCTTGCTCTAAAATACGCACCGAGCCTGACATACCTAAATGCAGTAATAAGGTGCCGTTAGAGAACCTCAACAGCAGATATTTTGAACGACGCTCTATTTTTTCTAACGTTTTTCCTACCACACTGTGTACTTCATCAGGTATCGGCCAACGTAATTTGGCATTACGCACCACGACGTCTGCAACTTTCTGCCCAGCAATATGCGGTGTTATGCCTAAACGACAAACTTCTACTTCGGGTAACTCTGGCATCTTAAAATAAGTCCTATTGAGGCTAGTTTTCTGCACTCGCCATACGCGCTACTAGCGCATTAGCAAAACGTTGTGGCGAAGCAGCATCCATATTGAAATATAGTGATGGCTCAATTAATTCAGCTTCCATCAGTGCGAAGCTGTCTTGATAACGAACAAAATCTATACGCGCATACAGTAACTCACCATGGAGTTTACTAATCGCGTGCATCGTTTTATTTGCTGCCGCTTCCAAGACCGGCTCGGGTATTACAGATAACAAGCCACCGCCGTGCTCTTCTTGTACTCGAAAATCACCTTTAGCTGGTGTTTTTAATATTGCATGACTAAATACACCATTAAAGTAGAACAAAGAGAATTCACCTTCTTGGCAAATATCCGCCATGAAAGGTTGCACCATCAACTCACGATGAGCAAATGCCGCCTTTAGCTCGGCCACTTTATCTTGATAATTGCCCTGAGTTAACCAAAAGGTATTATCAGCATTAGCACTAACTCGAGGTTTTAATACGATTTGCTCAGTAGAAAAATGTGAAAAATAACCGGCAAGGTTGTCAGCATTAAAAGTCTCTGGCCATAATGTCGGTACAATAGTCACGCCATCAGCCTCTAGTTGCGTTAAGTAAATTTTATTAATATTCCACTGCACAACCGCTAAGCTATTTTCTAATTGAGCGCTTGACTGTTCAATGCGCTCAAGTACCTTAACAAAGCTCGCCATATCGTCTTGATAATCCCACGGACTGCGAATAACCACCACGTCATAATCTGACCAATTCACCGCGTTGTTACGCCACGACACAAGTTCTGTTTGCCATCCTAACGCTAACATAGGCTGATCAATTAAGTCATCATACGCTTCAAAGTCAGCTAAGCTGTCCATGGATAAAATTGCACATTTTCTCATAATTTTAGGCTCTCATTGGGGTGTAATAGCTATTAAACCGGTTAATTAGCAAAAATTTCTTGTGGAAATAGCTGACCATACATCTCGATAGGTAACGCCAGCCATTGTTGTGTGTTTTGATTAAAAACCAGTAGTTGCTGTTCAGTAGCATAGACATTTAACTGCAAAGGTTGTGATTGTCCGGCAATATCTAAGGTCACATTCAAGGCAAATTGTCGGTCAATTTCTGGGGCTTGCATCATAAGCTCTCCACTACTTTGCTGCCAAGACATCATCATTTGCTCCAACGCTTGGCCAGCAATACTCGCTGGACGTGCTCGCCATGTACGAGCAATGCGCTCAACGAGTACGACATTCTCTATCGACAACGTCAGTACCACTTGATTTTCCCCAAGGATAGTCAACGCTTGATTGGCATTTATATCCGCTTGCTCAGCATCGGGCAAGTAGGTATTTTTATTCACCACATTAATAAGTAAAATGAAGCCCATAACCACAAAAATAATGACATTATTCCAACCGGATTTTGATAATTTAATCATGAGACAACACTAGATTTTTAAATAGGGGATTATCATACGAAAAAATTGAGCTTATTTGTACTTAGCTTTACAGTAATCGCAATAATAAAAAGCACTTAGCATAAGGCTACCTATGAAACTGAAACAATTCACTATCAGCGCACTAATGCTCTGCAGCTTATTAACAACAATTAATGCAACTGCCGACCCCGCCAGTAAACAATTAAATCAACTCCTTAATGAGCATTGGCAAACAGCCAATAAAGAACAAACATTCTTTCGTAAAGACCCCGATGCTTTTCGTATGAATGGTAAGTTGCCCGAAATGTCACAAAAGGGCCGAGAGCGTAGAGCAAAATACAATAGTGAATTGTTAGCGCGTATTGCCACTATTGATGTCAATGAACTATCGCCGGCTGAACAAGTAACTTATCGCCTATTTAAATATGAGCGTCAAGCCGAAGCAAAAAGCTACCAATTTCAAGATCATTTATATCCATTAACTTACTATGCTGGCTTTCATAGTTATTTTGCTGGCGCGCCAGCAAATATGTCTTTTTTAACCGAAGAAGATTATAGTAATTATTTACTCAGTCTTGCTGATTATCCACGTTACAATCAAGAACATATTATCGATCTCAAACAAGCGATTGCTTTAGGTCACACCCACTATTGTGAAAGCTTTAAAGGTTATGAAAAATCGATCAGCAAGCACCTAGTTGAACATGTTGAAGACAGCGTTTTTTACGCGCCAATGTTAACAATGCCAAAAGCCATTTCAGCGGCGCAACAAACAAAATATCGTCAGCAAGTTAAAACCTTAATTACTGATAGCGTATTACCCCAATACCAAGCTTTTTATGACTTTTTCACCCAAGAATATATGGCTAACTGTCGTACAACCGCGGGGATCAGTAGCGTTAAAGGTGGCGATGACTATTATCAATACTTAATCGAATATTACACTACAACCCAATTATCAGCAGACGAAATTCACCAAATTGGGTTAGACGAAGTGGGCCGTATTCGCCAAGAAATGCAGCAAATTATCAACGCAGTTGGCTTTAAAGGCGAGTTTAAAGACTTTATTCAATTTTTGCGTACCGACAAGCAGTTTTATACCGATAGTGCAATGGATATGTTAGAGAAGGCCAGCTATATCACTCGTAAAATGGCTGCTCAGCTGCCCAAATGGTTTTCAGTATTACCACGATCTACCTTTGATATAAAGCCAAGCCCGAACGGCGGTGCTTATTATGTTGCCTCTGATGGCAGTGGTACAACACCTGGCACTTATTTTTTAGAAACCCAAAACTTAAGCAGCCAGCCGCTATATACCTTAGAAGCACTGACTTTTCATGAAGCCGAACCTGGTCACCATCTACAAAGTGCCATCGCTCAAGAAGTTGAAATGGCTGAGTTTCGTAAAACCCTTTACCATTCAGCTTATGGTGAAGGCTGGGGGCTATATTCAGAACGTTTAGCTAAAGAGATGGGCTTTTACCAAAACCCCTACAGTGATTTTGGTCGTTTAACTTACGAAGCTTGGCGAGCCTGTCGGTTAGTGGTTGATACTGGTATTCACGCTAAAGGTTGGACTCGACAACAGGCGATTGATTATTTAGCCGAGAATACGGCACTTAGTATGGCTGACGTTATTGGTCAAATTGATCGCTATATCACTTGGCCAGCACAAGCATTGTCGTACAAAATTGGCGAAATAAAAATTCGTCAACTGCGTGCTAAAGCTGAACAAGCCTTAGGTAGTAAGTTCGATATTAGAGCGTTTCATGATCAAATGCTGAAAAATGGTAGCCTACCAATGGCATTACTTGAAGAATTAACAATGGATTGGATAAAACAGCAAAAAACATAATGTCCAAAGCATCGATAGCCATCAAACCGGAGAAAATGCCTGCCGTGCTTTCTCCTTGTTTAATGGCTAAAATCTCCTTGAAATATCATGTCGAGCTTTAAGAGATAAGTTGCATTACTACTCTCTTGTGTTTAGGGGATGAAACAATACTCGTTTATTATTTGCCGTTAGCAGTTCCGCTTTTACCACTTGTTCATCATGCGTTAGAGTGATCAAGCCAATACCACTTTGGTTGATTAAGGTATTTCGTTGTGCCAGATCTGGCTTACGCACTTGTATTTTCATACGACGACGTTTAGTAAACCAATTCAATGGTGAACGACTACCATATAAATAACGATTCAAGCGCTCTAACCATTTCAGTAAACCATTAGGAAATTGGTTTTTGATACCACTAGCCGTGATCTGAAAAATTCGCGAGCTATTGCGTCTAAATCTATGGGTAACTTCGTAAAAAAAGGAATAATGTACGTCACCAGATAAAATAATAAAATCTGGTGGTGTTTTATGATGGCGAAAAATATTGAGCATGACATTAGCGGTACCAGAATGTGCCATCCAGTTCTCAGCATCAACCACTAAAGGCAAGCCGATAAAGGTGAAAATTCGTTGAATGGCTTCAATCATTTTGACACCATAAATAGGCGCTGGTGAAACTAATATTACCTCTGGCTCATTAATCAACTCTTGCTGTAACTCAGACAATGCCTCCCAATCCATTAAACCTGAGGGCTTGTTAGCATTACTTTCAGAGCGCCAACGTTGAGTTCGCGTATCTAGGACAATAACTTTAGGGCTAGTTGCTAAGCTATAGTGCCACTGATCCCAAGCCAACAGGGCATCAATCAATTGCTCTTGTTGCAAATAGCCATTATCAGTGAAGTAATTGTTAGCTTCTTGATTCAATTCAATAAATTTATCGGGGGCATTACCCCAACCTTGACATAACCAATAGCCTATTAAGGCATTGCCAATAATCTGCTTAGAAAACGGGTGCTGGTAAGCGGCTTCTTCCCAACCTCGGGTTAAATTCCAGTCATCGGTAATATCATGGTCATCAAAAATCATATAACTTGGAATATGCGCTAATGCTCGCCCAACAGCTGATAAGCCCGCCGAAAATTGTTCAATAGTTTTGCTTTCAATACGATATTTTTCGGCAAAGGGCTCTGCCACGCGATGTGAGGTTAAGTCCACCAAGCGCCACATCATTGGTGACCACGTTAATAAATACATTGCAAAGACTTCTGCTAAGGTGACTAAATGATTTTTAGCATTAACCGAAGTAAATATTGGCTTTTTACTGGCAGAGAATATTTTTTCATAAACCGCTTTATTGGCATCATTTTTCGGCAGTAGTTGATCTCGTTGATAGTAACAAAAAGGGCTAGCAAACAGCTCATCACTTGAGCTAACAACCGTACCTTGCCAAGTTTCATCATATAGCCCTAATAGCTCAATAACCTGATGAATAGCCACCAACATAGGGCCAGCAACGTCGTCAGCATAAATTTGGTCACCTGACATCATTAACATCGCAGGCCGTAATTGCCCTTCATTAATTGAATTTGCAATCACGTTATCCACTTGAACCAAACCATCTGCGCTATCGAAATGCGGCTTTCGACAAGAGCCATGTAGTATCTGCTGAAGGTCAGATTTAATCATAAAATTAGGATATTTCTGCCCAGCATACAGCAATTCAGGCATTAACTCAGTCAACAATTGCTGCTGCTCACCAGTCCCAAAAATAAAATTATAAGAGAGTAAAGTATTAAGTGGTAAAGCGTCTTGAAAGTTTATTGATATTAAGTTTATAAAAGCTTGTTCACCAATACGTACTTGCTGGTTTTGTCGACAATCTAACGCCATATCAGCTAATAACGTCCGTTCATCTTCAGCATATAATTGAAACTGCAGCTGATAAGCTTGCCTAGTCACTAGCCAAAAAGTCAGTTGATGTTGGCTAACGTGCCTAACAATAGGTCCGGCTATAATGCTTGGAATAGATTGACAAGTACTGATAATAACTCCGAAATAAACGTATATTGGCTTTAATAACCCCTTAAAAACTGGCTAAAAGCGCTTTATTCTTTGCTCTCAGTGTATATCAGATAAAAATGTCATGGCAACTTTCACCAAAAAGAGAAAAGTAAGCAAATATAAATTTACCTGTGGTATTACCGTATAAAGGTAAGGAAGGGCTACGTTATTTTCTTTAGGCAATAAAAAACCCAGTATAAAACTGGGCTTTTAAATAAGAGGCTATCAATTACTTGATTTTAGCTTCTTTATACATAACATGCTGACGGATACGAGGATCAAACTTTTTGATCTCCATTTTTTCAGGCATAGTTTTTTTGTTTTTGTCTGTAGTGTAAAAATGGCCAGTGCCAGCACTAGAAACTAAACGAATTTTATCACGCATTGTAATTCCTTAAACTTTTTCGCCACGAGCACGGATGTCAGTTAATACTGCATCAATACCTTTTTTATCGATAATACGCATTCCTTTCGGAGTTAAACGTAATTTAACGAAACTATTTTCGCTCTCAACCCAAAAACGGTGAGTTTGAAGGTTTGGTAAAAAGCGACGACGAGTCGCGTTTCTTGCGTGCGAACGGTTGTTACCAACCATTGGCTTTTTGCCTGTTACTTGGCAGACTTTAGACATATTGAGTACTCCAAAATTAATTTCAGGTCATGCTGTATTTCCCCAAGACCGTCGCCTCGGGATCCTGAAAAAGGTGGCATATTATAGTGAAAGTGAAAAACGAATACCAGCATTAATCAAAAATTAAGGAAGGAGTTTTTATTTTACATGTTTTTCAATAAGTTAAACTCAAAAAACTGACTAGAACTGGTGATTATATGCTGTATTATTATCCGAGTAGAGCAATAATCAATCATTAGCTGTCTATTTTAGCAACCGAACATTTCATTGATTTTACTTTTTTCGCTACTCAAGCGCACTAGCAATGCAAAATACTCGTGATATCGAAAATAGTAAAATAACGCTTATTTCAGTCGCTAAAGCACTTTTCCTTCTTACTACCTGAACTCTGGATATGGAGATGTGAAGAAATGATTATAATCACTTTAGTCAATTTTTATAACATTTGCCGCATAGCTTATTATCAATATGATAAGTTTTACCTTCATCAAGGCTGATTTACCCAGAAACCTTAGCATTGAAGAACTTAGCTTACCTCTGATTCGGTTTATTAGTGCTTTTAAACACTAGCATGCTCTCATTAAACACAGTTAGCTCTTAAGGTTAAAAACAACCACACATTATAAGTGAATACGACCATGCTCTGCATACGAGTAACAATAGCATCCTGCCACAATAATATGGTCAAGCACTTTAACATCAATTAACGCCAACGCTTGCTCTAAGCGCGTAGTAATTTGATTATCAGCGATACTGGGTTCTGCTATGCCCGATGGATGATTATGTGCCAGAATAACCGCTCCAGCTTGATATTTTATTGCAAACTCCACCACAATACGTGGATACACCGCAGCAGCATTAATAGTGCCGTGAAACAAACGTTCAAACTTAATGACTTGGTGTTGAGTATTTAAAAATAACACCGCGAAAACTTCTCGAGTTTCATGGCGTAATTCCGCTTTCAAAAAATTTTGTGTCATTGCTGAAGATGTTAAGGCCTGCCCCGTGTTCATTTGCTCAGCCAAATAACGTTTCGACATTTCCAAGCAGGCTTGCAACTGAACATACTTCGCCACACCTAAGCCATGATGTTGACAAAAGCTTGTTAAATCAGCTTGATATATTTGAGATATGCTACCAAAGTTTTTTAACAATTTTCTTGATAGATCAACAACATGACAGCCCTTAACGCCAGTTCGTAAAAATATAGCTAATAATTCAGCATCACTTAAACTTTGTGCACCCTGCTGTAATAACTTCTCACGTGGTTTTTCATCGGTAGGCCAGTCTTTTAACATAAGTGCATCCTTGCAAAGTGGTTTTAAAAAAAGTGTGAATAATGCTATCTTATCGCCCATTGTTGTTATTAAGATTAGCAGTTTATGCAGATTCTTCAGGGTAAAAAAATTCTATTAGGTATTAGTGGTGGTATTGCCGCTTATAAAACGCCAGAGCTAGTGCGCCGACTTAAAGATCAGGGCGGTGATGTGCGTGTTGTCATGACCGAAGGTGCCAAAGCATTTATAACGCCACTCACCTTACAAGCCGTTTCTGCCAATGCGGTATCTGATAGCTTATTAGATACACAAGCTGAATTAGCTATGGGCCATATTGAACTGGCCAAATGGGCTGATTTTATTCTAATTGCCCCCGCGACAGCCGATCTAATTGCTAAAATTGCCGCCGGCATGGCCAATGACTTATTAACCACACTTTGCTTAGCGACAGCTGCACCCGTAGCCATTGCTCCAGCAATGAACCAGCAAATGTGGCATAACCTAGCAACGCAAAAAAACATCGAAACATTAATCGCACGCCATTATGCTATTTTTGGCCCAGGTGCTGGCGAACAAGCTTGTGGGGATGTTGGTTTAGGACGCATGTTAGACGTACCGGAATTAGTCGAGTTAACGCGTCAATACATTACCAATAATCTTGAGATGGCTGCTAGCAAGCAGCAGCCTTTAGCTGGCCAAAAATGGCTAATTACCGCAGGGCCAACACGTGAAGCCATTGATCCCGTACGTTATATCTCAAATCACAGCTCTGGAAAAATGGGCTTTGCTATCGCCAGAGCAGCACAAAACCTAGGGGCTGATGTGACGATAATTTCTGGCCCGGTTAATTTAATCACACCAGAAAATTGTCATAAAATATCGGTTACAAGTGCGATTGAAATGCATCAACAAGCTTTAGAGCACGCCGCTACATCAGATGTTTTTGTTGCTTGCGCTGCTGTGGCTGATTATCGCCTCGACAATATCGCCAATGAGAAAATTAAAAAGTCACACGACACCATGCAACTCAACCTTATAAAAAATCCAGATATTGTTGCAGATGTTGCTGCGATGACAAATAAACCTTTTACCGTTGGCTTTGCTGCTGAAACGCAAGATGTTGAGCATTATGCTCGAGATAAATTAGCCCGTAAAAAACTCGACATGATCGCCGCAAATAATGTTGCGGCTGAAGGTCAGGGCTTTAATAGTGATGACAATGCTTTAACCGTATTCACTGCCAATGATGAACAAGCGCTGCCCTTGATGAACAAAAATGAATTGGCCAAGAAACTGGTGCAACATATTCATCATACGCTGAAAAATACACTCAAAAAATAAGTGAGTAGCCGTTAAGTTCTTTATTGAATATCAACTAAATAACGCTATACAATCATGCTAATTATTCAGTAGCTCTACTATTAATGACTACTGAAAATATAACAAAAACAAGAGAATCAGTTTTATGTCGGCGACTCAAAAACCTAATCGTAAACAACAAATTTTAGAATGCCTTGCTCATATGCTACAAACCAGCGCAGGGCAACGGATCACAACAGCTAAACTTGCTGTAGAAGTTGGCGTCTCAGAAGCAGCACTTTACCGTCACTTTCCATCAAAAGCACGTATGTTCGAGGGCTTAATAGAGTTTATTGAAGAGTCGATTTTTTCTCGTGTCAACTTGATATTATCCGACCATAAAGAAGCTCTGATTCGATGCCACCATATTTTGCATGTTTTACTCATTTTTGCTGAACGTAACCCTGGTATGTGCCGTATTTTAGCGGGTGATGCCTTAATGGGCGAAAACGAACGATTACGAGCACGGGTTAATCAATTTTTTGAGAAACTAGAATCACAATTTAAACAAGTGTTACGCGAACGCAAGCTCAGAGAAGGTAAAGGTTTTACTATCTCAGAGCCAGCTTTAGCCAATATTTTAATGGCTTTCGCGGAAGGTAAAATTAATCAGTATGTTCGTTCTGATTTTACCAAAAAACCCAGTAATGACTTTAATGAACAATGGCAATTTTTAATGGCTGATAAGTAACGGTCAAACGCCATTTTCGACAATACGCCAATCTGTATTGGCAAATGAAACCTCTAAGGAAGCATCGTGAGCAAGTTAGCGCAACTAAAACCTAATAAACTGTGGCAAATTTTCGAGCAAATTTGTAGCATTCCACATCCATCGAAACATGAACAAAAAATATCACTTTGGATACAATCTTGGGCTAGCGAATTAGGTCTAAGTGTTAAAGAAGATGCGGTTGGCAACTTAATTATCAAAAAGCCTGCTACTGCGGGCATGGAAAATAAAAAAGGCGTTATTTTACAAGCCCATATGGATATGGTTCCGCAAAAAAATGCCGATACTCAGCATGACTTTCTTGTTGATGCGATTAAACCCTATATTATCACTGAAGCTGACGGTGATTGGGTTACTGCTGAAGGCACAACTTTAGGCGCTGATAATGGCATAGGTTTATCCTCAGCATTAGCGGTTTTAGCTAGTGACAACGTGCCTCATGGGCCATTAGAAGTATTAGTCACTATTGATGAAGAAGCCGGCATGACTGGCGCGTTTGGCCTTGAAGCAGGTTGGTTAGACGGTGAATTACTGATCAATACCGATTCAGAGCAGGAAGGCGAAGTTTATATGGGCTGTGCTGGTGGCATCGATGGTGAAGCTACCTTCGCGATTACCAATGAAGATGCTCCTGCTGATGTTGAGTCTTTTAACTTATCTATTTCAGGCTTAAAAGGCGGACATTCTGGTGTTGATATACATACCGGTCGTGCTAATGCCAACAAACTATTAGCTAGATTCCTACTGGCTGCAAGTAACGAGTTTGAGTTGCGTTTAACTGAATTAAATGGCGGAAGTTTACGCAATGCCATTCCACGTGAAGCTGATGCGAGTTTTGTTATTAATAAAGCCCAAGTAGCAGCCTTTAAAACTAAATTGGCAGAATATTTAACCACTATACGTCAGTCTTTAGGTGCAATTGAGACTGATATTGACATGTTGTTAATTTCACCTGAAACCTTTGATGAATGCTGGACACTCGACACACAAAATACCATTTTACGTGCGTTAAGCGCTTGCCCTAACGGCGTGTTGCGTATGAGTGATGATATTGAAGGCATTGTTGAAACCTCATTAAATTTAGGTGTTATGCGCAGCAAAGGAAACAAATTTGTTGCTATGACGTTAATTCGCAGTTTACATGATGATGGCCGCTTAGATGCACAAACCATGGTGCAATCGGTATTTGAATTGGCAGGCGCCGCAATTAAGTTTTCAGGGGCTTACCCTGGCTGGAAGCCAGATACAAGCTCAGCATTAATGCAAACTGTGCGAGATACCTATCAGTCGCTTTTTGATAAAGTACCAGAAATTATGGTTATTCATGCCGGTCTTGAGTGTGGATTATTCAAAACAGCCTACCCTCACTGGGACATGGTATCATTTGGCCCAACCATCAAATTCCCACATTCACCTGATGAGAAAGTACAAATAGCCACGGTTGAACAATATTGGCAGCTTTTAATCGCTGTGTTAGCAAATATTCCTGAAAAGGCATAGTTGCAGTTATCGCGCGTTATTTTTATAACGCGCTACTTCTTCTTTCTGCTGCAATAAACTATGCTTAAGACAATAAGCAGAACATATTGTCGACACTCATCTAATTATTAAATTAGATTTAACCACCTAAGCTAAGCTTGGGGTTTTTATAGGAAAAAATGACATGATTCAGCCAGAAAAAATTATAATAGCTGACGATCACCCATTATTTAGACAGGCGTTATTGGCCACACTAAAATTAAAACTAACGCAAACACAGTGGTTAGAAGCACAAACGATTGCAGAATTAGAACAACAACTCAGCGATAATAGTGACAGTGATTTAGTTTTATTAGATCTACATATACCCGGCGCACATGGCTTTAATACCTTAATTCATGTTCGAAATCACTTCCCACAAATTCCCGTTGTTATTGTTTCGGCTCACGAAGATCATGAAGTTATCCATAAAGCAATGGGCTATGGCGCGTCAGGATTTATACCTAAATCGACACCTGTTGAAGATATTTACAATGCTATTCAACACGTATTGTTAGGTAATATTTGGACCCCTGCGGCTTACAATGAGTCAGCACCGACGCAAGATAATAATGATATCGCCGAACGTGTTGCAAGCCTGACACAACAGCAATATCGCATTCTAATGATGTTTGCTCAAGGTATGCTTAATAAACAAATTGCTTATGATCTAAATGTTTCTGAGGCAACGATTAAAGCTCATGCCACAGCAATATTTCGTAAACTTGATGTTCGCAACCGCACACAAGCCGTGATTGCTATTTCACAACTTGATATTGCTGATGTGCAACTACAAAGTAGTTAACTGATGATTTGCTAAAGTATTATTGTAAATATTTTTCTTGTAGTTTTTTCGTTAGCATCGCACTCATCATTGCTCTTAGTGCTGCAGGTTTAACCAATTTACGCATAAAACCTATATCTGCTGCTAAGGTTTTTTCTTCTAAATCGCTATCTGTGGTAGCGGTGATTAAGATCGCAGGCACATAGTTTCTACTCAGTTTTCTTAGCTCAGTAATGAGCGCAATACCATTAAAGTCATAATCGAGTTGGTAATCAACCAGTAAAATTTCGATGTCACTTTTGTGGTCGTCATAAAGCGATATCGCTTGACTATATGAGTCAGCCGCTAAAACATTACAGCCCCATGCCGACAGTAACTCAACCATACCACTGAGCACGTCTGAGTCGTTATCAATACACATGACGGTAACATCGCTTAAACCAACATTAACAGCAGGTTTCGACACCGACATTTCTTGTTGGGCTTGCGCTCGATCAACACCAACAGAAAATTTACAACCCATACCCACTTCCGATCGTAATGCTAAAGGATGAGCCAATAAATTAGCTAAACTTTGCGTAATATTGAGCCCCAAACCTAAACCGCCTGCTGAAGCACTTTGCTGATTATCTAACTGAGTAAATTGTTCAAAAACCATACTTTGTTTATCAAGCGGAATTCCCGGACCATTGTCCAAAACCTGAATATCAACCAATGACCCTTTTGCTCTTGCCCCTAATAACACTTTACCAGGGCTAGCATAACGAAAGGCATTACCAATTAAGTTCTGTAATATTCGACGCAATAAGCTCCGGTCAGAGCGCAACCACAAAGAGTTACTATGCACACGAAATTCAACATTAAGCTCAAGCGCACTGGCAGAAAACTCTTTCGCCAGATCGTCAAATAATGACTTAATCGAAAAAGTGGTGATATTCGGCTTGATATTACCACTTTCAATACGCGCTATTTCCGCCAAATCGGCAACCAAATCATTGGCTACTTTTAAAGAATGATCAATATTATCAACTTGTCGTTGTTGTGTAGCGGTCAAATTACCTTGGCTAGCTAACGCCGAAGTAAACAAACGTGCGGCTTCTAATGGTTGCATAAGATCATGGCTACAGGCTTTCAAATATAAGCTTTTCTTCACATGTGCTTGTTCAGCTTTTTCCCGCGCTAATGCCAAGGCATCGTTGGTTTGCTCTAGTTTTCTTGTTCGCTCTAGTACACGAGTTTCCAAATCAACATTAGCTTCAATTAAGCCTCTTTCCGCCTGACGGTAAGCGGTAATATCGGAAAACAGCATCACAAAACCGCCACCAGGTAAGGGGTTGCCTTCAATGCGTATCACTCGACCATCACTATGCTCGCGTTCAGAGCTATGTGGACTGCCATTACGTAAATGCGCTAAACGCTTATTTACTTGCTGATCCACCTTACCGACACCACATAAGCCACGTTTAACGTTATAACGAATTAAATCACTAACAGGGCTCCCTTGGTAAACAAGCTCAGGTGGATAATCAAATAAATCGACATATTTTTTATTCCAAGCAACCAGGTTGAGATCGCTATCGACAATCGAAATGCCTTCACTGGCATTCTCGATCGCACTTTGCAATAAATCTTGGCTATACTGTTGGCGTTGGCTAGATGCTTCTTCAACTAATACAGCAATTTCATCTAATGCAATATCACGCCCTTCTAACGCTGAAGACAATACTAATCGAGCAGACGAAGCCCCCATAACACTCGCTAAGGTGTTTTCAGTATGTTGCAATAATTTTTGGTTATAAGCGACATTACTCATTTTAGATTTAACCGTTAAACGCTGAAACTGCGTAAAACTGATACTTGATTTTTTTTCACCAACAAAACGTGAAACCAATAACTCAAGCTCTTGAATATTAATTTGTTTATTTCGCTGCAACTGTAACGCTTTAGGAGCTTGATACTCCATAAACAAAGACGCCTGCATGCGCTCTTGTACACTCTGACGGCTAACATGGGATAGCAACCACATTGAAATAATATTCATTGATAAAGACAGCAAACTTGCCATTGAACTTGCTGGCAAAAAACCGCCTTCAAAAGGGTTAGGGTACAGCCCAAACTGTGGAATGAAGTTAAGAAACAACCAAGCACCAAAACCAATAAGAATACCGCCATAAACTGCTGTTAGCGTTGCTCTACGCCAATAAAAGGCAGCTATTAAGGCCGGGGTTAACTGGGCAAAAGCACCAAAAGCGATTTCACCTAAAGAGCTTAAAGTATCAGGTGACGCCATTAGAAATACGCCATAACCTAATAAAATCACAAATAATACCAACACCTTACGAATAGTTAACAACCGTAAACGAAAGTTATCGTAATCACTGTGACTTTGGCTATGTTTATTCGCACGGTATAACCAAGGAAAAACAATTTCGTTGCTGAGCATGGTACTTAAGGCAATAGAAGAAATGATCACCATAGAGCTCGCCGCCGATATAGCCCCTAAAAATGTTAAGAGTGTCAACCAAGGCTGTTGCTGATACCAAGGCAAAAATAAAACATAAGCATCTGATGGCACAGTTTCACCCAGCAATAAGTGCCCAGCTAAGCCTAAAGGTACGGCAAATATGGCAAACACTAATAAATACAGCGGAAAAATACGTCGGCTAAGCCAAGTGTCTCTTTCATCTTTGAGCTCCACCACCATTACTTGAAATTGCCGAGGTAGGGATAAAAAAGCCGCCATGGTGATCACTAACATGGCAAACATTGACATAATATTAGGAAAATTAAGCTGTTGGTCTAGTTCAATATTAGCCGATGAACGCCGCCAAATTTCCATCGGAGAGTCAAATAAAACATAAGTTACAAAAATACCCACCGCAAGAAAAGCAAATAGTTTGACTAAAGACTCAAAAGCGATAGCTAACATAACGCCAGGGTGGCGTTCAGTAACGTCAATATTACGCACACCAAATACAATGGTAAAACCGGCTAAAACTAAACTAACAACCAAACCAAAGTGCCAATTGGCGAGGCTTTGTTCTGCCTGTAGTTGTTGAAATGAATAGACAATGGCTTTTAATTGCAAGCCAACATAAGGCATGGTCCCTACTAATGCGACGATAGTAACTAAAATAGCAAGCTTATGTGATTTACCAAAACGGGCCGCAAGTAAATCAGCAATTGAGGTAAGGTTTAATTTTAAGCTGACACGGATAATGCGTTGAATAAAAGGCCAAGCAAACGTAAACAGTATGATTGGCCCTAGGTATATCGGCAGATGAGAAATAAAATTGCTTGATGCTTGCCCTGTGGTACCTAAAAAACTCCAAGAAGTACAATACACCCCCAAAGTTAACGCATAAATTATTGCCTGACTTTTTCTGACTAATTTATGACGATACTTATCTCCCATGTAGGCAATAAAAAACAATAAGCCTATATAAGCAAAACTTAAGCCTGCTAATTGCCAGTTTGGAAACATAAAATTTCTCTATTTTATTCTTATTGATTGGTTATGGTGATTTTCAACTCTACGATAGCAAGCTAGCCAAACGAATGAAAATATCCAAGCCTATACTTTAGTCGCAAGGCACCGAATATAGCTGAAGCGAGTACGTAACCATGACAGTAGCTCAACATATTTTTCTTGTCGATATCAAGCTAACCATCATTATCACGCTTATTGATGGCAAAAAATTTAGCTTTTACCACCTTTAAATTGCACAATTAAATTATCTAAGTTTTCCGCTAATTGATTCAAATTAGCAGCATTATCAACGATCTCTTGCACATTATTCATATTCGCTTTAGCCACATCAGTGATACTGCTCATATTATTATTAATGTCATTAATGGTAAACGCTTGCTCTTCGGTAGCAGTTGCAACCAAATGATTTGAATCAAGTATTTGATCTGTCAGTGTCAAACTAACTTGCAAAATATCTTCTGCTTTGGCAATTGACTGGCTCGTGCTCTCTGATTGCTCAATAATCTGGGTTATTTCTTTTGAGGCTGTTGCAGAAGTGTCTTTTAATATATTCATAATGGCCTGAATTTCAGCCGTTGATTCAACCGTTTTACTGGCAAGTGTTCTCACTTCATCCGCAACTACTGAGAAACCGCGACCATGTTCACCAGCGCGTGCAGCCTCGATAGCAGCATTTAATGCTAACAAATTGGTTTGATCAGAAATAGTTTGAATAACACCTAACGCACCCGCAATTGTTTCACTATTCGTTGCCAAGGTATTAATTACATTAGATACGTCATGTATTTTATTACCTAGTTCTTCAACTTCTAACTTAGCGCTATGTATAACTTGACTGATTGAGTCGCTATTATCTTTAATATTACTCGCAATATCAGAGGCTTGAATAGCATTCTGCGCTACGTCAGATACTGTTTCACTGATCTGGCTTAGGGCCGTAGAAATATGATGAGAGTTTTCATCATTACTTACTGAACTAGTAATAGTTTCGTTAGCTTTATCTTGCAATGCTTCAGCCGTTTGTTTAAGCGTTAATGTTGCTTTTGACACTTGCAAAAACACATCTTCAAGCTTGGTAATAAACTGATTATAACCATGCGCTACATTGACTAGTTCTTGTTGACCACTTTCAGGTATACGATAAGCAATATCCGCTTTACCTTGACCAAGTTGAAGAAATAACCGAGCCAACAAATCAATAGGACGAGTAATTGATTTAGCAATCAGAAGTGCCACAAAAATAGCGATAATTATCACGACCAAAGACCATGTGATCATGCGCACATTGGTCTCATTTAATGAGGCAAAAACCTCAGCTTGTGGCACTTGCACCACCACATACCAATCTGCGCTAGGAATAAAGCTGGCAGCAACAAAAACATCAACCTTATTATCTTGTGCTTCATCAAGACTAAATACCGACTTATCAAGCATAGTATTGGTAATATTTTTCGAATAAATACTATTAATAGACGTACCGACCAATGACTTATCTTTATGTAATTGAATAATACCGTCTTGATTAACCAAATAAACAAAACCGGTTTCTTCTAGTGTAAAACGACTTAGCAAGTTCACGATATCTTCAAATGATTTCGCAATGCCTGCTAATCCTTTGCCGTTCACCTCTTGATAATTTACAAATAAATCAATTTGATCAGAATCTGGATAAGCATAAATACTGACAGAGCTTGCTTTACCACTTTCACGATAAGCGAAAAACCAACCATCTACATTATCGTTCTTTAACTGTCTAAGATACCCGTCTTGATTCCAGTAATGGCCTGACAGACGATCGGCAAAAGAAGTTTTACTTAAGTTATGACTAGTTGAAATAGCACTTAACTTGGCCAACAAATGCGCCTCGCCCTCTGCTGAACGTCCTTGCGCAAACCAATCTTTTATAAAAGGATCGGTAGCAATTTGCTGAGCAATAACACGCATGGTGGAAATTTCTTTATCTATTTCACCATTAATTTGTTTAATGGTGTTGGGCAGTTCTTTATTGAGCATTCTGTCTTCAATAATACTGCGAGCACTCCACTGACTTAGCGCCCCCACTAAACTAGCAGTTAACAATACAAAGAGAATAAGAGCGAGTGTTACTTTTTGCTTAATAGAAATGTTGGTCATTAAAGTTGGTCACGTCAAAACGTTTGATATAGATATTGGTTATTCTAGATAAAATGTTCCGTGATAGGAAGAAAATGTGCATAACCTGCTAGGGGAAGGTCATTGATATTGTATACGTCGCTTAAAAGGTTTCGCTGATAAGCGTACGTATACTGATGCAAAACGTGCCTTTATAGGTGGCAGTCACCGTTAAAATTTGGCAATTAGCGTTTAAAGCTACTTAACGGTTTGAGTGTAAAACTCTGCAATATATTGCCCACCTTTAATATTGGCAATAACGCGTAATTTGTATTTTTCACCTTGAGCACTAATGCTCTCACGTAACGGGGTTGGACTTTGCCAATAATAAGGGTTATCAATCATACCCAATGGATACGCACTGGCTTGATTGCTGCTATCAACTAAAAATAAAGTGGCGCTATCAAGCGGAAAAGTTGAATTTACCGTAGTTGTTCCAGCCTTGTCGTAAATATTAACCTCAAATTTGCCCGATTTAAGAATACATTTTTGATTGATAACATCACAATGGCCAAAGGGTACCAATTTAAATATTCTTGCTTGCTCTGCTTGCTTTTCAAGATAAAAATCTGACGCTATGTAGCCACCCAAGATAAGAAACGGTGCCACCATTAAAGCTACTTTTGTATGACGGTTCATAATCATCCTTATTTTCTTTAGTATCCAAATGTAAAAATTATTCTTCAATACTGCATATTACCGTGGTTAGCACGACAACACTTACTGGTTTTTCAAATCGAGTTAATAAAAAATTAAAGGCTCCACAAGGGGAGCCTTTATTCCTGTGGTATTCAATACCGTTACAACACTCTAGTGATCATGTGCTGCCGATACACCACCATGTGGCGTACGGAAGTTATCCACCATTTCTTGAATATGTGCTGGTGCCGGCCCCGTAACTTTTAATACTGCAAATGCTACAGCAAAGTTAACTAATGCGCCTACTGAACCAAAAGCATTCGGTGAGATACCAAAGAACCAGTTTGGTCCCATATCACCCAAGAATGATGTACCTGGAATAAACATAATACCTTTGTGTTGGAACACATATAGCATAGTCACGCCGATACCCGATACCATACCTGCTACAGCTGCTTTACCGCTCATTTTCTTAGCAAAGATACCCATCATCAAGGCTGGGAATATTGACGATGCAGCTAAACCAAAGGCTAATGCTACCGTACCTGCGGCAAATCCAGGCGGATTTAAACCAAGATAACCTGCAACAATAATAGATAAGGTCATCACCACACGTCCGGCAAGTAATTCATTTTTCTCTGACATATCTGGCGTTAAGATACCTTTCATTAAATCATGAGAAATTGAGGACGATATTGCTAACAATAAACCAGCAGCTGTAGACAATGCGGCAGCTAAACCACCAGCAGCAACTAACGCGATTACCCAGTTTGGTAAGTTAGCAATTGCAGGGTTCGCCAATACCATAATGTCACGGTCAACTTTCACCATTTCATTGGTTGCTTTGTCAGCATTGTATTGAATTTTACCATCACCGTTTTTATCTTCAAATTGTAATAGACCAGTTTTTTCCCAATCTTTAAACCATTGTGGACGTTCAGCATAGTCCATGTTTTGACCAGCGGCTGGCTCAATAGTGTTCATTAAGTTCAAACGAGCCATAGCACCAACTGCAGGAGCAACGGTATATAACAATGCGATGAAAACTAATGCGTAACCTGCTGATTGACGAGCAGCTTTCACAGAAGGAACGGTAAAGAAGCGCATAATAACGTGAGGTAAACCGGCCGTACCGATCATTAATGACATGGTATAAGCGAACATATTCACTGTACCGCCCATGTTATCTGTAGTGTATTCCTTAAAACCAAGATCCGTTACTACCATGTCTAACTTATCAAGTAAGTAAACACCGCTACCGTCAGCTAAAGTAGAACCTAAACCAAGTTGTGGAATTGGGTTACCGGTCAATTGCAGTGAAATAAATACTGCCGGGATAGTGTAAGCAAAAATTAAGACACAATACTGAGCGATTTGCGTGTACGTAATACCTTTCATACCACCAAGTACAGCATAAACCCATACCACAAACATACCTATGTATAAGCCTAAGTCATAATCAACTTCTAAAAAGCGAGAGAAAGCAACACCCACACCTTTCATTTGACCAATGATATAGGTTAAAGAAGCGATAATTAAACAAACAACGGCAACGACACGCGCTGTTTTAGAATAATAACGGTCATAAATAAACTCTGGTACGGTAAACTTACCATGTTTACGCATGTAAGGAGCCAATAGCATAGCTAATAGTACGTAGCCACCGGTCCAACCCATTAGGAATACAGAGCCCCCGTATCCTAAAAATGAAATCATACCTGCCATTGAAATAAATGACGCGGCACTCATCCAGTCAGCCCCAATGGCCATACCATTTTGCATTGGCGTTACACCACCACCAGCAACATAAAAGTCACTGGTTGAGCCCGCACGAGCCCACCAAGCAATACCAAAGTAAATAGCAAAAGAACCAAATACGGCTATGTATGTATAGATTTTTAACTCATCCATTATGATTCCTCCACGTTATATTTTTTATCAAGGTCGTTCATTTTTTTGGTATACCAAAAAATCAAACCGACAAATGTGTAAATTGAACCTTGTTGTGCAAACCAGAAACCTAGTTTATACCCACCTAGACGTATCGCATTTAGTGGCTCGACCAAAATCAGACCAAAACCAAATGAAACTACGAACCAGATAGCAAGACATATAAATATTAAGCGCAGATTCTCTGACCAATATGTTGCATTACCTTCCATCATTCTCTCCTAGCAATTATTCCTATTAAGTCTATTTAGCTTAATAGGCACAGCGTTTTATGATTTTTATACGCTTTCACCTGTTGTTTAAAGAGAGGTTAAGTATTCATTCAATCCAACCAGCGGATAAATTAATACTTAACCTACTCTAAGGTACACACTAGCAACCTTTTTTCAGCGCTCCTATTAAACTTTAGTCTAGGACACCACTGAAACAGTTGACTTAAGCATCGTAATTCCCCTAAATACAAGAACACTATTTACTCGAGATATCGCCATGGACTCAGCATTAACCGAAATCAGTGAATTTATTCAAGCGATTCCTCCCATGGATTTATTACCGAGTCATATTCTTGAGCAGGTCGTTAAAGAAATCAGTATTTGCTATGTGCGGCGAGGAGAATCTCTTCCCCCGAAGGGTGTTATTGATGAAAATCTCTACATACTTCGCAAAGGTGCGTTAAGTTATGTTAGTGCTGATGATGAGCTATTAGGCCGCTATGGTGAGGGTGAAATATGTACCGTTTTTTGCTTTAACAATGATGACAATATCAAAGTAACCACTGACGAAGATACCTTACTTTATAGTATTAACTACCATAATTTCCATCAGCTAGTCGGTGAATTTTCTGATGTAATGGCATTTTTTCAGCACACTTCGGAGCAAAGACTTAATAAAAAAATGCTACAGGTCAATGAAGATGCAATATTAAATGCCTCATTACTAAATAGTTCAATTGCAAACTTCTATCACAGCCCTGTCGTGACCATCGCGCCAGATGCTAGTATTCAGCAAGCGGCAATTTTGATGACCGAAAAAGGCTTTTCATGCTTAGTCATCGCAAACCATAAACAACCTTTAGGTATAGTTACCGATAAAGATATTCGTCGACGTTGCGTCGCACAAGGCCTAGCTATTGATCAGCCCGTCAGTACCATTATGACTGACAATATGGCCACCATTGACCTTAAAAGTACCGCTTATGATGCTTTGATGATGATGACGCAAAAGCATATTCATCATTTACCTGTTACATCAAACCGCCAGCTTAAAGGCATGGTAACGGTCACTGACTTAATGAATAACGAAGGACAAAATGCCGTCAATATCACTAGCGTGATCCATAAAGCAAAATCAGTCAGTGAATTAACTGATATCAGTCAAATGATACCTAAATTACAAATTCGCATGGCAAAGTTGGGCACTACGGCTGATCATGTTGGCAAAAGCATCAGCGCAATCACTATGGCCTTCACCATTAGATTAATTGAAATGGCAGAAAAGTTATTAGGTCCTCCACCCGTACCCTACGCTTGGTTAGCAGCAGGATCGCAAGCAAGGCAAGAGCAATTTGCGCATTCAGACCAAGATAATGCCCTGATTATCTCAAACGACATGCAGCCACAACACAGCTATTGGTTTAAAGATCTTGCGACTTTTGTCTCTGATGGCCTTGCGGCTTGTGGCTTTATCTATTGTCCTGGCGATGTTATGGCCACCAACCCCAAGTGGTGTCAAACACAAGATGTTTGGGCACAGTATTTTGCCAAGTGGATAAATACTCCTGAACCGAAAGCATTAATGCATTGCAGTATATTTTTTGATTTAACCACTGTTTATGGCGAGAGTAGCTTACTCGAGCAAGTACAAACCAACATGTTAAAAACCACGCAACGTAGCACACTGTTTATCGCACACTTATCACGAAACGCCTTAAACTTAAGGCCACCACTCGGCTTTTTCCGTGACTTTGTTTTAATTCAAGATGGCGAAAATAAAGCAACTCTCGATTTAAAACATAACGGTATTGCGCCAATTGTCGATCTTGCTCGTATTTATGCGCTATCTGAGGGCATCGCTTCAGTAAATACCATAGAGCGCCTACAGCAAGCAGCTGGCACACCTTCATTAACAAAAGCCTCTGCAGCGAATTTAATCGACGCTTATGAGTTTTTAAGCATGCTACGCATGATGCATCAAGCCAATAAATTACAACAGGGCAAGCAGCCAAATAACTACTTATCTCCAAAAGAAATTTCTAAACTCGAGCGCGAACATTTAAAAGATGCCTTTAAAGTGATCAAAACTATGCAAGACAGCCGTCAATCCACCTACTAGCGATAAGCCACTATTATGTTTAATCATCACCCTCTAACTCGCTGGTTACTCGGCTATGAGGCGCAAAGAAAACGTATGCTAAAAAAAGCCCCAGAAGGCCCCTTACGCGATTTTCTTAGTGTGCCATTTCCTGCGCTATATACGCCCTTTGATCAAATTCCTATTTTGGCGGTAGACTTTGAAACCACAGGCTTAGACGCCGTGCAAGATAAACTACTCAGTGTTGGTTGCGTTGACTTGTGCCACAATCAAATCAAGCTGGGCAGCAGTTACCATCAAATCATTAACACCAAAGGCCGATTAAAAGCCGATAATGTTACGATCCACCAAATTACCGACGATCAAAAAGACCAAGGACAGCCTCTAGCCGAAGTCATAGAACAATTGCTTAAACGCCTTGCCGGTAAAGTCATGCTGGTGCATTTTGCGCGTATTGAACGCCAGTTTTTACGTCAAGCTTGTTTAGAGCTTTATGGTATGGCACCACCGCTCCCCATAATTGATACCTTAGTGGTCGCTAAAAAAAGATTAGATAAAAGGGATCTAGCTTACGACCCTTCACAGTTAAGGCTTTCTGCTTTGCGGGCAACTTATCAATTGCCCGATCACTATGCCCATAACGCGCTTAATGATGCAATTGCAACAGCAGAATTACTGTTAGCACAAGTCAATGATCGAGCTGATAACATCGCCTTGCAGCAGCTAATTTTATAAGGTATTTGATTCATTAACTGACAGTAAACTAAATTAACCAAGTTATTTTTGCTAAATAAAAAAATAGCTTGGTCTAAAGCAAAACTGTGAGACAATTCACTTAAGCAATCACCTACCTAAGGTTCATGATGAAACTTTTAGCCCGCAATCTTTCTCGCTCAACTACAGAACAAGACCTTCGTGTTTTATTTTCTGCTCACGGTACCGTTACTGAATGTAACTTAGTGCTAGACCAAGAAACTGGTAAATCAAAAGGCTTCGCCTTTATAGAAATGCCAAATGAAAAAGAAGCGAAATTAGCACTAGCTAACTTGCATGAAACAAAAGTAGCTAACAATAAAATTCGTGTGAAAATCGCACAATAAATTAAACGCGATGTCCCGTCCTATATGTGTATATACATTTCAAGACGGGAGACGATGAACATAAAAAGCCAGCGCAAAAAACGCTGGTTTTTTTATAGCTAGATATTTATTTTTCTTAATTAATTTCAGTGCAGAAAGGAGAAAGAGCCGTTTTATTAGGTAACATGTTTCGCCCCCCCCTGTTAATGATATCCTTGGCTTTTTTGCTATGAAAAAAACCTCTGAAAAGATTCTTCCTTTCACTCCAAGTTATTTAAAACGGCTCTGACCCTGAGGGATCCCCACAAATATTAAAGTGTATCAATTGTGTAAGCCCCGCCGAATAGGTGAAGCAGCGCTATTGCTTTTAAAAACTGCTTCACTGGCAGTCGTGCATATCGGTCAGATACTACCC
>UEXM01000223.1_pt1 | contig 62606 bp, 69 predicted proteins | sample 1796661 | NCBI WGS metagenome assembly UEXM01 (sample SAMEA4772469, study PRJEB27181) | metagenome | reverse complement strand
AACGGAACGAATTCTGGCGCAACGTTCTCTGAAGTAGATTCTAGAGGGCATGTAACATTCGACGGCGTGAACGATGGGATAGACATTCCACATGATGCGAATCACGGATTCTCTAGTGATACCGTGTCTATGTCTACTTGGATTAAAACATCACAGACAAGTCAAGGATATTTCTTCTTGAAAGCCTACGGCGGAGGTAACAATGAGGCTTGGCTAATGGCAGTAAACGAATCAGGAGGACCGGCAAATAAACTTATGTTCTTCTGGAGAAACAGAGCTAATGCAACAACAAAAATTTATTCAACAACAAATATTAACGACGGTAGCTGGCATCATGTCTCTGCTGTCAGGGATGGACAAAACTTGTATCTCTATATTGATGGTTCGCTCGAAGCTTCATCTACAGCCGCAACAGGTACCTTTTCTCCAACAGAGGCAATTAGACTCGGCAAGTGGGATCACAATAGTCATTCACCCGGTACTTGGTTTGATGGATCCCTCGATGATTTGCAAATCTGGAATAGGTCACTTTTTTCATCAGAGGCAGCTGCATTGCACTCTAATGGAAGAACTATCACAGGTAGGATATTCAATGTTTCCCCATCTATCAGTGGTAAGTCTGCATGGAACTTGGACACAGATGGTCAATTGGCGATTCCACAAGATGGGGCGCAATACACGATTACTCCAACAAGCACATTTACTGTAAATGTTAAAATGTGGGGTGCTGGCGGTGGACATGGGTCTTATGGTACCAGTGGTAACGCTGGTGCTGGTGGCTTTACCAAAGGAAACATTGCATTCCAGAGTGGTGTAGCATATTATGCCTACGCCGCAACAAAGGGTGGCTCTGCTGGCGCATACACTAATGGCGGCTCCGGAGGACTTCCCGGTGGAGGGTACGGCTCTCGCGGCGATGCTTCTGGCGGCGGCGGCGGTGGGTATAGTGGGCTCTTTAAAGCATATCATTCTCAATCTGGCGCACTACTTATCGCAGGCGGCGGTGGTGGTGGTACTGGATACGGCACTCACGCTGGTGCCGGTGGTGGAACCACTGGACAAGACGGTAGTGCGGGACTAGGTGGTTCTCAAACCGCAGGTGGAAATTCCGGTCAAGCCTACGCCGGATCTGCCCTCCAAGGTGGTAATTCGAGAGGTGCACAAAATTCCGGTACTGACGACGGCGGCGGAGGCGGCGGCGGTTATTTCGGAGGCGGCGGAGGCTACTCTGACGCTAGAACAGGCGGCGGCGGCTCCGGATATGTTTCAACCAGTTCGGAAGTCACAAACGCAACTACCACAGCAGGCTCTGGGCACACCCCGGCAGGTACAGGCGATTCTGATTATTCAAATTACGGCAAAGGCGGAGCTACCGGTGGATCAATAACTGCTACAAGCGGATACTTGTTGATTAAGACATCTTAATCGCAATCGTATCACAAAAATAATTAGGGTTTCTGGTCGGAAGCCCTTTTTACTTTCTATTTATAGTATGAGCATCTTTCGCGAACACAAATCTATTGCCGACCGTTCCGCAGCAGACCGAAAGAGACACAAAGAAAAAATCGACAAAGCCTTAAAAGAAGGCTTGAGAGACGTTGTTGCTGACGAGTCTATTATCGGTCAAAATGGCAAAAAGAAAGTCAAGATTCCAGTTAAAGGAATCAAGGAATATCAGCTTGTCTATGGTGAAAACAAAGACAACAAAAAGGCTGGTTCTGCCGGTGACAAAGAAATAAAAAAAGGACAAATTTTAAGAAAGTCCAGCAAACAAAAGAAGAAAGCATCCGGCAATAAAGGCTCTAATGAGAAAGGTGAAGAATATTATGAAGTCGAAGTCACATTAGATGAACTCGCAGAATATCTTTTCCAAGATCTTGAATTGCCAGATTTAGAAAAGAAAAAATTCAGATTTATCAAAGATTACAAGCTCAAAAGAAGCGGATTCCGAAAGAAGGGGTTAAACTCAAGGCTTTCGAAAAAAGAAACAATCAAAAGAAAGATTAGACGTAAGAAAATGGCAATAGCTGCTGGAACCTACGATGAAAATTCAGATGAAAGGTTTCCGTTTCATGAAGATGACTTAAAATATAAGCACATGAAGCAGAAGCCTCAAGAAAACAATTCTGCTGTCATCTTCTTCCTGATGGATGTTTCTGGTTCCATGAACAAAGAAAAGAAATATATGGCAAGAAGCTTTTATTTCCTTTTATATCAGTTTCTTCGCTATCGGTATGATAACATAGAGGTCGTTTTCATCTCTCACTCCACAGAAGCGAAGGAAGTGAATGAGGACGACTTCTTTAAAAGAGGAACAATGGGCGGAACAGTCATGTCTTCAGCCCTTACTTTGGAAAAAGACATCATCAATAAGAGATACCACCCCTCAACATGGAACATCTATACATTCTATTCTGGCGACGGAGAGAATTGGTCATTTGACGACCCAAAGACGATAGCCTTGTTTCAGGAATTAAAAGAAATAAGTCAGATGACTTGTTACGCAGAGATCGATCCAAATTCTGACCCAGAATCAGAATTAGCAATATTGAGTAAGTCATTTCATTATAATCAGAGTGAGGCTTCTAAGTTGTGGAATAAACTAGATGTTGTTACTGGCGACAGTTTCAAAAAAGTTAAAATATCCAAGCCGCAACATATATGGCCTTCTTTTAGGAAACTGTTCGGAGGAAAGCCATGAAAGACTGGTCCGTAAAAGAATTACAAATGTGGGACGATGAGATATGTAAGATCGCAAAAGAGAAATACAATCTTGATTGGTTCCCTATTGAGTATGAAATTTTAAATTATCACGAGATGATTGGTGCCATGGCTTATACAGGTTTGCCAACGCATTATCGTCATTGGTCTTTTGGCAAGTCATTCGAAAGAACAATCACAAGATACAATCTCGGAATGGAAGGATTGCCTTATGAGATGATTATTAACTCTAATCCTTCAATTGCCTATCTGATGCTTGAGAATCCAATGAGCACACACTTGTTAACAATGTCCCATTGTGTGGGTCACTCTGACTTCTTTAAAAATAACAGAATGTTTAAATATACAGATCCAAACAATGTGATTTCAAGATTCAGAGCCGCAGCCAAGAGAGTTCAAAGCTATATTGAAGATCCCCATATTGGAATAGACCGTGTAGAGCGCGTACTTGATGCGTGTCACTCGATTCAATATCAAGTGCCTAGAACACCCGGCATTAAAAGAAAAACCGAGGACGAGGCTAGGAGAGAGCTTTTTGATAAAACAAAAGGAGTAATGGATGTCCGAAATGGTCTTTTAAACAAAGACTATAATTTATTGAGATTCATTAAGGAAAACGCTAGAAATTTAGAATCTTGGCAACAAGATTTAATAGAGATGGTGGAAAGAAGATCTTTGTATTTTATTCCACAGGCACAAACCAAAATTATGAACGAAGGATGGGCGGTGACTATCCACGAAAAGATCATGAATGATTTGGAGTTACCAGATAAATACCATCTTGCCTTTTTAAAAACACACAACCAAGTGGTACGCCCAATTGTTGGTCGAGTAAATCCTTACCACTTAGGTTACAAAATATTTAAGAAAATAGAAGAAGAGCATGGTTTCGAAGAATGTTTATTGGTTCGAGAAACGCATGACGACGAGTCTTTTATAAGAAAATATTTAGATCTAGATCTTTGCAGGGAGCTAAACCTTTTTTCATATTCCTTTGACCAAGGAAAGGGAAATTACTCAATAAATGATATTTCTGATGAAGAAGGGTGGAAAACAGTTCGGGACACTCTAATTAGTAATGTCGGACTTAAATCCGCTCCTGTAGTGTATGTTAGTGATTTTGACAAAAAGACTAATACTCTTTATGTTGAGCACGAGCATGACGGCAGAGATCTCGAACTATCGTTCGCAAACAGAGTTTACGATCACATTTGTTATCTTTGGAATGACGATGTGGCATTCACAACAATAATAGAAGGGGAACCTTGGGAATTCTAACATGACTGATTCAAAAACAAAACAATTTCTTAAGCTCACTGAGGAGCACAAAAAAAACAAAAAAGTAGAGAAGTTTTCTGGTACTTTGTCTGACTATCTTGAGTTATTGGCAAAAGACAAGGGACTGTCTATTTTGGCACACAAAAGGCTTTATAAGGCGATCACCTCTCATGGCATCACTAGGATGTCAGAAGAAGACAGTAGATGCAACAATCTTTTCAACGGAGAAGCAGTTCGCACTTACGATTATTTCCAATCTAGATTCTTTGGTATGGAAAGGTCTTTGGCTAAAGTAATGAGGTATTTGCATTCTGCATCAATGAAGGGTGAAGAAAGCCGACAGGTTCTTTTACTTCTTGGCCCGGTAGGAGCTGGCAAGTCAGCTCTGATTGAACACATCAAACGCGCCCTTGAAGGGTCCGGATCCTTTTACACTCTCAAGGATTGCCCTATTAACGAAAGCCCACTACATTTGGTCCCTCGCTCTTTAAGAGAAAATTTTAAAGACATATACGGCATCAAAATTGAAGGTGATTTGTGCCCTGTCTGTCGTCATCGTCTCCTCGAAGAGCATGGCGGAGATTACATGAATTATCCAGTAGTCGAAGGCTCTTTCTCTATTAGAGGAAGAAGAGGTGTTGGAGTTGTTCCTCCTATGGATGCAAATACTCAAGACACAAGCATTCTAATAGGGTCAGAAGACATTTCAAAATTAGACCTCTATCCGGAAGACGATCCTCGTGCTCTAAGCCTTAACGGGGCATTCAACGTAGGAAATCGTGGAATTGTCGAATTCGTTGAGGTTTTCAAAAACGAAATTGAATTCTTGCACACAATGATTACTGCAACACAAGAGAAAGCAGTACCATCCCCCGGTAAAGGTGCAATGATTTATTTCGATGGTGTTATCTTGGCACACTGTAATGAGGCAGAGTGGAACAAATTTAAATCAGAAAACACAAACGAAGCGATTCTAGACAGAATTGTCAGAGTTAACGTTCCTTATTGTCTTGAGGTGGATGAAGAGCAAAAGATTTATAAGAAGATGCTTGACGAATCTGATTTTGAATCACACATCGCTCCTCATACCTTGGAACTCGCAGCTATGTTCGCTGTCCTCTCTAGACTACAGACCTCAAACAAGGTAGATCCTTTGACTAAGATGAAGATCTACAACGGAGAAGAGATCGTTGAGAAGGGATATGTTAAAAAGATTGATATCAATGACCTACGTGATGAGGCCAGAGATGAAGGCATGACTGGTATTTCAACCAGATTTATCATGAAGGCTATCGATGCAGCTCTGGCAGATTCTGACAGAAACATGGTTACTCCTATTTCAATCAGAGATGCTCTGGTCAAACAAGTCAAAGAACAGGTTGTCGTAGAAGACCTAAGAGAAAAATATCTTTCATTCTTGCAGAAAGAGCTTCACGAAGAGTATTTGAAGATTCTAGAAAAAGAAATCACAAAAGCTTTCGTATCAGCTTATAAAGAACAAGCAGAATCTTTGTTTGACAATTATCTTGACCACGCTGAAGCTTATGTGAATGGCGTAAAGGTTAAAGACAACGTAACAAACGAAGAAATGGAAGCAGACGAAAACTTCTTGTCTTCGATTGAAGAGCAAATTGGAATCGTTGGCTCCGCTAGAGAAAACTTTAGAGCCGATATTACAGCTTACATGTTTGCTAAGTTGAGAAAAGGTGAAAAAATTGACTGGACATCTTATGGCCCGTTAAAAGAAGCAATCGAAAACAAGCTGCTTGATTCTGTTAGGGATATTTCTCGAATTGTTACTAAGTCTAAATCAAGAGACAAGAAACAACAAGGTAAATACAACGAAATGGTTCAGAAGCTTATTGAGGAATATGCATACAATGAAGACTCAGCAAATGAGATCATTAAATATGCCTCAAATAACTTGTGGCGCGACAGTTAAAATTTAAAAAAGCTTTTTTGAAATAATAAATCCCGCAAATCAACTTGCGGGATTCTTTTTTGCCCGTTTTTTTGACTTTTTTCATCTTTTTTTGCTTTTGGCGAAATACCCTCCTATCTAGGGCGAACAAGTCTACCCTTAGACTGCGTTCACGGTTTTTTGAAAATTTCGGTTTTCTAAAACCACCATATTTTTTATTATAGGAGGTAAATATATGGCTGTATCTAAAAAAACAAAAATGAGAGCACAAACTCAGCTCGATAACACCACGGATGTGGCAGGATCGGATGGTCACATGATTCTCGCAGATGGTACTGTGAAGATGGATAGTGAATATTCGATGTCTGACCGTAAGCAAATTGCTCACGGTGGTTTCGTCGCTGCTCGTTTGAATTCTCTATTAGGCGTTGCTAACTCACTTAGTGCGTCACTTTCATGGGGTGCTTCTGAAGCTCCGCTTCTTAACGCATCTGGCGACACTGATGTCAAATCCGCTTTGACAACAATCGCTAACAAAATTGATGACGCTGCTTTAGGCACCGCATCATTCCAAGACTTATTTGATGAGCATGAATCCGCAATTGGTATTTCTGCTTCTGGTCAATATGTTGTTTCTTCATCTGCAACATACATCAATTCTGCAACAAGTGTTCACAATGCTACGCAGATTCTTGATTACCACTTGAATCAGCAAGCTACACTTCGCGCAAACGAGATGGCTGAACATGAGGCAGATATGTCCTCTACAGCAGCTGCTTCTGGTTCCGCTCTTGTCGGATTTTCTGGACACGCTGGTGCAAATGGCGACTTCTCAATTTCTGCCAAGAGATTGGATCTTGCAATCGACGACATCGTTGATGCCATCGATGCTGACCGTGAAGAATTCGATGTATTCGAAGCTGCTCTTCTTGCGAACGCAACAGGTGCTGCTAAGGTCGGTTACGACGGACAGGCTGGGGCAAACTCACTCTTTTCGCTATCCGCTGCTAAGGTAGATGCATCTCTTGACTCTATCGTAACAAAGATTGACGCAGAAATGAAAGTTGTTGACGACTATCAAGCCGAGCTTCTTTCCCAGACAGCAACTAAAGGTTCTGCCAAAATTGGTTATGATGGCAAAACCGGCGCAAATGGTGATTTCACTCTTGCTGCTTCTCAAGTAGACGCTGCTCTTGATTCTATCGTTGACGCTATTGATGCTGATCGTCAGGAGTTCGACGTATTCGAGGCTGCTCTTCTTGCAAATGCAACAGGTGCCGCTAAGGTAGGATTCGACGGACAAGCTGGTGCTAACTCTCTTTTCTCTGTAGGAGCTAAGAAAGTTGACGCTGCTTTAGACGACGTGATCTTAAAGATTGATGCAGAAATGAAAGTTGTTGATGATTATCAAGCAGATCTTCTTTCACAGACAGCAACTAAAGGTGCTGCAAAGATTGGTTATGACGGACAACAAGGTGCAAATGGTGATTTCAGTATTACTGCAAAGCAAGTCGATGCTGCACTGGATGACATTGTAACCGCTATTGACGCTGACCGTCAAGAATTTGACGTATTCGAGGCTGCTCTTCTTGCAAATGCAACAGGTGCTGCTAAGGTAGGTTATGACGGACAAGCTGGCGCGAACAGCCTCTTCTCTTTGTCTGCTGCTAAGGTAGATGCTTCTTTGGATTCACTTGCTCTTGGCTTAGACGCTGAAATGAAGGCAACTGATGATCACATCGCTGATATGCTTAACAACTCCGACGCTGCTAAAGGTTCTGCAAAAGTAGGCTTCAAGGCTTACACAGGCACAGCTGCTAACTCTAACGACGGACGCGCTCACTTTGCAGTTGCTGGTGGTACTGTTAAGTCTGCTCTTGAAGCAATCATCGACAAAGTTGACTTGATGGAAGCTGACGATTATGTCACAGGTTCTGTTGAGTATAAGATTGACCAAGCTGTTACATCTGCTATTGGCGGATCTGCAGATATGGTTCAAACCTTATCACAACTTTCGTCTTCTTTGAACACTCTTGATGACCAAGGTGCAAGTTCACTTTCTGCAAGCATCCAGAACATGATTTTGGAAGTTAAGCAGGATCTCCGCGCATCTGTTGATCCATCTTTGGACACAATGCTTGAGATTGCGGCCCGTATCGAAGCATCTGCTTCTTCAACTTTGACCACAACTGCTCAAACTTTGATTGAAGCGATCAACGAACTTGACGCTGGTAACACCACACTGGCTTCTCAGGTAGCTGGAGAAGGTTCTGCTCTTGTTGGTTATGATGGAAAGGTAGGCGCAAACGGAGATTTCACTCTTGCTGCTTCTCAAGTAGATGCTGCTCTTGATTCTATCGTTGATGCCATCGACGCTGACCGTCAGGAATTCGATGTATTTGAAGCTGCTCTTCTTGCGAATGCAACAGGTGCTGCTAAAGTTGGCTATGATGGTCAAGCGGGTGCAAACTCACTTTTCTCTCTCTCTGCCGCTAAGGTAGATGCTTCTTTGGATTCACTTGCTCTTGGTTTAGACGCTGAAATGAAAGCCACCGACGATCACATCGCCGACGTTCTTTCTCAAGTAGCTACTAAGGGTTCTGCTAAGGTCGGTTACGACGGACAGGCAGGTGCTCACAGCAAATTCACGCTCGCTGCTTCTCAAGTAGACGCTGCTCTTGATTCTGTTGTAGGCGCAATTGATGATAATCGCCACGCTATGGGTGCTATAATTGATTCCAGCGGCAACTATGTTGCTTTCTCTGGAAAGAATTACATCAACGGCAACAGCGACATCACGACTGATCTTTCAGATCTTGACGCTGCTATTGGAACAGCTTTGACAAATATGGGCTTAACATCTGCTGGTCAAATTGACCTTCAAGCTGGTAATGTTCGTTACATCAAAACTGGTGGCTCTATCGAAACTTCTGTAGAAGGCGCACTCGATAAGCTTGACCAAGCTCTCGACACCTTCGAGACAGCAGTTATCGATACCAAGTCAGGTAACGCGGCATTCGTTCGTAAGGGCGACCACGTAACTGAAGAGTTCGACGCAACAAACAATCAAGTATTGTTTACCATTTCTGCAGAAGCACATCAGGAATCCGTAATGGTATTCGTTAACGGTATGCTTCAGCGTATGGGTGCTTCTTACGATTGGGAATTTGGATCAGGTGGCGATGATGAGGTTGAACTCAAGCACGCTTCTGAGCCGGGTGACTACGTTGTAATCAAGTACGTTAAGAAAACTTCTGCATAATCTGCACGACTCGAATTAGAATCTAAATAAAGATTTTGCCCCCCCTTGGAAACAAGGGGGGGTTTTTTGCCTTTCGCAATACTATTTATAATGATTGTCGGAGGAATTAAGATGAAGTGGTTAACAAATCTTTTCAAAAAGAATAATAAAGAACAGATCATAGCCGAAGAAGATATCGAAGAGACTGAAGAAAAGCCAAGAGAATATCCTGATGAAATTATTTTAGAATGGAAAGAAGTGGCACCAGTTTTAAATATTGTCAGACTCATGGCCAAGACCGAATCAGATTTAGCAACTTTCATGCTCCAGACAAGAAAGAGAGAGAGAGAAGTATTTACTAGTTTACAAGAATTAGATGATAAAGCACAAGAAAAAATAAATGAGCTTAGAGAAGAAAACGATATCCCTATTGAGTTAGAGGATGTCGAATATGAATTTATATTGCCAGAGGCAACCGGAAAAGTTGGAAAATTCATAAAAGTAAAAAATGAAGAATCGTAAAATTAACTTTAATTTAAATAAAATGATTTTGCATAATTAGCTAACTATTTATTATTGTGATAAATTAATCTAGATTTTGATAGGAGAATCTTTAGATGTCTGTAAAAAAATTCAAATTTGTATCTCCCGGTGTTTTCACCAAAGAGATTGATAACTCGCAGCTCCCAGCAGCTGCAGCACCGGCAGGTCCGGTAATTATTGGCAGAACGCCAAAGGGTCCGGGCATGAAGCCCGTTAAAGTAGACTCATTCGAGCAATTTGTGGAAGTCTTCGGAAATCCTGTTGCTGGCAAAAGAACTGGCGATGTATGGAGGGAGGGAAACTACCAAGCCCCAACGTATGGGTCTTATGCGGCTCAAGCTTATTTAGCAGCCGATGTTGACTCTGTTACATTTGTTAGACTTCTTGGTTTTAAAAACGAAGATGTCACAGCAGGCGGTGAAGCAGGCTGGGAAACACTTGATCCAAATCCGGCAGTTCTTTCAAACGGCGGCGCATATGGTTTGTTCGTCGCACCATCCTCTTCTGCTGGTGGTTCAATGACTGGCTCATTGGCAGCTATATGGTATATTGATAGCGGATCAGCAGTTGTTCTAAGTGGCTCAGAAGCGGGCGGAACAACCCTAACAGCCTCCATCGGGCACTTGATCAACAATTCTGACAAAGCCGAGTTCGTAGCGATGATTGTTACGGGCAGTTCAGCTACAGACAACGTAGCACACAAAACAGCATTTAATTTCAATAAATCAAGTCAAAGATACATCAGAAATGTTTTCAACACAAATCCTCAAACCGTTGGCGGTGTTATTCCAACTGACAATCTGAAAAGTGGAGAGAGCGAATACTGGCTAGGAGAAACTTTTGAAGCTTCTTTGATGGACAAAGTAGATCTCGATGCAAATTGTGTTGGTGTTATTTTGCCACTTCTAGGAAAAAATGAGTATCGCCAAGATGCAAGAGAATCCCACACTGGTTGGTTCTTCTCGCAGGATTTGACAACAAATACTGGCTCATATGCATATGATAACATGCAAAAGCTTTTCCGCTTGCATGCACTTTCTGCAGGTCAGGAAACACAAGAAAATATCAAGATCTCGATTCAAGATTTAACTTACTCTAGAGACACTGCGGGCGTAAATCCTTTTGGTTCTTTCACGGTGGTCCTTAGAAAAGCAAGCGATACAGATAATGTTCCACAAATCATTGAAAGATTTTCAAACTGTAATCTAAATCCTCTTTCGCAAAACTATGTCGCGAGAAAGATTGGAGACAGAACACTGGCTTGGGACGGCACAAAAAGAATTTTAAAATCATATGGAAACTACGACAATGTTTCGGCATATGTCAGAGTCGAAATGGATTCCTCAGTAGAACAGTCTGCTATCGATCCTAGATTGTTACCATTCGGTGTTTATGGGCCTCCAAAGTATGAGGGTACTCCTAAAATGACAGCTACCTCAGTCGGCAGCACGTCAACAATCATTATGTCCGGATCAAAAGGTGCATTTGGACCAGCTGATGTTTTGAATACCGGCTCTTTGGGCACAGCGGTTGAATTAAAGCTAAACTTCCCATCATCGGCAATTAGAACATCTGCTTCAGCAGGCGGAATTTCAAATCCAAAAAATGCTTACTTTGGATTAAATGTTTCTTCTTATATGGAATTGTCTGGAACCGATGGTTCTAGAGAAAATAGAGCAGATCCGGGTTACAGTGACTATATCTATGCTCTAAGTGATGACTTTGGCACCTCTGATGATCCTTCAACAGATAAATTAGACCCACAATGGACATTCTCTTTGGACGAATTGATTCTTTCTGGAGCTTCAAACGTTTACTGGGAAGAAGAATCTAGAAAAGACGGAGATTCAATGACGGCTTCAGGCTCTAAAGGCTGGAAAGAAGTTATTGATAAGGGATACACTAAATTCACTTCGCCTCTTTTCAATGGTTTCGACGGACTTGATATTACAGCACTTGAGCCATTCAGCAATAATATCATTAGCGACCAATCGGCTCAACAAAATTACGCTGCTAATTCAATCAGAAGAGCGATTGACACAGTTGCAGACCCAGAATTTATAGACATGAATCTTATCGCAATGCCGGGTCTTACAGATCCCACATTGACAGAGCACATGATTCAAGTTTGTGAAGACAGAGGTGACGCGATGGCTGTTGTCGATATCCCAGATGTTTACACTCCTTTCGTCGAAACTAATTCGGCATACAAGAAGTTTAGCAACAGATTGGGATCTGTAAGCACAGCGGTCAGTAACCTTCAGGCTAGAGAAATTAACAGCTCTTATGCTTGCACTTACTATCCTTGGGTTCAAGTCAGGGATACCGTCAACGGCGGTCTACTTTGGGTTCCACCTTCAGTAGTTGCTCTCGGAACTTTTGCTTCTTCAGAAGCTCAATCAGAAGTCTGGTTCGCCCCAGCTGGTTTCAATCGCGGCGGCTTAACAGAAGGTTCTGCGGGACTTCCAGTAGTGGCAGTCACTGAAAGGTTGACATCTCAAGATAGAGATGAACTTTATGATGCAAACATCAACCCAATCGCATCTTTCCCGAACGAAGGAATCGTTATCTTCGGTCAGAAGACACTTCAAGCTACTCCTTCTGCTCTTGATAGAATTAACGTTCGCCGCATGATGATCTTTGTTAAGAAACAAATTTCAGCAGTTGCCAACGGAATCCTGTTCGATCAAAATGTACAGGTTACTTGGAATAGGTTTATTGCAGCTGCAGATCCGATTCTAAGAAGTGTCCAGAATAGACTAGGAATCAGTGAATATAGATTGATTCTCGATGACACAACAACAACACCTGACTTAATAGACCAAAATATTGTTTATGCAAAGGTTTATGTTAAGCCAGCTAAGGCGATTGAATATATCGCAATTGACTTTGTTATCACAGATAGCGGAGCAGCATTCGGAGATTAATTTAGCGATTAATCTCTGCAAAAACTACTTAAAGATATAATAGGAGACCTTACAAAATGGTAAACAGTTTTTGGACTAGCGCAAATGTCGAACCTAAAAGAAAATATAGATTTCTGGTTCAAATTACAGGAATGGATGATGTTGGAGCAATTTGGTTTGCAAAAGGTGTCAACAAGCCAGAAATCACTGTTGAATCAACAGAACACACATACTTGAATCACAAATTTCATTATCCGGGAATGGTTACTTGGAATGAGGTCAGCATGACTCTCGTTGATCCTGTTAGCCCAGACGCTGCCAAACTTACAGCGCAAATGCTTGAGCAGTCTGGCTATGCTGGTCCTTCTCAATTGAAGAATCCAAACCCGCAAACAAACTCAAAAGCCAGATCAACAGCTGCAGTTGGTGATGTCGTCATCCGAGCTATTGATTCAGATGGAAATGATCTAGAAAAGTGGACTCTTAAAAACGCTTTCATCATTAAAGTTGGGTATGGCGAGCTTGAGTATGGCGATGATGCCTTATCAGAAGTAACAATCGACTTTAAATATGATTGGGCGGAATTGGTTGCATCTGGTAGAACTTATTGGAAAAACTAAATTAACTTATTACAAAGAGGTGTTAATTGTCTAGAAATAGTAGTAGAAAGAAGGCTACAGGCTTGGAAAAAGAAAAGCCAGCTCATGCCGACCCTGTACCGACAACAGGTTTTAATTTTTCAGCACCAACAGAACATGTAGATTTGCCTTCGGGGGGAATATATTATCCCGAAGGTCATCCTTTATGTGGCAAAGATACTGTTGAAATAAAATATATGACAGCGAAAGAAGAAGATATTCTAACTTCTCAAAGCTTGTTAAAGAAAGGCTTGGCAATTGAAAGATTGCTTGAAAGCGTTATATTGGATAAAAATATTAATCCAAAAACCTTGCTTGTTGGAGACAGAAATGCTATTCTTGTCGCAACAAGAATTACTGGATTTGGAAGTGACTATGAAACGCAAATCACATGTCCTTCCTGTGCCACATCGACAGAGTATTCTTTTGATTTAAACAACGTTGGTGTTTCAAGCTCTGACGATGCGGAAGTAGAGACTTCGGATACCGGAAATTTCTTTATTGATCTTCCGACGACAAATGTGACAGTCGAAGTCAAACTTCTAAATGGGATTGATGAACAGAAGCTGTCATCGCTGTTGGAATCAAAAAGAAAAAATAAATTACAAGAAACTCCTTTGACGGACCACTTAAAATCGATTATAGTATCAGTGAACGGAAACTCTGATAGATCAACAATCAATCAGTTTGTTTCTGTAATGCCTTCAAGAGATACTAGACATTTGAGAAGTATTTATGCCAAGGCGACTCCGAACATTGATATGACATTCGAATTTGATTGTCCAAGTTGTGGTGCTAATACGGACGTGGAGGTTCCGTTCACTGTATCCTTTCTTTGGCCTAAATAATGAATACATTCAGAATGTGTATGAAGAATTTTTCTTAATGAAGTATCATGGCGGGTGGTCTTTCACAGAAGCATACAACCTGCCTATTCAAATAAGAAGGTGGTTTTTGCAGCGTCTTGTTAAAGAAATAGAGAACGAAGCAGAAGCAGTAAAGAAAGCAAATAAAAAATGATATAAAAAAGATTGCTATCTATCTAATTATGTTGAATGGGAGGGCTTTATCTATGACTATGAAAGGTTGGTTTACAGAACCAAATGCTGTTTTTGCAAAAAGAAATAATCTATTTTTGGTAAAGTTTGAGTTTGCAGACTTTTCTCTCAAGCAAGATAGAGAAGTTTTAGAGTCAGAATCTCAACAGGTTCAGCACATTGCCAAGTCAGTTAGTCTTCCGTCTTTTTCTATAACCGAAGGCGTGAAAGAAAAAATACCAATTGGTGGTACTGAACTATTAATTGAAGGCGGATACGTTGATTGGCAACCGGTAACCTTTACTTTTAATGATATAATGGAGCGTCCTCAATTTGGAGACGAAAAGCCTCCAGCTTTTCTAGGGCGCATACTTGGCGATTTGCCCGAAAAAGGAAGATTTCAATCTTTTTATAGTACCCTTTTGTACGCTATCGAACGTGCTCTTGGTAAAGCGGCAATATATCAAGGAGCCTCATCAATGGAACCTAAACGATTCGCCCGAAAGATACCAACTGTCACTATCGAAACAATAGACGAGTACGGCGTAAAATTGGAAGAGTGGATACTGAAAAAGCCATGGATCACAGAACTTAAATCTCCGGAGTTGACTTATGAAAATAGCGACATAAGAGAATTCTCTGTAACTTTGGATTATATCGTGGCAGAGTATATAGCGTATGATGCAGATGGAACAAAGATATTTGGAAGAAACTTATTCAGACATAGAACAGCTGGCAGTCCCAAAAACCGGTTTGCAATTGGGCTAAAAAGCTAAAAACATAAATAGGAATTTAATAAATGGAAAACGAAGACTTTATAATAGATTTAGAAGAATTAAAAGAAAAAAGATTAAACGAGAATTTCAGCAGAATGTTTGCTGGAACTCTTGAGCTTGCTTTGAATCATATGTTCGGATGGAAGACAATGAGAAATTTTAAGTCCTTTATCAAAGGCAAGCCTTCAGACGTTAAAAGTTTGGCTAAGGCTCTCGGACACGAAAAGAAACATCTTGAAGCTATAAAGAAGCATGGGTTGGACAACCCCAAGACATTTCAAACTAAGTCCAAATTAGATAAGGCAGTAAAAGGGTTTGAAAAGACCACAGGCTTAAAGTGGCCTTTTAAATAGGAATCAATAAAGAATGGCATCAGAACAAGAATTACAAAGGCTGCAATTAAAGGTAGAGCTTACAGAAAAAAATGCCAATGCACTTCTTAAAGAAGCAGAAGCATTAAATAAAAGCGCAAAATCTCTCAAAGATAAGGTCGCAGCAGAAGAAGCGGCTACTGCTGCCGCCAAAGCTTTAATAGAATTTTTGGAAGTAAAAGCCGAAGCTCTTGAAAAGAGCGGAAACAACGCGATGCACCTAAGAAGGGAGGTGGCTGAGTTACAAGAAGTTCTAAAAACAGCTGCCCCCGAAACAAAAGCCCTTGCTGAAGCCCTAAAAGATGCAACTGGAGCTGCAGATCAATTAATAACTCCATTTGGAAAAATGATTGGTCTGGCATCGGAATTTGATCAAACCTTAGCAGGAACCGCAGCTTCTATTTTAAATACGGGTGATGCCACAAACATATTAAATGAACAGCTTAAAAAGACTTTTGATATATCTAACTTTGCAGCCGCTGGAATCGAACAGGTAATAAAGGGTTCGATAAATTTAACAAAAGCACAAGACGCGGCTCTGGTTCAATTTGCAAAAAACGGTGGAAATGTAGAAAAATACGGCAAAGAACTAATGGACTTGGAACAGGCAATGTTCACAGCGGGCATCTCCGTAGAAGAAGCTGGTGAATCATTCCTTTCTTTAAACAGAGACTTTACAGATCTAAGAAATCTGACTCCTGCAGTACGCACCGACCTTGCAAAAACAACAGCTGTTTTAAATGAGTTGGGTATTTCTTCTGACATTACAGCAGAAAACCTTCAATTTATGACAAAGGCTTTGGGAGTTTCGGCAACCCAAGCAGCTGAAACTCAAAGAGAATTGTTTGTCTTGGCAAGAACAATAGATATGCCACCAGAGGCTATGGCACAGGCATTCAGCGATGCAATGCCAAAGCTTTCAGCCTTTGGATCCGAATCAACAGATGTATTCAAGAAGTTGCAAGTAAACGCTCGCGCCGCTGGGATGGAAGTTTCAGATGTTCTTAGTATTGTTGAACAGTTTGATACTTTCGATGGGGCTGCCCAATCTGTTGGGAGGCTTAATGCACTATTGGGTGGACCGTTTTTGGATTCTTTGGAGATGGTTACCACCACTGACCCAACAGAAAGAATGAAAATGTTATCTGATGCAGTTAATGAAGCCGGGGTAGCATTCGATGATATGAGCTACTACCAAAGAAAGGCTCTAGCAGATACTTTGGGAATGGATATTCCACAATTAGCCATGATGATGGCAAACGGCTTCGACGCAGCTGTTCCTGCCGCAGCCCAAAGTCAAGCGGAAATTGTTGCACTTGCTGAAGAAGCGAAGAATTTTCAAAGCGTCATGGATGAATTAGCACAAACAGGTCGAATGTTGGCACAGACCCTGATGCCACTGGTCAACATTCTTAAAACCGTTTTAAACTTTATTCAGCTTTTGAGTACTGAAATCCCGGTGCTTGGAAGAGTGCTTCCAGCTGTAACTCTTGCGGTGGGTCTTTTGACAATCGCCTTTAGAAACCTTTCAAAAGAAGTACTCAAGGCAAATAAAGGACCACTTGGTCTAGCAATCGCTGGTTTTACTATTTTATTGATGGCTCTACAATCCGAAAGTACCACAATGCAGGTGGTTTTAGGTTTGCTAGGTGCAGCATTTATTGGTTTATCTATAGCTGTCGCCGCCGGATTTGTTACAATGCAAGTAGGTAGTGCGGGTATATTGACTGCAATTGGCTTGCTGGCAACTCTAATTCTATCTATTGCTGATATATTTATGCATAAGGCTGCTTCTCCGGGATTCATAACAATTTTGGGAATGGTTGGAAAAGCTTTCAAGACACTGGGAACGTTTATGTTCCCAATTGTTGGAATTTTCAATATGCTTTCTTCAGCTATTATGGGTTCCGCAAAAGCGGCACACGATCTTGACGGAACAAAAGTTGAGATGTCAACAACTACAAATGCAACTGCCACCAGTTCAACGGTAGCTCAAGCAGGTGCCGGTAGAATTAATTCCACAACAACTGCCAGAAACGCAAGTGGAAGGATTAATTCTGCAAACGCATCCGCCGCCGCAGCAACAGCAACAACCGGAGGATCTACAGCAGGTGCAACACCAGTAGATGTAAACGTGGCTGTTAAAGCAGACGAAGGCGATTTAATTAAATTAATTGTAAAAACAATTGAACAAGTTAATAGTTATAAAGATAGTGGTCTAAGGGCAAATGCCAACACTATCAGGAATAGGATTTAAAAAGAATGGGTTTAAATTTTACAGTAGAACATATTGCGACAAAGGCAAAGTTTCAGCTTGAAGGCGTAGGTTTGAAGGTTTATTCTGAATCTTTTGATTCCAGCTGGAATGCCGAAGAAGTTTTTGGTAGAATGGATCCGATTTTATCATATTCTGGAACAAGAAGAAAATTAAATTTTGAATTAAAAGTAACTGGAGACGGCAACATTATGGTTGCTCAAGGTATTGCAAGATCTCTATATCCCACGTATAATAATCAAAATGCTCTTTCCTTAAAAGATCCTCCCCTTGTGAGAATAAAATTCGCAAATTTATTAAGATCTACTGAAAGCAAAGGGCTGCTCTGTGCAGTAGATTCACTTAGCGTAGAAAGAGGTGAAAGATATTATCAGACATCTCTTAGAACAGAGACAGTATCAGGAAAACCAAGTACCGAGGATAACACACTTACACCAAACGCTGTTGTTTTGACTTTTAATGTTATTCCGCTGCATGAATATAGTTTAGGGTGGTTCGAGGTTTCAAATAATGAAGAATTGCAGGGTATGGATTTTTTAACTACAAACTCAGATAACGTGACCGTTCCAACCACTTTGCCAAAGACTGCGAGAGTGTATAAATTTGGATCCACTAACGCGACAAAAGAAATATATTTTTCTAATTTAAAAGACGGGCAGTTATATGTAAACGGAGTACCTTTATCGATTTCGGGTAGTTCCTAATAATATTAAGAGAGACAAAGATGGCCTATAAAAGAAACAGAAGTAGAAGACAGTTTTTAAATGACAATAAGTTATACGAAGAGTTTTTCGATAAGAAAAACAAAACCGGATTCGTGCAGTACGCATCTCCGCAGTATAATGAGGTATCAAATTCTGACAAACAATCAATTCAATCAAAGCTATACATTTGGAAAACTGGAGACAGGTTCTACAAATTGGCTTATGAGATGTATGGCAGAGTTGATTATTGGTGGATCATCGCTCTTTTTAACAAGAAGCCAACAGAGTCTCATGTAAAACCCGGTGATGAAATTTTGATACCAATAGATTACGAAGCTGTCATACAACTATACGGAGTTTAAAATGGCGTTTGCACCTTTAACTGAAAAAGAAATAAAAGCTCTTTGGGCTGCCATACCCTCAACCGGTCTCAGTTCAAATGTGACCGCCTTCCAAAAGGGGCTGAAAAGTTTTCAAGGTCGATTACGAGAAATCGATGCTGAATTCGCTGGCTCAACCTCTATTTCTCCGAGACCTAAAAATAGCAGTATGTTCCCCGAAAAGGACGCAACTGTATATGAAATCGACGTAATTAATAAAATTGTTGTACCCAGAGTAGAAGAACTGATAAAAATTAAAATAGATGACTTGACAAAAGTCATAGATAAACTTCGAAGAGTGAATCTAACTAAAGGTAAATTTTATTTTGAAACCACAGCAAAAGAAGCAGCTGGAGGCGAATTTTTTCAACTACCCGATGGACGGGCGTACAGACAAACAATTGATAGTATATCGCAAACAACAATTGATAAGCCTACTTTAGAAAAAGAAGTTTCTTTATTAGCCGGATCTGAAGGTTTAGGGATTGTTAATCATACAACAAATTTTAATCTCGAACCATATTATTTTCCAATAAAAGCAGCAAATGTAACCGGCACTATGAAGCCTTTTTTTAGTTTTGAGGAAACTCCCGAAGCCACTGGTAATTCCAAAAGGGATTGGCAAAGCGTTAGTGCCCCTTTTATTACTTTCTTCCGCTCCGGAGATATAAAATTCTCCAGTGATCCTGAAAAAAAACAATTTATAAATAGGTTTATCGAGACCTATGAATCAAAAATAAATACTGACGCACTTACTTCAAATGAAATTGCTCGAATTATTATGGTTTTCTTTGCGGTAAAAATATTATCATTTGCGTCTCAAACGTATAGAAGAAACGAAATTGGCTTAGACAGTCAGAGTAGACAACAAGCAGAAAAAGTTTTAGAGAAAATATTAGAGACAGTCAAGAGGGAAGTAAACGAAAACCCAGACTTCCAGCAGCTTTCTTCAGAACAAAAAGAAGCATTAAAACAAGCCGTCCTCCGAGGTATAAAAGTAAAGCCACAATGTATACTAATAAAAAACATATATAATTTGGCGCAATCAAATAGAAAAAGATTAAACGCGATAAAATCAATAACACAGGGCGATGAACTTATTAATTATGATTATACGAGGCTTGTTAGCAATCCAAAAAACTCAGCAGCAACATTGAATAAATTGACAAAGAAAGGCTCCGATTCAAGCATTTTGGAACTAAAGCCTAACGAGATAGCCAGACTTTTCCCTTATTTGAAGATTTATAAAATCGTTAGTCAAAATGGTAAAACCGAAGAAGTAGAATTTAAATTTCCAAATTTCTATAACGTCGCAGACACAAATCCAAAAATGGATTTTTTAAACCCGATTAAAAATAAATACACACAAGAATATGGAGTAAAGTCGTTTAATTGGAGATTCATTGGTTCCGATCCTTTTACTTACTCGAATGACATAGACGCAACTTTGATTTTGTTTTTCAATGACTTCGAGCAATTCACTGCACAAAGGGAACAAAACGGAAAGACATATCGCCTTTTAGATTTGCTGACAATTTCAAAAGAAGAATTAAAAAAATTAAAAGAAAATGATCCCGACGCTAGATTTGATATCCGTGTTGATGTCGGCTGGACCGGTGCGTCACCCGATAAATTGTCAGGATACGACGTTGATGATAGCATAAGAACTTTGTTTTTAGCAATGACGGATTACGACATTGCATTTAATCAAGAAGGACACTTCGAGCTTACAATAAATTATAAATCCAGATTGGAACAATCTTTGTATGACAAAAAAACAAACATTTTGCAGCCTAGCGAGATTTCTCAAAAACAAATAAATAATTTAGAAAAAGAACTGAAGGAAGAGCAATCTTCTGAAATTTCAAGTATAGAAAAAGTAAGACAATTAGAGACCGGACTTAACAGTCTAAGAATGGCATCGAAAGAAAATGCCTATTCTAACCTCATTGGATTTCTTTTGAAAAATAAAAGTGTGTTCTCCGAAGTCTTTAAAAAAGAAGATTATTTATTGGAATCTGCAAATATAGTAGAGCCTTCCAATAGACCTAAAGCTGGTTATAATCCTTTTCAGTCTTTGTCTGATGAGATAGCCAGCATAAAACAAGATGTCGAAAGTGGTGAAGAAACCGCTGCTGAAGATACTAGATTTGTCCCTGTTGAAAAGAAGGGAGAGTATATCTTAAATTATTTCTTTTTAGGAGATTTGGTGGAGGCACTAGCCCAAGAATGTTTATCAGCGAAAGGAAAAAATAGAGATCCTTCAGAGCAAGAATTTTTAGATGACACAAGAATAGTCTTAACAGATTTCCTGCTTTACGATCCAAAAGATTTAACAAACAAAAATGTTCTAACCATAAATATGGGAGATATACCAATATCAGTTGACTTGTTTATGAGCTTTTATTTTGAAAAAGTTGTTAAATTTAACGTTTCATCTTATTCATTAATGAAATTTATCCGAGACTTGGTGAGCTATTGCATCATTAATGTTTTCGAAGACTGTTTCGGAGAAGAAAATCTAGACATCACTATAAAGACGGGATTTCTAGATTTCAAAAAAGAAAAGCCAGAGGTTCCATTTTCTCAGCTTGATCCTTTCGAACATTTTGCTAGAACTACAAATAAAGATCAGAATTTAAAATTAGGAGAGCTATCTTTGGGAGAAGAATATGATTTTAAAAATGATATGGCATCTTCTATAGCAAAAAGCTATTTGGATTTATCTTATGGGTTTGTTCCCAAAATAGCTTCAAAAAACGAAAGAAAAAATTGCACTCACGCCCTTATTATATCTTCAGAATCTTTTGATAAAAAGGTGTTAAAAATAAATCCTCAAAATTATAAAGGTTCAAGAGATAAAGATGCACAACAAGGATTGTATCATTTAGATATAGGTTCTGCTAAAGGTATCTTAAAGAAAATAAACTTTCAAAAAACAGATCAAAAAGGCTTGAGAGAACAAAGATTCACCCAAGAAGGTGCAACCAGCTTTGCAATTTTATCAAATGTCTTTGATGTCAATATAGATTTGGTTGGTAACACTTTATTCTTTCCGGGCCAGAGAATTTTTATAAATTTAGGTGAAAGATTTTCTCAATTAGGAAAATCTTATGATCCAGATTTTACTTTTTCTAAAATAATGGGATTAGGAGGATACCACTTAATTACATCTGTAGAAAACGAGATCAGCACAACCGGATTTAATACAAAGATAAACGCTCGTTACGAAACCTCCGGTGATGGTGAGACAAAGGATCCGACTACGGGAGTTTCAACCAGCGTTGTTGCAGTCAAGGCTAATCCAGAACCAGAACCGCTAGTAGTTGTGGACTCTGTAGACTACACAACTTCGGAGAGTAATTAAAATGTCAAAATATAGATTAGATGCCAATAATGATTTAGGATCTTCAGATTTGTTTCACAGAAGGCTTTTATATAAGTTTTTTGCAATGTCCACAGATGGAGAAACTGCCACACTTAATAAACCCGGTGTAAAGGACTACTGGAATTTTGAAGATTATTTTTATGGAAAAGTGGATCCTAATTTTATACCAGCTATACCAAATGTGGACTATATGGTTCAACTTGAAGCGGAGCAAGGTACTATTCTGGTGTTTGACTTTGTTGCAGAATCTTTTAATAAATTTAAATCTTTGTTTAAGTTGCCTTTAAAATTTGGAAAATTAGAACAAGGCACCCCCCTAACATCCCCAACTCCCCATCGTGGTTTTATAAATACTGAAACACTGTATCAAAATCACATGATTTCGATGATGGACAAATTTAATAATTTTTTATATAATGGAGGCAAATATAAAAAAATAATTGGACCCAAAGATTATACAAAAGAGTTTTTTAAATTTTATTTTCGAAGAAGGGACATTGCTTTAAAGAGTTCTTTTTACTTGTCAAGCAACAGCCCAAGCGGTGGGTCAGGGTTGTCTATTAATATTGCAAATTTAAATCCAGCAGACGACCGTGTAAAAATGGAAATAATAGAATCTCCCAATTTCGAATTTTATAGAAAAGCCGCAATTAATTCAGGTTTCTTAATCGACAAAAACATACCGTGGAGACTGAATATAGATTTGTCTTCTCCGGTAATAGTCGGTAAATACCCGCCGTCACCTCTTGTTAAGATAGATTTCAAGTCATCCATGTTTGATGAATACTTCACGCCAGCTTATGAAGGCGAATTACAGGATGTTGTAGATTCGATATTTTATGGTTACAGAACTTTTTATGACAGACTTCCACTAAAAAATACTTTTTTCAGTGATGGGAGAAGATGTGAAGATTCTGAAATGACACCTCCGTCCGAATTGGTAATATCTAACCTGTTCCCAACTTCTTACTGGACGGGCAAATATGTCGAAATGAAAAATAAAGAAACAGGAAATCATTTCGACAAGCAAGAAGTTGAAGCAATGAAGAGAAACGCTGTCAGGATCCAAACAGAGAGTTCAGAAAGTTATATAAATCGAAAATTTAGTATGCCTTGGTTATCACCTACGTCTCTTGTTTATCAGAGATTGCAGAGAGAATTTGAAGAAAGTGATGAAAAAGTACTTGACAATTTCTCTGAACATGTTAAAATGATAGTAATGAATTCAATTAATTCAATCTATTGAGGGCTCCTTGGTATTTCAAACTTTAGACGACAAGAAAGATTGCGTCGGCATATATTTAGATGGGAAGCTTCGCTTTGATGACGAGCTTCCTTCAGGTCTTTCTAAAACATGGGAATATTCTGCCTTCTTAAAAGATCAAGATATTCAGTACGCGAAAATATATTGTGGAGGAATGAGTCTTAAACAAGTCTGTCCAGAGCCCTTAAAGGACCGCTTACAGGCAGCAGAAAAAAGATTCATGTCATTTATCAAGTCTTTTAACACATCGCGTGTATCGCTCGATGAGAACTGTTTTTTCGATTTAGTTCCAAGTAAATTTTTACTTGAGTGGTGTTATATTAGAGATTTGATTTGTGATCACATATTTGAGACATACGAGAGGCCAAAAAACTACGATTACACTCTGGAGCTTGTGAAAGTAATTGAAGAAATCAAACACAACAAGCTAAACATTGACAGAAGAGAGCTGAAGCTTTATAAAGTCAAACACTTAAAGTTTTTAAAGACTCTCAAGACTCTCAAGCCTTATTGTAAATTCAACGTGTGGGGAACTAAGACCGGTCGATTGACAACAATTAAAAACAGTTTTCCAATTTTGACTTTGGATAAAGAGTTTCGTTCAATTGTGAAACCAAAGAACGATTTCTTTGTCGAGCTTGACTTTAACGCAGCAGAATTGAGAACCTTATTATCCCTTCTTGGAAAAGAACAGCCACAAGAGGACATGCACGCTTGGAATGTCGAAAACATATTTAAAGGAAACATATCCAGAGATGATGCAAAGAAAAGAATCTTCGCTTGGCTTTATAACCCAGAAAGCAAAGATCGCCTTTGTGAAAAGTTTTATGATAGAGAGACAATTGTAGGTAAATATTACGACGGCACAAAGGTAACGACACCGTTTGGAAAAGAAATAGAATCACAGGAAAGAACAGCGTTGAATTATATCATTCAATCAACTTGTGCCGAAAATGTTTTGAAACAAATGATTAAAGTATCTAATTATTTAAAAGGAACCAAATCATATGTTGCTTTCCCGATCCATGATTCTATTGTACTTGACTTATCTGTCGAAGACAAAGAAAGATTGCCAGAACTCTTAGAGATCTTTTCCCATACAGATCTTGGCAACTTTAAAGTAAATATAAGTGTTGGAACCAATTTCGGAAATCTTAAGAAGTTAGAGGTATAAGTTGAATATTGTAGGTATAGGTTCAGCAGGGTGTAATATTGCAGATGTGTTCTCGCAGTACTCTGAATATAAAATTTTTAAAATAGATGTTGACATTTCTGGAAAGGGGTGTTATAATATATCTAAGTTTGAAGAAGCAGAGGATTATGAATCTTATTCTTATCCAAAAATCAAATCTTTCTTTAAGGGACTGAAGGGGGAAACTACTTGTATCATTGGTGGATCTGGGAAGGTGTCTTGTGGGTCTTTAAAGATCTTAGAAAATATCAAGAACAATCCTATCTCAATCTTATACATTAAGCCAGATATAGACATGCTTAATGAAAGGCAAAAAAAGATTGAAAAAGTTGTCTACAATGTTTTGCAAGAGTACACACGTTCGGGGATTTTCAAAAATATGATGATCATCAATAATGCTGAAATAGACAAAATGATTGGTGGTGCTCCTATTATTGGATATCATGATGCCTTGAACGAAACCCTAGTCCCGACCCTTCACATGTTAAATTATTTTATCAACACATCACCAGTGTCAGGAGGCATCCCAAAAGCAAAAGAAACTCATCGCATATATACAGTCGGGGCCTTCGATACGAAAAAAAATGAAGAAAAATTGTTTTTTTCCCTTGACAAACCGAGAAGTAAATGCTATATTTATGGAGTAAGTGAGAAAAAGTTAAAGACAGATAAGAGTTTAATGAAAACAATTAAAAAACAAATCGATTCAAAAAAAGAGGAAAACGTTGAAATTACATATGCAGTATATCCAGTAGAATACGAAGCAGATATCGGATATGTAATTTCCCGCACGCCTCATATTCAAAAATAAATTAATATTAGATTTTAACAACCCAGCAGAGCGAGATATTTGTCGCTCTGACTTTAGCCAATAGTGGCAAAAAACAACAACAACAGGAGAAAAAGCATGGCATTAGACATTGCAAAAATTCGAGCACGCTTAGACGGCGTAAAAAACAACGGTAAAGCTGGAGGATCTTTCTGGCGACCAAAAGACGGTAACCAAACAATCCGAATTGTCCCAACGCAGGATGGCGACCCCTTCAAGGATTACTGGTTCCACTACAATCTAGGACCAGATCAGAAAGGTGGTCTTCTGTGTCCAAAGAAAAACCACGGAGATGATTGTCCTATCTGCAATTTCAAAGACGAGCTGTGGAAAGAGTTTAACGAAACGCAGGATCAAGATATTCGCAACAAAGCAAAAGATCTGACACCTCGCCAGCGTTTCTTTTCACCAGTCTTGGTCCGAGGCGAAGAAGCAGAAGGCATTCGCATCTGGGGTTATGGTAAGGAAGCATACACTTCTTTGCTAAACTTGGTGCTTAACCCGGAATATGGAGATATTACAGACATTGAAGACGGTACAGACCTCAACATGACATACGGAAAGCCACCCGGCGCACAATATCCAAAAACAACCTTAACGCCTCGTCGTCGAACAAGTGTTCTGTGCGATGACGCTGTAGGCGGAGATGCGGAGTGTAACCGATTGCTAGAAAGCATCCCGTCCTTTGATACTAACTTTGTTGTAAAAAGCGCAGCAGAGGTGCAGGCAGCACTTGACGGATATATCGGTCACATTTCTGGAGATGAAGAAGCCTCAGCAGGTTCTGAGACTCCCAGCTTAGTGGTGGACGAAGATACTCCAAATGTTTTAGCAGCCTTTAACGAGCTAACAGGAAGCTAATTTTCTCCTTGGTCTTACGTTCCTTACCGCGTAACCTCCAACCGCAGGGAGGCATGGGTTTACAGATGCCTCACTTTTTTATTCGCAAAATATTTTTTTAAATAATGCTTGACAAAGATTTTGTCAGGTGTTATATTGTTTACAACAGGAGACGCATACAACAATGACTTATATTGATTTGCCAGAAAAACACGAAATTGATCTGCTTGATCGTTTGGCTGATAGTATCGCAACGGATCAATTTTTAAAAAAAGAAGATGAATTTTATAATAAAGTAAAAATGGAGTATCCCAATTCTGATGATTTTTATAATCCACAGTATTCTCCAGACAATCTCCATCCAACTCTTGCTAAAACGGCAAACTATCGCGTGGATCAAGTTAGAGCAGGGGATGTATCAGTTGGTGATGCGTTTGGTAGGCTCTTAGTCTCGCTTGAAGACCGTGGAATCACACAGTGCATTGTTGCTTATTTGGATTTCGGTCAAAATAAAAGGTATAAATGTACAGCAGTAGACGGTGCTACCAGAATAGCTGGACAAAAAAACTTAAAGGATAAAGATGAAACCCACAATGATGTAATTCCTGTTGCCAACATTGTAGAACGAGAGCTGTCAGACTTGGTAAAAAAGTATCAAAAATATTTTAGCAATCTTGTGAATGACCATCTCCCTAATGAGGCTTCTTCATCGCAAGATGTTAAAGATTTCTTGAAAACCATTGACCCTGATTCAATTAATAATAACAGAGAAAATATCGTAGGCATTATTTTACGAATGTGTGGGAAGAACAGAGCTAGGTCTACAGTCAATAATTGGCTTTCTGAAATTGTAAATAATCAAAAAGCTACTAACAATAATATAAAAAGATATAATACAAAAGTAGATCGTCACACTGCGATCAAGACAAACATATCAGAGGATATTATTCCTAGTGGCACATGGCTAGTTCCCCCCGGTGAAGAGGGTCTTATAACAAATAATTCAAAGAAGAAGGTCGTTTCTAGAGATCCCTCCCAAGGTAATCTTGCTAAGTCAATCGGAGAAGCCATGCTATATAGAGCACGTCACCCTGATGGCGAATTTATTAGCATCTGGCACTCCAAAGCGGCTAACAGAGAAAAAGTTCGCAAATCAATCAATGGAGTTTTTGAAGATATCTCACAACTTCCTTACAATCCTTTTGATCATATATTGGTACTTGGACAAGAAATAGGCACAAATGAAGACAAGGTAATGACACGCGCCGAATGGGATCCCGCTTGGGCAAATCAACAAAAGGCACAAGAAGAGCACGAAAATGAACGTGCCGAGGCTGCAGAAAGCAAAGTTCTTCCATTTAATAAATCAGGGGTCTAGTCCTATGAAAACACCACTACGCTATCCGGGCGGCAAATCACGCGCCGTCAAACATATCCTCCCTCTCATTCCTGAAGACTGTGGAGAGCTTTGCTCTCCCTTTCTTGGGGGAGGGTCGATTGAACTAGCAGTGGCCGGGCGGGGAACAAAGGTGTACGGGTATGACATCTTTGCTCCCCTTGTTTGGTTTTGGGAAGCACTTCTAGAAGATCCCAAGCGATTAGCAGCTCTTGCAGATTCATATCGAGTTCAAAAGGAATACAACCACAAAGGAAAGATCGAAATCAAAAAAGGTCTACCACCAGAGCTATTCAAAGAATTTCGAGATGAAATAAGAGCAGAGTTAGCAAAGGATACTCCACAGTTTAGTTTTGACTTAGCTGCTAAAGTTTATGCGATTAATCGTTCTAGCTTTTCTGGAGAGACATTATCCGGGGGCTTTTCCAAAAGGGCTTCTTACGCAAGATTCACAGACAGTTCAATCGATAGAATTAGAGACTTTGAAGAGCCCAATATATTTGTTCAGAGAATGGATTTTAAAGAATCGATTGCAAAACATCCAGATGCTTTCTTGTATCTTGATCCTCCTTATTATCTGGGCAAATCAAGAGAAAAGCTATATGGAAACAAAGGCGACACCCACTTTACTTTTGATCATGATGGTCTATATGACTCCATTTCAAATCGTACAGGGTGGGTTCTGTCATATAACGACTGTGAGTATGTAAGAGAAAAGTATTCTAATTATAAAATAATTCCAGCAGCATGGGCATATGGAATGAAAAATATGTATACAGATGAAGAGCTTGTTCGACGTGAAATATTAGAAGAAACAGCAAATAAACTAGAAAGATATAATAGTCTTAGTGAAAAAAACAAATTACCAAACGAGGTTATCAAATCTATCAGAAGTCATTTAAAAAATCACGAAACAAAAAAGATGGGTTCCTCATCTGAAATTATTATTATAGGATAAAAAGGAGAATTATATGACAAAGAAAGCAAAATCATCTGCTGGAAAGCTATCCATGGATGATATGAGAAAAATGATAAATAAGAGAGCGGGCATGGACGTAGCCCACGATCTTAACAACGCAAACCCCACAGAGGTCAAGCAATGGATCCCTACTGGCTCTCGCTGGTTAGATTCTATTGTTTGCAAGGGTCAACTTTCTGGCATCCCGGTTGGAAAGGTTTCTGAAATTGCAGGTCTTGAGGCAACAGGCAAATCTTATATGGCTGCGCAAATCGCTGCCAATGCTCAAAAAATGGGAATTGATGTTGTCTATTTTGATTCGGAATCGGCAATCGACCCTTCTTTCCTTGTAAATGCTGGTTGTGATTTAAGTAATCTTTTATATGTCCAAGCCCAATCTGTAGAATTTGTATTAGAGACAATCGAAGACCTGCTGGCATCAGAAAATCAAATGTTATTTATTTGGGACTCTTTGGCACTTACTCCCGCAGTTAGCGAAGTCGAGGGAAGCTTCGACCCCATGTCGCAAATGGCTATGAAGGCGCGAATTCTTGCCCGTGCGATGTCCAAGCTCGCACTGCCAATCGCCAATGCGAGTGCAACACTGCTTGTCTTAAACCAATTAAAAACAAACATAACCCGAAGTCCATCCGAAGCCATGACAACACCCTATGTTACACCGGGCGGCAAAGCTATGAATTATGCATATTCTTTGCGAATCTGGCTAACAGGTCGAAAAGCAAAAGCAAGCTTTGTCTTAGATGACAACGGATTCCGTATTGGATCAGAGGTCAAAGTTAAGCTAGAAAAGTCTCGCTTTGGCACTGCTGGGCGAAGGTGCAACTTCAGAATCTTATGGGGCGGAAATACAGTGGCGATCCAAGATGATGAGTCATTGTTCGATGCCGTAAGCTCTTCCGAAAATATTATTAGATCGGGAGCGTGGTACACTATGGTTTTTGAAGATGGAACAACAGAGAAGTTCCAAGCGGCTAAGTGGGTAGATAAGATGCAGAATGAAAAGTTCCGCCAGAGAGTTTATCAAATCATGGACGAAGAAGTTATTATGAAGTTTGATAAAAGACAAGGCTCTGCATCAGATTTCTATGACTCTGAAGAAGAAGAAAACTAATTGTAAGTATGGATGATGATGAAATACTCAAGATGAAGCACCACAAGCTTCTATTTGAACTTAAATTTTTGTATGCCGATCTTGAGTATCATCAGCGTCTTATGAACGATGCAACTAAAACATTCCAAGAAGAATTTTTAAATGCTTCAAAGGAATTGAAAATATATGAAATTTTATTTCCAGAAGATGACGTACCAGAGCCCACCCAGCAAGACTCCGGCAAAGTCGAGAGCGAAAAAATATATGAACTCGACAAAAAGAACATCAGCAAAGAAGTAAAATTTCTTCATAAGAAGATTGTTTCGATGACTCATCCAGACAAGTTGATTAAGTTGTCAGAACAAGAAAGGTCTCACAGAGAAGGTATCTTTTTAAAGGCTACGGCGGCCGCAGAGAAAGATAACCTTTTTGCACTTCAGCAGATTGCCATGGACCTTGGCATCGAACTACCCTCACCTACAAGTGAACAACTTGAAATATTTGAAAAAGAAGCAAATGGAGTTAGAAAACAGACTGGAGATATGGAAAAGACATTCGCTTGGAATTGGCATAACGCTAAATCAGAAGAACAAAGACAAGCTATAATGGCTGAATATATAAATATAATGGTTGAAAGAGCTACAAAAAAAGCTTGACAAACTTACGAAAAAGTGCTATTATGTTTTAGAGGTTAAAGATGAAAAGACTAATGGTTATTGATGCTCTGAATGCGTATTTCCGGGCTTATATTGTTGATCCTTCTCTATCCACCATGTCGGGAGAGCCGATAGGTGGATATCAGGGTTTTATTAAAATCTTACAAAAGCTATGCCGAGAGATGAAGCCTGATGAGATTGTTATAACTTGGGATGGCGCAGGTGGATCTCAAAAGCGCAAGCAAATAAATAAAAATTACAAAGCTGGAAGAAAGCCAATTAAACTTAATAGAAATATTGGTAATTTAACGGAAAGCCAGCAGTTGCAGAATAAAGTGTGGCAACAGATGCGACTAATGGAAATGTTAAATTTTCTACCTTGTATCCAACTTGTTAGCGATGGAATTGAAGCTGATGACTTGATTTCTTTTGTTGTGCAGAATAGTAAATATAAAGGGTGGCAAAAGATTATTGTCTCTAGTGATAAAGATTTCTTTCAGCTTTGTGATGACGAGACTGTGGTTTATCGACCAATTCAGAAAAAGTTTGTCAACAAGCCTCGCATCTTGGAAGATTTTGGAATCCATCCTACGAACTTTGCGATGGCTCGCGCAATCGCAGGAGACGCTTCGGACAATCTCAAAGGAGTTAGGGGTGTTGGGTTAAAGACAATTGCCAAGAAGATGGAATTCTTTGCCAAAGAAGATTCGGTTACATTTACTGAATTGCAAGAGTACTGCAAAAACGACAATACGGGATTGAAAGCTTTCTCAGCTATCTTAGAGAGTTATGATAAAATACAAGAGAATTATAAAATCATGCAGCTATACGCACCAGCAATTTCAATCCAAACAAAGATGAAAGTTCAGTCTGCATTAGATAATTTTACTCCAGAGTTTAATAAGACAGAGATAATTAAGAGAATCAGAACAGATGGTTTTGCAGAATGGAGTATGCAAGATTTATTTACCAGTTGTAAAAGAATTTGCAAAAATGCTTGACAAAGTTATTCTTTAATATTATAATGACAATTCGGAGGTTAGATGTCTAAAGAAAACTTTAGTCAATATGGAAAAGAGTTCCAAGAAAATTTATGTCACATGATTCTGATAGATCGACCATTCGCCGATCAAATATTTGAAGTACTGGACATTAATTTCTTGGAACTAAAATATTTACAATCTTTCACAAAGCTAGTCTACAACTATAGGGAAAAGTTCTCTGTACATCCGTCAGAACAAATTATGAAATCCATTCTTCGGACTGAAATTTCTAATGAGTTAGAGTCCGTACAGACCATGATTCGTGATTTCTACGCTCGCATATCCAGATGTGAGCCGGAAGATGCTGAGTATATTAAAACTACGTCTCTCGATTTTTGCAGAAAGCAAAAACTTAAAGAAGCAATGTTGGAATCTGTAAAGCTTCTCGAAAGCCATTCTTTTGATCAAATATCTAGTGTTATAAATGAGGCTCTCAAGCTCGGTTCGGATTCTAATTTTGGACACGACTACATTAAAGATTTTGAGCAGAGATTCACATTCAAAGCTAGGAATCCAGTCGCAACAGGGTGGGACCAGATAGATTTGATTACACATCAGGGTCTAGGGACTGGTGAACTTGGAGTCGTAATCGCCCCAACTGGCGCAGGAAAAAGTATGGCTCTGGTCCACATAGGGGCACAGGCACTAATCGCAGGCAAGAATGTAATCTATTACACACTAGAATTATCAGATACGGTCGTGGGTTCGAGATTCGATAGCTGCATCACAAATGTTCCGCTAGGAGATTTAACAACTTTCAAAGAAGAGATATACGAAAAAATTCAAGATCTTGATGGCAAGCTTATCGTAAAAGAATACCCAACAAAGTCCTCATCTCCCGTAACTTTGAAGAATCATTTGGAAAAAGTTATAAAAAGAGGTTTCAAGCCCGACGTTATTATTGTTGATTATGCGGATCTTTTGAGACCAACTTCCGGATTAAGAGAGAAAAGACACGAATTAGAGACTATTTATGAACAGCTTCGTGGTTTGGCGCAAGAATATAAATGTTGTTTATGGACAGCAAGTCAAACAAACCGTTCTGGCTTGAACGCAGAAGTAATTACAATGGAATCAATCAGTGAGGCTTTTAACAAATGTTTTGTAGCAGATTTTATTTTTTCAATATCCAGAACGGCAGAGGATAAGTTGAATAATCAGGGGAGAATTTTTATTGCAAAGAATCGTAACGGCCCTGATGGGTTAATATATCCTATTTTTATGAGCACTAATAATATTACTATCAAAGTGTTGCCAAACACCGGAGAGACTATCGGTGAAGTTCAGAGAGATGCCAAGAAGCGTCAAGAAATGAAAATCGCCACATTATATAAAAAGAACAACAAAGGGAAGGGGAAATAAAATGTCAATTAACAGTCTACAAGAATACACAAGAATCGCTAAATACGCGAGATATCTACCGGAGATGAAAAGAAGAGAAACTTGGAAAGAACAAGTTGATCGAGTCTTTTCGATGCATAGAGAGTATTTTAAAGATTATCCAGATGTTATGGAGCACATTGATTATGCAGAGCAGGCAGTATTAAAAAAGGAAATCTTAGGATCCCAGCGGATTTTACAGTTTGGTGGTGAGCCAATTTTTAAACACAACGCTCGTGTTTATAACTGTGGTTTTGGTCACATCAATCGCGCTCGTGCTTTTCAAGAGCTTATGTATCTGCTTCTTTGTGGTTGTGGTATTGGTTTTTCTGTTCAGACTCACCATGTTAGCCAACTTCCACTCGTTGCACGAAGGAACGCCATTGTACCAAAGATTTATGAGGTTCCAGATACCATTGAAGGATGGGCTGATGCCATTGGTGTTTTAATTGCGAGCTATATGGGCGGCATTAATGAATTTGATGAGTACATTGGGGAAAAAGTAGAGTTTGATTATTCTAGAATTCGCCCTGCTGGTGCTCCATTGTCGTCTGGAGCAAAAGCACCCGGTCCCGGCGGGCTCATGAGATCAATCGAAAAGATTACAGAAATTTTTGAAAGAAGATTGAGAGATAGTGTTCGGGTCAAATTACGCTCAATTGACGTTTATGATATTATTATGCACGCTGCCGACGCTGTGATCTCTGGCGGAGTTCGTCGTTCGGCAACTATCGCACTGTTTTCTCCAGAAGATGAGGAGATGGCAAAAGCCAAGACAGGAAACTGGTTTATTGAGAACCCACAACGAGGACGCTCTAACAACAGTGCGTTACTTATTAGAGACAAGACCTCTAAGCAGACCTTTAACCAATTGATGTCTTGGGTTAAGGAGTTTGGGGAGCCGGGTTTCGTATGGGCAGATAGTACAGAGATGGGCTTCAATCCTTGTGTTGAAATCGGGCTATATCCAGTCGATGATGAAACAGGTAAGTCAGGGTGGCAATTCTGTAATTTGGCAGAGATTAATGGCAAGAAGGCAAGCACGGAAGAAAACTTTTATGCAGCATGTAAAGCAGCTGCTATTGTCGGCACTCTTCAGGCTGCTTACACTAGCTTTCCTTACGTTGGAGAAACGACAGAAAGAATCACTCGCCGTGAAGCCCTATTGGGTGTCTCTATCACAGGCATGATGGATAATCCCGACGTTCTTTTTAATCCGCAGATTCAAAGAAATGGGGCAAAAATTGTTAAAGACATCAACAAAGAAATCGCCGCTATGATCTCAATCAATCCAGCAGCTAGAACCACCTGTGTAAAGCCCGCTGGCTCAACAAGTTGTATTTTAGGCACCGCAAGCGGCATTCACCCGCATCACGCAAAGAGATATTTCCGCCGTGTACAAGCAAATGTTCAAGAAAATCCAGTACAGCACTTTAGAAAGACTAACCCTAGAGCAGTGGAAACATCTGTTTGGGATCCGAACGGAGTAACCGAGGTTATTACCTTTTTGTGTGAAGTCCCAGTTGGTGCAAAGACAAAAAACCAAATTAATGCCTCTGACTTGCTGGAGAGTGTTAAGTTAACCCAGCAAAACTGGGTTCGCTATGGTACGAACAAAGATCTTTGTACACAGCCTTGGTTAAGCCATAACGTATCTAATACTATACACGTTCGCCAAGATGAGTGGGATCTTATCGAAGACTACATCTACCAGAACAGAAAATACTTTGCTGGTATTTCTTTGATTCCTAACTCTGGCGACAAAGACTATCCACAGGCACCTTTCTGTGCTGTTCCTTACGAAACTGATATCCTTAGAGAATACGGAAGCGGATCTTTCTTTGCTTCTGGTATTATTGAGAAAGGATTAGAGGCGTTCAATGGTAACCTATGGGCCGCTAGTGATTGTTTGTTGGGTATTGGAGAGCCACTAACAAGCGTGACTTGGAATAAGAGAGAGTGGGTCACCGCCGCAATTAAATTTGCTGATAGTCACTTTGACGGTGACGTTAGAAAGATGACCTATTGCTTGAAAGATGTTTATAATTTAAAAATGTGGGAAAAGTTAAGTAAAGAATACAAAGATGTTGATTGGACAACCTTATGTGAAGAAGAAGATAATATTGATTTCCAGCAAGATTCAGCATGTGCCGGTGGTGCTTGTGAGATGCCAGCTGAATATCTCGAAGCCCTTCGTGGAAAAGAAAACGTAGAGGAGTTATAATGTTTAAGCCGTGTAATCGTTATTTGTTAGTTGGTCGTCTAGATGAGGAATCTAATCAGCCTGAATCGTTGATTGCATTACCGGAAGGGACTTTTAAAAGCGAAAGCCGCTATGAGAAAGTTAAAATTCTTTCGGTTGCCCCATCGGTTCGTCCTCCGATTGCAGAGGGCAAATACGCCGTAGTGCTAAACCACATGATTGAAGAAGTGGATTTTGGTTCGGGAACCAACTATTTAGTATTGGAAAATCACGTTCTGGGGATTTTAGAGGAAGATTGAAATGAAAATTAACAAAGATTTTTTGAACATGCTTAAAGAGTTGATTCAAGAAGAATTGGTAAACAGGGAACCATTATTGGAATCCCCTGTTCCAACAAAAGGTAGTTTGCTGGTTGAAGGAAAAATCAACAAGATAATCAAAGAAACAAAAAAATGAGTAACTCTGATAAATTAAAAGTAGACATAGAGGTAGTTTCAAAGGATCACAACCTTCCTTTGACTATTTCTATTGCCTTAAAGAGTTTGCTTTTAAGCGGCATAGAAGAAGAAGACAAAGACAAGAAAGATAATCTACAGAGAGCAAAATTCTTTATAGAAAGAGAGCTTCTAAAATATAATTAAACTAAGTGGCGTTTTGAGATTAGATAAACATATATATCAATACAATAAGATTGTCATTGGAGGTGGTTTAAGTGCTAAACTGTATGCTTATTATAATAACTTTCCTTGTGTTTATAGAGGCTTTGATGCTCCCTTTAGGTTTGATGAGTTTGAAAAAGAATTGTCCTCATTCAAGACACAAAACATGCTTCAGGCGCATGAGCAAATAAATTTTATTCTTGGATTGTCTGGACAGCTCCTTGTGGGAGATAAGGCTCAAAGTCTAAATATCAGAGACAATCTTTTAAAAGTCGCTACTCACAATTCTAGACTCGGACGCTTTGAGTTTAATAAATTAATAATTTTTAACGACATCGGGGTCTACGGGCTTCCACCAATAAAAAGGAAACAAGTTGGAAAATCACGAGTTCTGGACTGGTTTAATGTGCGCTCTGGCATGGAGCATGACCATGATTTGCTTGAGACCCAAGATGAATTCATCAGAAAAGTTATCTTTTACCCCTCCGACAGATTTGGAAATCAAGCGTCAGGAAGAGTTAGAAAAGATCTGGTCGCGGTATCATCTTTAGAAGAAGATCAAGTAAGAGACTTTGAGTATTCTGACACAATGGCTAGATTCAAAATATTACAGATGATGAAAGATGCTGGGATCAAGGGTGCTCGTAACGGTCGAGACATGAAAAACCCAGAGACTTATCGGTACTATTCTCCCAAGATTGAGGCAACACAAAGAGAAATAATTCCAGATGTCACGAATTATTATGAAGAAGATGCTCGGTTTGAGTTCCGTTATGACACTCCAGAAGAAATCATAGAGCAATTTGAATGTGATCCGAATAACTACTCGTCAAAATTATTGAACTTATTAACCAAAACAAACTAATTATATAAGTTATGGGACACTTAAAAGACGTTAACGAAACTTACCTAACTCATTGCCGACATGCCATGGCTTTGAGTTCTCGCCTTTTCCTGTCATCTATAGGGCAAGCACTACACGCTTTTGTTCCAGATGTACATCCGCCACTCGGTTCTGATGTAAGATCTCTTATCTCTTTTTTGGAATCAAAATTACCAGAGAATAGAAAATGAAACTCCTACTTGAAAATTGGCGAGACCGACTTAGGTTTCCTAAAGTTGTTGCCTCATTTGATCCCAATCCAATTGATCCCCAGAGAGTCAAGGAAGAGTTGGTCTTGACGGGTGGCGATGTTGGGATACTTTTTTGGGGTTCAAGTATGAGCGATTACACATGGTATAATGTCAAGTTCATTTCTGATAATCTTCCGAAAACGAGACCATTTAATCCAGAAAGGTATCGGAGTGAGGAATTGGAAAGCCAAGATACTCTGCCCCCTATCTTTGTGCTGTCTGATCATGAGGGGAATTATTGTGATGAAGGTCGGTGGAAAATTTCTGTCGTGGACGGGGAACATCGGATTTATTCTTATTCCGACAGGTTACCGCAGATGAATGGATTTTTTGGAATAGGCAAGCAGTGCGGTGCCACTATAGAAAATTTTATTGGAGAATAGAAAATGAAACTCCTACTTGAAAATTGGCGAGAATACATCAAGGAACAAGAAGAAACCAATGAAATCTTCGGCATGGGCAAAAAATACATTGATTTAGACACCGATCATCTGGATGCTATTCAACAAATCCCCATTGCCATTAATCATGCAGTGAGAGGTCTGGAAGAAGAGGGATACTCTCAAGAGCTTTATAAAGAATATCTTGAAAAATTAATAAAAGATTATGAGGAAGAAGTAGATCCAATGTTGTCTCGACTTATGGTCGCCAAGAGCCAAATCGACAAATCCACTCGCACCATAGATCCTTTCGTAGCTAAATCAGTGAACCATTACCTGCCAGATGAAGTAGCATCTTGGGAAAATGATTCGGATTTAATAAAACAACTCATAGAGCTAATTTTGAATATGAGAAACAAAATTCTCGGAGCATATAAGAGACACCGAAACAAGGTTTCGAATATGCCGCCCTATAAGCCGAAGCCAAATATGCATGATTTAGAAAACTTAATGGGAAAAGCAAAGGTTCGCGAAGAGGTAAATGAGATCTTCGGCATGGGGAAAGACACTGCCGATATAGATAGTGAAACTTTGAGAAAGGTTTTTGAAACCCAGTTAGACGCTGACTATCTAAACAAATTAATAAGGTCAGTGCATTCAGCGTCTTCAGTGATTTTTGATCCCAAAAAGCGAATGAATGAATATAAACGTGTTCTCATTATGGCGATAGGAGTGTATGAAAAAGCCGTTGACCCGCTGCTGTCGCAGATGATGGTGGTTAAAAAACAGATTGAAAATGGTACCCACAAATGGCCCACCGACCTCGAATCTCGTGGTGTCGGGGGTATCATGTCGCACAAGCTGTCAGACCCAACTGAAGCCCTAGAGCATGCTCTTAAAGTCTTATACCGTGCAAGGGACCAGTTGCTTGGGCTATATGCAAAGCACAAGCAAGATGCTGGATTACCTCCATACAATCCTCCGAAGAGTATGCATGATTTAGAGAAACTTATGGACACAGCAAAAGAAGGTTAATTGAGTTCTTTTCATTTAGCAGGGATTGTTCCCGTGGCAGGACAGCCACTCGATTTTAAAATGGATTGGCATGATTCGCTAATGCCAATCGCGCCAGACTACCTCGCAGTTGAACGAGCGGTCTTTGAGTGTGCATGGGCTGGATGCGAAACCATCTGGATTGTAGCCAACGATGATATGACACCGCTTATCAGACATAGGCTAGGAGAGTGGGTGCAGGATCCTGTTTGGATTGGTCGTAGCCTTGACCCTTATCCATCACAGACACGAAAACAAATACCAATCTATTATGTTCCAGTAAGGGCCAAAGATATAGGAAAGAGAGACTGCTTGGCTTGGTCAGTTCTTCACGGTGCTGTTACTGCCTTTGAAGTGTCAGCAAGGTTAAGCAAGTGGGTGATACCAAAAAGAAACTATGTGGCTTTTCCTTATGGTGTTTATGATCCAGAGATAATCCGAGAGCATAGAAAAATAATCTCAAGCAACAATTCATTTATGTTGTCGCACAACGGCAAGACAGTGCAAGACGGAGAGTATCTTGGATTTACATTCGACAAAGATGATTTCGTCAAATGCCGCAGGGAAATAAGAAAGGGCACCGGAGAATACAATTCAAAGGTTATGGAAGGCGGCATATTCCCAAGGGAGAAGCTGCCAAAAGAAGAAAGATGGTCTGCACGTTATTTTTCCCTTGACAAAATCTTTAAACCTGTTATAATAGATATAGAAAAGAAAGTTGAAGTCCCTTGGTATTACAACGTAGATTCTTGGGATGGGTATTGCAATTACTTGGGGTCAGAAGAAAGGAAGCAGGTTGAAAGACCTCACCCAATCTTTATGAAGTATCACGAATGGAATGAAATAGGAGTCGATGATGAAGAGTAAATTCTTTAGAGGAGGGATTAGTGGCTGGTGGATGTAAGGCAAATAAAAATGGATACGAAGCGGAGGAAAGTGTACAGTTAATTGTAGAAAATGCAGGTCTACAATATGAAAAACAGGCACTTTTCGAAAAGGCATACGGTCCCAGAAAGGGAAAATCAGATGGAGTCGTGCATATTTCCAAAAATAGAAAAATAAGAGTAGAAGTCAAAACTCAAAATGTCTCCGGAAGTGTGTCGGAAAAAATGCCCAACATGCTAATCCATGCATATAATCATTATGAGGAAGACGAAATTATATTTGCGATATTGGGAAATGGGTGGGCAAAAGGCTCGGTGGATTGGTTTAAAGAGATGTGCGTGCCAGCTAATTGGGCTTCATACCAAGGGCATCAAAATGGGAGAATACCACAGTCTTGGGCTTCTAAAAAAATAAAGGTGTGTACAGAATTATCAGAACTTAAAAATTATATAACGGAGTGTAAAAATGGGCAACTACAATAAAGCATTTTTAAAGTGGGCTGGTGGAAAAAGAAAGCTTTTGCCAAAACTTTTGCCACTCATTGGTTCTCCAGATGTTTTCATTGAACCATTTTGTGGTTCGGGGGTGGTCTGGCTAAATGTTGAAAGCGAAAAATATTTGATAAACGACCTAAATACTGATTTGATTTCTTTATTTAAGGAGCTTAAAGAAACCGGGCCACAATTTATTGAATATGCCCAAAGTTTTTTCTCCCATGAATCTAATTCTTCTGAAGTATTTTATGAATTTCGCGAAAGATTTAACAACTTAGATATTGGCAGTAGCGAAAGATCGGCACTTTTTATATATTTGAATAGACATTCTTTCAATGGGTTGTGTAGATATAATAGGTCAGGTGGCTTTAATGTTCCTTATGGAAAATATAAAAACCCACAGTTTCCCATAGAGGCAATAGAATTATTTGCTGAAAAAAGCCAAAAAGTGGAATTTATTAGCAATGACTTTGGGGAGGTATTTAATATTGCTAATGAAATTTCTACCAATAAGAATACTGTCATTTATTGCGATCCTCCATATATTCCCATGAGCGAAACTTCATCTTTTACAAGCTATTCTCCAGAATCATTTGGGTTGGCACAGCAAGAGAAATTAGCTTCTTGTATATATGATTCAAAGCACAGAGTTGTGGTATCCAATAGCGATACGCCTAGAACTAGAGAACTTTACAAGGGGTTAAATTTGCAGGAAATATTAGTATCAAGAACGATTTCCGCAAAAGCTAGTTCTAGAAAAAAAGTCTCAGAAATAATTGCTACAAATAAATAATATCAATATATTACAGGAGAAGACAATGAGTAAAGCCAAAGCAGAATTAAACAAGATGACCAAAAAGAATCTATTGTTGCATATTGAAAAAATGCAATTAATGATTGAGAACGATCATCTTCACACACAAAAGGAAAATCGTGAAATGCGAGATGCACTCTCAAACATTTCAGCTCCAGACATCGGTAAGATTCAGAAGGCAGCGGGAGTTTTGCGATACCAAGTGTCTCAACATAAGTTTGAATCATCAGAAGATAAGAAAAAAGTAATAAAAATGGTTGACAACTTCATCAGTACTGTGCTATAATTACATTCTATTGGAGGTTATTAGAATGAAAAAGATTCCATTTGTCGGGCTTCATGCCCATTCTGTTGCTGGTTCTATTTTTGATGCTCTTGGGTATCCCCAAGAACATATGGACTTTGCTTATGAGAACGGAATGACAGCTTTGGCTTTGACTGATCACGGGAACATGAATGGCTTGCCACACCAAGTTTTGCACGCAAAGAAAATGAAAGCAGATGGCCGAGATTTCAAGCCCATCTTTGGTGTCGAAGCTTACTTCCTCCCATCGATTGAGGAATGGAAAGAGGATTACGATGCAGCTAAGGCTGACAAGAAGAAAAGCAAAACATTGAGCAAGGATGTTACTGCAACAACTGTCGAAGATGAGGACGCATCAAAGAAAGCAGTTCGCAATATTTTAAATCGACGACGACATATGATCCTTTTAGCGCAGAATCAAGAAGGTTTGAATAATCTTTTTTCTTTGATTTCTGAATCGTTCTCGCCGGGTAACTATTATCGCTATCCACGAGTTGATTATAAATTACTCAAAAAGTATTCTAAGGGAGTCATAGCGGCATCCGCGTGTTTAGGTGGTGTCTATGCTGGTAATTATTGGGAAAACCGCGAGAAGGGCGAAGAGGCTGTCCTAAACGCCATGCGAGAAACCACAACCAAAATGGTTGATATCTTCGGTGACCGCTGGTATGGAGAACTCCAATGGAACAACATTCCAGAGCAACATGAACTCAATAAGTTGATCATCAAGATGCATGAGGAATTTGGAATTAGTCTGATCTCTACTTCTGATTCTCATTATCCAAACCCGAAGGCTTGGAAAGACAGAGAATTATACAAACGACTGGGCTGGCTTGGTAAATCAAAGCCCTCATGGGCTGGAGACGGCGAGCTACCCATTGATGTGGAAGAGGTAGGATATGAATTATACCCACGGAATGGAAACCAAATGTGGGATGCATATAAAAAATATTCTTCTGATTGTAGCGTGGAATACGATGATGAAATGATTATGGAAACATTCACGAATACTCACCACATCGCTCATAATCGGATTGATAATTTTATTCCAGACAACGAAGTGAGGCTACCAGACTTTGTTATTCCTGCGGGCGAAACAGCCGATTCAGCATTGGAAAAGTTTTGCCTCGAAGGGCTCCGCTCGAAAGATCTACACAATAAAGAAGATTACACTGAAAGGTTGCGAGAGGAGCTGGAGGTTATTTCTAGTCGAGGCTTTTCAAAATACTTTTTAACGATGGATCAAATCAGTCAAAAAGCTAACCAAAAGATGTTGGTCGGTCCCGGACGTGGCTCTGCTGCTGGTTCTCTGGTGGCATATGCTTTAAACATTACGCAGGTGGATCCATTAAAGTATGGGCTTCAATTCTCTCGCTTCTTAAGAAAAGATGCTAAAGATTATCCCGATATTGATTATGATGTAGCAGATAGCATGGAGCTGAAAGAAACATTAATCAGCGACTGGGGATCTGACAAGGTTGCCCCTATTTCAAATTGGAACACCTTGCAATTAAAATCTTTGATTAAGGACATCTCTAAGTTTTACGGCATTGAATTTTCTGAAGTTAATAATGTGACGAGCGCGATGGTAGGAGAATCTATCGGACCAGCTAAGAAGAAGCATGGAATGACAGCGGGATTATATAACCCGACATTTGAAGACCTAATGGAGTTTAGCGAATCTTTGAACAAGTTCCTTGCTAAATATCCTCACGTTAAAACTCACGTTGAAACCCTAGTCGGTCAAGTCAGATCATGCTCGCGTCACGCTGGGGGTGTTGTTGTTGCCGAGGATCTCAATAAGAGGATGCCGCTAATTAACTCTGGAGGAGTTCGACAGACTCCTTGGTCAGAAGGTCAAAACGTCCGTCACTTAGAACCAATGGGCTTTATCAAATTCGATGTGCTGGGTCTGTCTACTCTAAAAATGATTGAAGGTTGCATTTCACACATCCTCCGAAGACATCACGGAGTAAAAGATCCAACGTTCAAAGAAATAAAAGAGTTCTATGACAACAATCTACATCCAGATGTCATCGACTTAAACGATCAGAACGTGTATGAAAACATTTTTCATGAAGGCAGATGGGCTGGTGTTTTCCAGTTTACCGAAACGGGTGCTCAAAATTTCTGTGTAGAGGCAAAACCAACAAACCTGATCGACTTGGCTGCTATTACCTCGATCTATAGACCCGGACCACTTTCGGCAAATGTTCATAATGATTATGTGGAGGCGAAGAACAGACCACATATTGTAAAGTATCTCACAGAAGAACACAGGGAAGTGACGGAAGAAACATATGGGTTCTTGATTTTCCAAGAGCAGATCGCTTCGATGGCACACCGACTAGGCAAGGACATTTCTCTCGATGAGGGGAATATGCTCCGCAAGGTATTGACTAAGAAGGGCACAGGCAAAGAAGCACAAGTAAAGAACGAATTGAGAGCAAAGTTTATTGCAGGGTGCGTCGAGAAAGGTCTCCAGAGGACTACTGGCGAGCGATTGTGGGAAAACTTTGAGTTCTTCAACGCATACGGATTTAACAAGTCTCACGCAGTCTCCTATTGCTTTATCTCCTATCAGTGTGCTTGGCTTTTAAATTATTATCAATCAGAATGGATGGCAGCTTTCTTAGACAAGGAGCCAGAATCTAGAAAAGAAAAAGCAATTAACATTGCCAAGTCGTTTGATTTTAAAATTAAAGGATTAGATGTTAACTCTTCTGGGCGCGTATGGGAGATTTCCACTGACGGAGAAACTTTGATTCAGCCCCTATCTTCCATCAAGGGATTGGGTGTTATAGCAATCGAACAGATTATGGCCAACAGACCATTCAAAAAAGTAGAAGAATTCTTGTTTAATGAAAACATAATATATTCCAAGTTAAACAAGAAGGCATTGGATGTCTTGTGCCGCGCAGGTGCAATGAGTAGTCTAATTGACGAAAGGTTCTCCGGCGGTAAGCACTTCTGGACAGCAGTGTGTGTAGACCGACCTAGGAAACAAAAAAACCTAGATGAGAACATCGAGGCTTATAAGCCAGAGGGCGACTTCACTGATGAAGAAAAGATCGGATATCTGGTGGAGTTGACCGGGGTGTTCCCTTTTAACAGAGTCATGAAAGACGATGTATATGCACAGTTAAATGAAGCGTCTATTCCCGCTATTGGAAACTACGACCCTCAATTGTCAGAAGTGGTTTGGTTTATCCCTCGAAAGGTCATTCCAAAGAAGACGAAGACTGGAAAAACTTATTGGGTTATAGAGGTAATCGATGACACCAACACCTTAACAAAGATTAGAGTTTGGGGTGTGCAAGAATATGATAAAATTTTTGTAAACAAGCCGTATATGGCTAAACTAGAATACAATGGAAAATGGGGATTCTCTACAAGAAATCTTAGAAGAAATTTTAGAATTTTATCTTGACAAGAGCCTCATAAGATGCTATATTAATAAGACAAACAAGAGGTGTTTATGCAAATTCTAGGTTATGCTTGTATCAATATGGGTCTTTCGGAACAGCCGAAAAATAAACGTGTCACAACCAACCGGACGATGATCAAACGAACATTCAAGCAGCGTGGAATTGCATACGCATCCGAACTTGCTTTGCAAAATGCGAAAGATCTCCGTACAATTCTCAAATGGAACTTCGACAATGACATTCATTTCTTTCGGATGTCATCAGCTATGTTCCCATGGGCTTCAGAGTATGAGCTTTCTGATATGCCGCACTACGAACAAATCAGAGAAGAGCTTGCCAAAGCAGGGGAATTCGCCCGTAGTGTGGGTCAGAGGCTCACTACTCACCCCGGTCCATTCAACAAACTGACGAGTCCCAAGGAGCGCGTAATCAAGAATACTGTTCGCGACTTGGAGATCCATGGCGAAATGATGGACTTGCTCGGACAGCCTCGTACTCCTTGGGCTAAGATCAACATTCACGTTGGCGCAACATACGGCGACAAGCCAATGGCTATTGGCAACTTCTGCCGTAACTTCGAAAAGTTATCTGATGCTGTCAAGTCTCGACTTACTGTAGAGAACGACGACCGAGACTCACTGTACTCTACAGCCGAGCTTGTCGAAGAAATTCATTCTCGTATTGGTATTCCCGTTGTTCATGACTTTCATCATCACCTGTTCACTCATCGCGGCATGTCTCAAGCCGAAGCCTTATCGCTTGCTTGCTCTACTTGGGGTGATGTTATTCCTGTGGTCCACTACTCTGAATCCAGAGCAAAAGAGCACAACAATCCAAAGATCAGACCACAGGCGCATTCGGATATGATTCAAAATTACATCGACACTTATGGTCAAGAGGTCCACGTCATGATCGAGGCAAAGCACAAAGAGCTTGCTCTTCTTGAATATCGAAACAAATACCACAACACACAGCAGCTTCTTGCAGGATAAATAAATGTTAAAAGTAGACGTAATTATTGGGATGCAACACGGAGATGAGGGTAAGGGAAAAGTTACCCATCACCTTCTTAAGAATGGAGGATATACTCATTGTGTTCGCTACAATGGGGGTTGCAATGCTGGTCACACAATCTATCATAATGGTGAAAAATTTGTTACACATCATATCCCAGCTGGTGTTTTCTTTGGTGTAAAGAGTGTCATCGGGCCCGGCTGCGTCGTAGACATCCATAAGTTTTTCGATGAAATTAAGATGCTTCGCGAAGGAGGCATAGAGATTTACAACAAAATCTTTATTGCCAAAAACGCGCACATCATCCAAGGAACTCATCAGCGAGCAGATTCCAAAGAAACAAAGCTAGGAACAACGCGAACAGGAAACGGTCCTTGCTACAGTGATAAGTATGCCAGACAGGGAAAGCGTGCAGAGGATTACCCTATATTGGAAGACTACCTGATTGATATGTATGAGGAGTTTTATCTTGCCAATCCAGATGCGCGAGTATTATGTGAGGGTGCTCAAGGAGCCGAGCTTGATATCGATTGGGGAGATTATCCATATGTAACAAGTAGTCATTGCACTAGCGCAGGTGCTTGTCTAAATGGGTTTCCCCCTAATTCAATCCGTCACGTCATTGGTGTAGCAAAGGCATATGAAACTTATGTCGGTACAAAAGAATTCCAACCAGAGAACGAGGTGTTCAATGCCATTCAGGAAGTTGGTCAAGAGTACGGCGCGACTACAGGCAGAAAACGTCAATGTAACTGGATGAATCTGCCAAACTTAGATAAGGTTATCCGAATGAACGGGGTCACTAACTTGATCTTTAACAAGATGGATATACTTGAAACAGTGGGTTCGTGGTCTGTGTACGTCGATCAGGGGAGAAATAATTTATTTACATTCCAGAATAAAGAACAGTTCTGTGATTACATTAGAAATTATTTCAAAGACATAGAGGTTGTATTTTCTTCTAGCCCAGAGACAATCTGATGAAAAAAAAGAACATCATTGATTTGCATGGTGTTTCGCATGAGGATGCAGAAGATACACTGGAAAAATTTATAACTGATCACTTTGACGACTTTCCACTTAAAGTAATCACAGGGAATTCAGAATACTTCAGAAATGTTTTATGGAAGATGTGTAAAAAGTATTCATTAGGAGGATATCCAGATCCCTTGCATAGTCATGCTTCTTTTATAATTCATTCATATAATTGGAAAAAAGACCTTGACAACAGTTCACATTAATGCTATATTGTATAAGTAATCAACAAGAGGAGTTACATTAAAATGACAGGCAGTTTTGAAATTTTTGAAAACGTAGTTGAAATTCATCAAGAGGTTCGAGATGAAAATCTTTCAAGCAAAGAAGAGAAAATGATTCAGTATGTCAGAGAGCTTGCAGAGATTGAAGATCAGATGGAACCATTCAAAGAATTAAAGCGTCAACTTAAAACAGATTACAAAGAGGCTGAATGGCTCACAGGAGACGAAATTTCTATGACGGTAAAGGCATACCGCATGATGAAGATGAAAGGCTTTGACTTTGATGAGTTCACAAAAGTTTACGAATCACTAGCTAAAATTACAGGGGGAGCGTAATGATTTTAGAATATTACTGTACACGAGGCGATGTCACCAAACCAACACGAGCAAATCCATCCGATGCTGGACTGGATGTACACTTCAATCCCGACGATGGGGAATTGGCAGGAGCCTATCTGGAGCCGGGAGAAAGCAAACTTTTCTCCACAGGTTTGAAGTTCGGTGTACCGCATGGCTATATGCTAGAAGTAAAGAACCGTAGCGGAAACGCATCAAAGCGATCTCTTCTCGTGGGTGCTTGTGTCATTGATTCTGGTTACAACGGAGAAGTGTTTGTTAATCTTCACAATGTTGGAACCAAGACACAATTCATTGAGCGAGGAATGAAGATAGCTCAAGTTGTAATGGTTCCTGTAGTTCACTTTCGAGCACTTGAGACAAGCAAAGATAATCTTTATGATTGGCACCCAATTACAATTAGCGACCGTGGAGACGGAGCACTGGGCTCTACAGACAAGAAGCCACGCGGCGATGGGTTTTGGGAGCTGGGAGATCCGACATGAGCTTCCCCGCTTCCCTTTCTTATGATGATGTCCTACTTGTTCCTCAATATTCAGACATTGTTTCCAGAAAAGAAGTTGATTTAACTTCTGGTTTGGATTTTTGGAGAGAGCTACAGCTCCCAATTATATCATCCCCAATGGACACAGTTACTGAAAGCTCTATGGCAAATGCTATGGCAGACCTCGGCGGGCTAGGTATTATACATAGGTACAACTCTATAGAAATGCAGGTTCAACACTCTTGTGAGGTAAAGAACTATGACCGCAAAGCGGCCGCTATCGGTATCACGGGAGATTATTTAGAGAGAGCACAGGCATTATATGCTTCGGGTGTGAGGATTTTGTGCTTAGACGTAGCACATGGTCACCACATCTTGATGTCGAAAGCAATCGAGAATTTAAAATCCCTATACAGCGACATCCACATTATGGCGGGCAACGTAGCAACAAAGAAAGGGTTCGAAGATCTTGCTAATTGGGGCGCAGACTCTATTCGATGTAATATTGGTTCAGGGTCTATTTGCTCTACTCGCATCCAGACGGGTCACGGAATGCCCGGTCTCCAAACTATCTTTGAATGTTTTTCAGCAGACATCAAAAGGGATGTCAAGATTATCGCAGACGGAGGCATAAAAAATAGCGGAGATATGGTCAAGGCTCTCGCAGCAGGAGCTGATTTTGTGATGGTTGGATCTTTATTGTCTGGCACCAACGAAACACCGGGCGAGGTCATTCATTCTTCTGATGGTACGAAAAGAAAAATATATAGAGGCATGGCAAGTAAGGAGGCTCAACACAATTGGAGAGGCAAACACAGTTCAAATGAGGGTATCTCGACAACAGTTCTAACAAAAGGTTCTGTCAAAGATATCTTAAGAGATCTGGACAATGGAATCAGAAGCGGTCTTTCATATTCTGGAGCCAGAACTATCTTGGAACTACAGACAAAAGCAGAGTTTATAACACAAACTTCGTCCGGGCAATCAGAAAGTAAGACACATATTCTTTCTCGAAAATAGTTAATGATATGGAATACGGAAAAAATGAAAAAAGAATTTCTTTTATGGATACAGATAAAAGGGCAGCCGAACTTATTGTTAGGTTGAAACATGATGGATTAACGAAAACAAAGTTCTTCCGTGCGTTGCTTACAGGATATTTAGAAAGAGATAATGATATTATTTCTTTTCTGGATAATTATAAGGAGAGTTCAAAATCTCAAAGTAAAAACAAAACTAAAAAACTAAAAAATATAGAAAAAGTCGAACAAGAAACAAAAAATAAATTTGGTTTAGATGATGGAGATATTCAAGATATTTTTGATATCCTAGAAAAACAACATCCAGATTTATAAACTTTGGTTTTTTAAAAAACTACAGACTATTTATTACTGATATTATACCGCTTTTTTGCTAAAGTATTATTAGGAGAAATTAAGATGAGCAAAAAGAATCTTTTAAACGAAGTACGTCGTTTTATGAAATTAGCTAACTTGGATGCTTCCGTATCTAGTAATTTCGTCACCAACCTCACAGAAATGGATAAAGCATATCTAAGAGATGATGATGAAGAAATGATGCAGGAAGAAGAAGAAGAAGAAGAAGAAGAAGAAGAAATGGAAATGGACATGGCGATGCCTGACGCTGAAGAAGAAGGCGAAGAAGACATGGCCATGGATATGGATATGCCTGACGATGCAGCCTTAGCTGACGAAGCTGACGAAGCTGTATTGACGGACGAAGAAGCAGATGCAATTATTGCTTTAGCCGATAAACTTCGCGCTGCCAGAGAAGATGGTGGCGACGACATGGACATGGATATAGACATGGATGAAGAACCACTAGAAGATCTTGAAGAGGAAACTCTTGAGGAAATTTTAGCTGATGTCTTGGCTGAAGAGGATGAAGCTTTGGAAGAATCCGAAGAAGACACTCTCGAAGAAGCAGAGTCTACTCCCGCTGAAAGAGCAGAGGCAGATAAAGCCCGCAACGATCGCGACCGCCGCAAGGAGACTCGCAAAAGCCAAAGAGATCGTCACGCAAAGTCTCACAAGAGAATGGAAGAAGAATTAGTGCAAGAAGTTCTTCGCAGAGTCAAGACTCGCTTAGGTGCCATGTCACAAAAAAAGTAAGTCTATTTCTCCAAAAATAAAATAGGTGAACCGCAAATGAATTCATTTGTTTGCGGTTCTCTTACGTCTAGGAAATGAAATGATAGCTAATTTAATGATAGGAGTATTTTTTGGTTTTATCCTGCGAGGGATATACAATAAGTATTTTGTCACTAAGTGGGAACAAGCTGCATTTAAAGAAATAGAACTAAGTTGTTTACATCTTCTTATTATGACTTACGAAGATTACAGTTATTTAAAACAAAAGAAACAAATGATGATGCACAAATTAGGTGTTGATGAGAAGGAGATAAGAATTGTAAAAAATGTAGATGAACAGAATATTTTGAATTGGCAAAAAACTGCAATTAATAAATTCTTATTAGCGATCCCTCCACGCTTCCGTCAGTCTGTTAAATACAAAAGTTGGAAAGGGGCGATGACTTTTTTGAATATTTTTAAAAAAAATGATTGACTTTTTTTTTAAAAAGTGGTATATTTAAAAACATAGGAGGTTATCTCATGATCGGTGTAGCTTGGAAAAATACTAAATTTGATACAGAAGGGGATGTTTACATCCTGCAAATAGATGGAGTTGGCGGAGTCAGAGAAAAAAATAAATTATTGAAATCTTTAGATGGCTGGCAATGTACAGGCTCTGGGTATGACCCCAAATCTAAAACAGAATGTTATTTATTTAGAAGATTTTTTAATACAGAAGGTGAATGGAAATCTTGGGCTAGGAAGTTTCCATTTTTACTGACAGAAGAGACTGAAAAGACAGGGCGCAAAAAGCCTTATAAGTTGGGGCTGGAATACCAACAAAAAACAAGAGGGAGAAAAATAAATGTCGGATGATAAAGAGCTGGTAGATGATTCAGGGTTGGCTAGTGAAAAAGAATTGGAAGACGCTTTACCCTCTCCACCGAGAGTTCTAGGTATTTTTCAAGATATAGACGAGAAACAATCTGAAGAGGTCATCTATGCACTGAAATTATATCAAATTGAATCATCGGAAGAGATTGAATTTTTTATTAATTCTCCCGGTGGCGTAGCTTCAGATATGTTTGCCATATATGATTTTATGAGAGTCACGCGAGAAAGAACGCCTATCTCTACATATGGTATTGGTAAGGTGATGTCTGCCGCTGTCCTTCTTCTTGCAGCGGGAACCAAAGGTCGAAGAAGGATCGGTCAAAATTGTAGAGTTATGATACATTCAATCATAGCGGGTAGTTCAGGGGCTATCAATGACCTGCAAAATGAAATGAAAGAGATTCAAGAGATTCAAGATATATATATTGATGCAATCTGCAAGGAGACAAAATTAACTAGAGCAAAGTTAAAGATGATGTTCTCTAAGAATGTGAATGTATATCTCTCCGCCGAGCAAGCTGTCGAATATGGCATCGCGGATATTGTTGTTTAAAGGAAATAATATAAATGTCTATTATCAAAGGGTTACACGCAAAATTAATAGCCGAACAGATCAAATCGGCGATGGAGAACAAGGGATATGTTTTCTTTGAAGGGGGCATTTTTAATGTCAATATTGTTGGTATAAGGTCCAAAGAGCAAAGGTCTAACAAATTTGATGATACAATGCTTCTTATTTATAAAAATAAGAAAAAGGAGTGGGAAGTTCAATCTTCTGTCATTACTACAGACCCCGGCGAGAAATATTTGGTTCACCCTATGAATAAAAAGGGAACTGCAATATTGATCCCCAATCAATATCGCGGAGTTTATAAGGTGGATATTCACGCCAGACACAACTCTAAGTTTGCTCACGAAGCCCTGTGTCAACGAGGCAACGTATTGAAAGTGTGGCGTGATGGAAACAGAGATAAAATTCTGGACCATGACCCAGAGACAGTAGACGAAGGCTGGTTCGGAATAAATATACATCGCTCCAAGACCGGGACAGCAGATTATGTTGGGTCTTACTCCGCCGGGTGCCAAGTTTTTAAAAACGGCACAGATTTTAAGTTGTTCATGTCGGCAGTCAAAAAGTCTGCCACACTTTACGGAAATAGTTTTAGCTATACTCTACTAGAAGAAAAAGATCTTGAGGACTAATTAATATCATGAAAGAATTCAATACTTTAATCGAAGCCGCATATGCTTCCAGAAGAACCGAAACTCCAATTTCAGCACAAGGTTTAATTTCTCTAGTCGAGACATTGTTGGATGAGGAGGGGATGGCGCAGAAAGGAACCAAACACGAAAAAGCAATTGCTGCCTATATGAATTCGTATTTTAACTCTCTTGAGATGCCCTTAACTGCGATAGCTCAAGGTGGTTCTTCTAATGCAAAGGATGTGATAGTGGTTGACGATGAAAATGGCAGCATCTTGGACTCCTACGAAGTGAAAACAAGTTCGGGAACAAGGGTTGACTTCGGACAATTTAGAATTAGCCATGATGGGAACAGTTGGCAACAGGCAACAGGTAAAAATAATCCTGTTGTGAAAAAGATATTCGGTGAAATTAAGTCAACCTTGGATTCTGAAGTCATCAACAAGAGTGAAATCGGCGGCTTCTTCCCAGCCGGACCTAAGCTAAATCACGAAGATGCTCTCGAATTTTGGGAAGCGTACCAAGGAAGAGAAAGAACAAAAAGCACAAGCGGAGATATTATCCAGATGGAGGTCTCAAAAAATCTTATCCAAGATTACTACAGTTACAAGGGGGATAAATATATGATCTGTGGTAAAGATGTTTTCTCCCTCGACGAAGGAATAAGTTCGGTCCCGAGCCTGACTTCCAAATTGGTAAAAGCATACGTCGTTTTTAGAATTAAGTATCACAGCACAAATAAAAATACAGGTGTCAGAAATAATTCTTATACTGTTGCCCTAAGAGGCGTGTTCAACAACTCTTCTAGCACCGATATAGAAAACATTATTGAAAAAATTTATCCCCCAATTAAAAAATAATCCTTGACATTCATATAAAAAGTGGTTATAATATATAATAGTTAAACGTTAAGAGGTGTTATTTGACTAAGCATTATAGTTCTGGTTCCAATATGAACCAAAAGATTTTGAACGGTGTTAATATTTTGGCTGACAACGTAGGGTCTACACTCGGTCCACGAGGAAGAAATGTTATCCTTCAAGAGAGGGGCAAGCGTCCAATCATTACAAAGGACGGCGTTACTGTGGCAAACTTCGTGGATCTAGAAGATCCCGTTGAAAATGCAGCAGTCCAAATTGTAAAACAAGCGGCCGCCCAAACTAATCAAGATGCTGGAGATGGAACAACAACTTCTACAGTCTTGGCAAGAGAAATTCTGAATCGTGCACAAAAGCATATTTCGGCTGGAACTCCGCCAGTAGAGATTCAGAGAGGCATCGAGAAGGCTGTTGACGCTATCGTAGAAAACCTAGAGAGTATTTCATCTCCTATTAAGTCCGAAGCCGACATCGCCCACGTAGCGAGCATTTCTGCGAATAACGATAACACTATCGGGAACCTTATTGCAAAAGCTGTTTCGGCTGCTGGCAAAGACGGTGCCATCACTGTCGAAGAAGCTAAGTCACACAAAACATCTCTGGATTTGGTTGAAGGGTTTCGCGTGGACTCTGGTTGGGCTTCTAGTTCTTTTATCACCGACGAGAGACGACGCTCTGCAACATATGACGATCCTTTAATTCTAGTGACGGATGAAAAAATCGAGCATGTTCAAGATATCATGAAGACTCTGGAACTGGCTGCACGAGAAGCACGACCCTTGATCTTTGTTTCGACCGAGGTTGAAGGTCAGGCATTGGCAGCAATGATTATGAACGCGCTAAAAGGAACTCTGAAAGTCGCAGCCATTAAAGCACCTCGATATGGAGAAGAGCGACAAAACATTCTTAAAGATTTGGCAGTATCGATTGGCGCAACTTTTGTTAGTCGCTCGGCAGGAAAGAAACTGCAAGATGTTAAACTTATTGATTTTGGAAATGCTTCTCGAATTGATATTACCAGAACACAAACAACAATCGTCGGCGGTCGAGGTGACCAAGATCAAATTGATAGAACTATCGCAGACCTAAAAGACGACTTGCGGGAAGAAAACAATTTAAATGAATGTGAAAAGATTCAAGATAGGATTGCCAGACTCGCAAGCGGCATTGCAATTATCCGTGTCGGAGGACTGACAGAGATTGAAATGACAGAAAAGAAACACAGGATTGAAGATGCACTTGAGGCTGTACGGTCAGCACAGATGGAAGGGATTGTACCCGGAGGCGGCGTGGCATTAATGAGGGCAACAAATAGTTTGGATGTGGAAGTAGATAATCCAGATCAGGCTGTTGGTGTTCAGATTATTAAACAAGCTATTGAAGGACCATTGCGTCAGATGTCTAAGAATGCAGGTCTGTCTCCAGACATCGTTAGTGAAATGGTACGAAATAGTTCTAAAGATGGCAATTACGGCTATAATTTTGTAACAAACGAGATAGAAGATTTGTTTGAAACAGGAGTAATTGACCCCGTAAAAGTCACTAGAACATCTCTACAAAACGCAGCATCAGTCGCTGGAACACTAATAACTACAAACTATTCAGTTATTGAAAAATAGGGCACTATTTATGTCACAAGGGGGGCAGTGTAGTGTCTGATACTAACAACGAGGTAAAAATTGATATTGTGGAGCTAGGCGGAAAACTTGACCGCATGGCAGATAATATCGAGGTCGTCAAACAAAGATGTGAAGAGATGGCAACATCTTTAAGTTCCGTAAAGAAGGCAGTTTACGACCCAGATCAGGGTCTTTATGCAAGACTAAGAGAGCTTGAACAATGGAAAGAAAATACATCAAGAGTAATCTGGGTAATAACAACGAGTGTAATTGGTTTGTCAACGGCAACAGTATGGCATACATTTTTTAAATAGAGGTTAATTTGAAAGTAAATATTTCTTATGCTGTCGAGCTTAATGATATCCCTGCTGAAGTGGGTAAATTAATGACGAACGTAGAACATCAAATATCTATGCTTTTGGATGAAGTTGAAAACATTGCTACGTCAAATCCAACAAAGGCAATCAAATCCATCACAGAGGTTCGAGAAGGTCTATCAGACTTAGATTTGAGACTTTCAGATTGTTCTAATATCCTATCAGGCTACGTTGAGTTGCAAAACAAATCATCAGCAGAAACACCAAACTCGGAAGAAGAGGATGATCAATAAAGAAATAAAAGAAGGAAGCTATGTTTATATACCTTCTTCTTCGGTATTGATAATACAGGAAAATAATAAATATATAAAGAAGACCAAGACCTTACAAGAGCCTGTATACGTTTTATATCTTGGAGAATCTAAACAAAATTGTTTTTATGGTCAAGTGTTTTATGAAGGAAAGGTGTGGTCAACCCATACCAGAAACATCTACCCCGGAAAGAAAAATGAGTAATGTAAAACTAGCAGAAATTTATAGTATTGGAAACGGTTCACAAAAAACATATTCAATCAGGCAGGTGTACATCAATTCTGACCATGTTGTTTGTATGAGGGAAGATGTAGCACTGAAAAACGTTCTCGCTGAAGGTCGCTTGGTTGATGGCTTAGATAAGAGGCAGGACTTTACCCGCATAACTTTGAGTAACAACTCTATGCAGCAAGAGATTCTAGTCATCGGTGCAATCGATGAAATTTATAATAAGTTCCACGCAGAAACAAAAAACCTTTTGAGAGGATAGAAATGGAAATCGAATGTTATTTTAAAGAGTTTGGACCCTATGAACCGGCTTTCAGTTATGAAAACCAAAAAATGAAGCTAGGTAGGTACGAGGGCGGCATGGTTCCCTCGATTAATTCAGGTGATAAAAAGTGGTCTGTTGCAGTTAGCGTGGCCACCAAGTTGCCCATAAAAGAATATCTTAGCCAAGGATTGACTGAAGAACAAATCGTAGAAGCCTGTGTAGCTTTTTTAAATAAAAAGCCTTACCGAGCTAGAAAACTTCCGTATGGCGAAGTCGCGTGTAGGCATTTTATCTTTAAAGAAGACAATATAAGCATGTCTCTGATGACAAATGATAGAAACAACAAGCACTTTTGGGGTCGTGGGTCCATCAATACTCTGGGGATACAAAAGAAGCGCGGTCGTCCGAGGAAAAACAAATGATTTTCAATACTACACTTGAGGATCATATGGAATTTGTTGAGACTTATTTATTAGAGGTTCACGATGTGGTTGTTGATTATGATCCTATGGGGTTGGATGAATACTGGATTGACGATAAGGTAGTTACAATCAATAATTTAAAAGATCAAGAGCATCAGTTGTTTGTTTTGTTGCATGAGGCTGGACATGTTATTTTGAGAGCTAATGAAAATTTCAATGAAATGTTTCCCGACATTAATACGAGTCGAATAGAGGTGTTGAAAGAAGAGGTGATGGCTTGGGAAGAGGCTAGAAAATTATCAATTAAATTATCAATCCAGCTTGACGAAAAGTGGAACACACATGTTCGTCAGGCAATTATGAAATATGTAAGGTGGGTACAGTTATGAGCATTAGAAAAGTGGAAAAACCTTGGGGCATGGAAATCATCTGGGCGGAAACTCCCAATTACGCAGCAAAAAGAATTATTATCAAGCAGGGTCATCGAATGTCAAAGCAGTATCACGTAGATAAAGAAGAAACTATTTATGTTCTCAATGGTATTTTGTTTGTAGAAGATAAGGATGATACTATCACCGAAGTACATCAGGGTGATTGCTTTCATGTAAATCCGGGTCAGGTCCATCGATTTGGTGCTAGGTTTTCTCCGGTAGATATGTTTGAAGTTAGTACAAATCACCTAGAAGATGTTGTGAGATTGGAAGACGACTACGACAGGGAGTAGAATATGAGTTCAAAATTCTTCCTAGCGTGTGTTCTAATTACAGCGGGTCAGGTTGTGTCGTGGTACGGAACTTATTCGCCATTTATCTGGAAATGGGCAAAGGACCATATGGTTTTTATGCCTCTTATTTTCTCTATCCCCACGGGCTACCTCTTTCTGTATGGCATGAGATTCGCCGTTGAGGAGATGGGTGAAACGTGGGGCCCGAGATTGCTTGGTTTTGGATTGTCGTATCTGGTGTTTCCTTTTTTGGTGTTTCATTATTTTGGAGAGAGTTTTACAACTCCTAAAACCTTAGTGTGCATTTTACTTTCATTTGTTATCGTAGCAATACAGGTATTTTGGAAATAGTATACTACTTATATACTGGAGAAAGGCATGAACGAAAACTTAATTGATAGTCTGATAGACCAAAAATTAGAACAGCTACATGAAGAAAGATACAAATTAAGAATTTTTGAAATGGAACTGTTAATCCGAATCGAATCAGAGTATGGAGTGGAAGAAACCCTACAGGACATTAGATCAATTGGGGGTGTCACCGTAGTAACGGCAGTAGACTCTCTATTTAGAAAAGATAGTGGATCTTATTTAAGTCACATTAAAATAAAATTCCACCCACGCGCAGATTCCATTACTGCTAAGACATTTATGAAAGACCATCTTTTGCCTGTGATTCGCGGTACTGAAATTCCCGGCTGCAAAGTTATCCGAGTAATTAAAGCTCCAGAGCAAATTAGTTAATGCCAGTTAAATTATCTGTAAGACCGCCTGATACAAAATACGTGGCAAAAGTAATTATCTTCGACAATAACGGAGATATTTTACTTTTAAAGAGAAAAAAGAACCAAAAATTTCCTGAAGAGTGGGATTTGCCCGGTGGTCACTTGGTGGAGGGAGAAGAATGGATTCCCGGTGCGATTAGGGAAGTAAAGGAGGAGACTAACTTAACAATAGATAAGTTAGAAAAACTATTTCAAGAGGGTCGGATGTCTTACTACAAAACAGATGTTTATGAAGGTGAAGTATTCGATCATCAGGATCTTCCAGAGCACGATGAATATATGTGGCTAGATCCAAAAAAAATTGATAAATTAAATAATGTCGGAGATATTTATGTGGAGGCTATAAAAAGGGCAACCACATGAAATTTATTTTACCATTTATGATTTTTTTCTCTTACGGATGTATCAAAAAAAATAATCAAAACACTGAAGAAATACGTGTAATCGAAAGATCTACTGATATTTTAAATGAAGAAGACTTGGAAGAACTTCCAGAATCTCAATAAATTACTTCTTTTAAATATTTTTCTGATAGTTACTAATAGGGGTATTTCCCCAAAGGACCACTATCATGAGAAATATTTTATTATTAATAGGTTTTGTTATGATGCTCACTGTACCTAGTTGTACTAAAACTACAGTAGAGCCGACAAACCACGAAGCAGCTATTCAACAACTCCAGCAAAGTCAAGAGTGTTGTTACCTAGAATATGGTGTAAAAGAAAAAGTACAGGGTAAATCAGCCAAGATTTCACGCGAGGCTGCTGTATCTGTACATGTTCAGCAAGCGGGTGGAAGATATCGCGGAACCGGCACTTATTTTAAGTATAAGAATCATCATATCGTAGTGACTGCCGCTCATATTTGGGCAGAGTCGGTACCGGAACCACTGACTTCTGCCGCAATGATTGAATCACCGCATGAGCAAGTCATTGGCAAGATAGTATATTGGGATCACATCGTAGATATTGCTATTCTGGTTGTTCCAGCTTTGGAAAGCAGAACCCCGGCAAATTTTATAAGAGATCCAAAGTACACAGTAGGTGAAGATGTTGTGTATTCTGGCTTCCCCGGCAACAATTCTCTATTGACATTTGACGGTCAATTGGCTGGAGATGGTTACGGTACGGATCTAGCAATGCACTCGATGGCATGGGGTGGATCATCTGGCTCCGGAGTCTTTGATTCCAAAGGCCGCTTTGTTGGGGTAGTGAGTTCAATTATGGTCGGTCGTGGATTTATGGGTCCACAATTGGTTGGAACTATTGTTTACGTTGCCCCTGCCAATCTGATTGATATGGCTTTTTTAAAGCAAAATATTGAAAAGTTGGAGGCGAAAAAGAATGACCGCTTTTAGGGTAGCTCTCATATTTCTATTCTCAATGCTTATGAGTTGCGACAACAACTTTGACTATGTTATTCACGGTGAGGGTGAAAAAGAATATATTGTAGCAGAGCCAGATCCAGAAATCTGGATTGAATCTTTTAGACAGCCTGCAAGCTATGATTCGATAGATATCCTCTGGGTTATTGATGGGTCTTGCTCCATGATGAAGCATCGCCCAGCTTTATTGAGTGGCATTGAGTTAATGATGAATAGTCTCCCCGCAGATGTAAACTGGAGACTAAAGATGATAACGACTGGCGACGGTCGCGCCGTTCCTCAGCCACAAACATTTCCGCTTACCCGAGGCGATACTATTGCTGATGCTATTGCGATGCACGGCGATCTGCCTCCAGATGGAATGGAGAAAGGTTTTGATTCAGTAAAGAACTACGTTACACTAGATGCCTATGCTTCCACATGGATGCGCTCCGATGCGGCTTTGTTGACAGTAATTGTTTCAGATGAAGAGGAGCAAAGTACGATGTCGAATATAGACTTTCAAGCATGGTATCAAAGCATAAGATCCAGCGTGTTCCTATCCTTCATAGGTAATGTATACCCAGAAGATTCGATTTGTGATTTCCCTCCTAGAATAACTGATACAGGAATCAGGTACATTGACGCTGTTAACTACTTTAGTGGTGTTATTGTGGATATTTGTGAAGAAGATTGGTCTGCTGGTGTGGCAGATGCAACACAAAAGATAGAACCTTTTGAAGAAATAGAGTTGACACACGAGCCTTACACAAAAACAATTGTAGTCTTTGAAGACGGAAGACTGATGGACACAGCCAAATGGACATACATCGAATCCGACAATACAGTGGAATTTGATATTGTACCGGACGAAGGTGTTTTGGTTGAAATAGCATATTCGGTAAAATACTACAATTTATAATTTCTCCTTGACACAGAACATTTAATCGGTTATAATACAAGAGAAACTATTTATTATATAATTAGAGGTATATAATGTTAAAAAAAATAATTGGAAACATCTTAGGGAAGATAGGTTATGTTTCTGCAATTGACTATGATGTTGCAATGTATGAAAATATTAAAATGCAGCAAGAGATAGGCAAACTTTCAAAGAAGTGTGAAGACTTTGAGAGGATTAATAAGCAAATAGCTGATGAAATGAGGCATTTGGTAGATGAAAACAATTCGCTTTGGGATATGTTAGACGACATGAAATCGTCTGAAACCTTTGGTAAGGAACAATACACGTCTACTATCGAAGACATAAAAGACATGTTGACAGATGAGATGATGAAAGATTTTAAGCCCATCGGGGATGCTTAGGAGATCCAAAATGGAAGATGAGAATGAAGAAGAATCAAGTGGGACAACTATTGAGCAGGAGGATTTAAAGCCAAAACCTCGCCCCAAGTTGGCACCACGAGGCATCGAAACTTTCACTGTATGTCGCCAGTACGATGAGACCGGAGTATCCGGCGAAGGTGTGATCATTGAGGGTGTCGTTTTGGCTACAGGACAATGTATGATTCACTGGCTGTATCCTCCGCCTAGAGGCGGTATTGCTATTTTTGATTCTATGACTGATTTTGTGAAAGTCCACATCGAACCGCATCCCGGTAATAAAACGATTATTACCTATCAAGAAGGGGAACAAGAGATATATGGAGACTAATTATAGTACGAGGGAAAAAGCATGAAAGAGTGGAATGAATATAAAAGTATAATATCAGAAGTTGAAGACTTTCAGAAAAAGATGGCTGCGTTAAATAATCGGTCAAAGAAAAGATTGTTAACCAAAGGCGGCCAACGCAACTCTTCACCTTATACGATTAAACCTTCTCTTAAGAGGTCAAAGTCTGCCCCACCGGGCTTCGGTGCAATGGGAGAATCAGAGGTGGATGTCGTTCCACAAATTCAAGACGACCTCAATCGAGATGTTTGGACCGAAGACAACAAATTAAAGCCGGAAATATCTGAAAAGTTATTGAGAATAGCAGAGGATTTCTATGAGAGATTAGATTTGCCTGTACCAATTTTAGATATAACCTTCACAGGGTCAATGGCAAACTATAATTGGACTAACCTTTCTGATATCGATTTACATATCCTGATTGATTACACTGCCGTCAACGAAGATCAGGATCTAGTGAGAAATTATTTGATGGAAGCCAAATCAAATTGGAATAGAGCACACGAAATTAAAATCAAAGGTCACGAGGTTGAGATCTATGTTCAAGACTCCAATGAGCCGCATCACTCTACAGCAGTGTATTCGGTATCTGATGACGATTGGATTATTAAGCCGCATAGAAAGACGTTTGAAGTTAGCGAAGACGCTGTGACCCAAAAGGCAGAGCATTTCGTTAAAATGATTGATAGTATTCAAAAGAGGTTTGACGAAGAAAAATATGAAGAAGTCTATGGAGATACCGACAGACTCAAAGACAAGCTAGGGAATTATCGCCAGTCTGGTTTGGAGGAAGGCGGAGAATTTTCGGTCGAGAATTTAGTTTTTAAATATCTTAGAAACACAGAAGAAATCGGAAGAATCATGGATCTAAAAAAAGATGCTTATGACGCGATGATGTCTGTGAGAGAGGTGCGGGGGTAATCATTGCTGAATGAAAAAAGACGATACCTATAAATTGGGCGATATTGTTCGATGGAAAGACTCGAAGATAATCGAGGGCTATGAATACGGTATGGTCATCAAGGCACCTTCAATCGTTCGTGGTGGAGTTTATAAGTTTGCAAATGAAGTTATCGAGATTTTAGATATTCAAGATAGCTCTTTTGCAATAGAAGAGCCGCTCATGTCAGTGACAGTATTCTCTTTTGGCGAACAAAGAGTAATCACCCTGTACAGGAATCCACAGGATATACCTTATCAAATAGAGAAAGTTGATTTTTCTGAAAAAAGTTCTTGACAAGACGCTCCGTAACGTGTATAATGTTATACATAAGACGGAGTTTTTTGTTATATGTCTATTGATACCCAACTTTTAATTATTCACCTTTTAAATAGAGAGATCCGGCGTTCTGACCATATTGCTACGCTAGATTATCTTGCTGATGTCAAAACTGCAAAGCGTGATTTCATTGAGCACGCCAAAAACTTAGGAGTCAAAAATGAAAAATACTAATATTGGACCGGGATCGATGATTTACACGGTAATTTATCAAAAGCTAAACGGAGATTTTGCGTCAGATGTGGTTTCGGGGTCACACAGCAAGCCAAACGCATGGCGACAGTCCCAAGCAAAGTTTAGAAAAAGGGTCATCGCCCTGATTCCGGGTAACCACACAGTAATTTTTGACTCTTGACATTTACTTGACAATTTTTATGTAGACAAACTTATTTCAAACATGTATAATATATATACAAATCAGGGAGAACCCAATGTCCAAATCAACAATCAATATTACCGAATCCACCATTATAGATGTCGAGCTATTAAAAGAGCAGCGCAATGCTTTATTAGAGCTTACAGAAGTCTTAGCCAACTCCACCCGCTTTGATGTCGAAGAGTTCTTCGCTTTTGATCGAGATGATGCTTGCGAGAAAATCGAAGGGGTTATCAACCTCTTGGATGCCTTACTTGATGAAACAGAAGACTGTAACCTATAATTTAAATTTTGAACGAGAGGATAGTATGATTAAAAACTGTAAACACTGTGAAAATGAATTCGACCTGCATTCTCGACGTAAGAAGTTAGTCGGTGGATATATTAATGAGTGCCCCGATTGCGTGGAGGAGAACGGTGGCGACCAATCACCGCCTAAATATCTTGGTGTCACCGCTGGCAATGGCAAAATGAGTGACGTGACAATCCTAAAGTTTGAAGATCAAGCATCTCGAAATACCTTTCAGAAGGCATGGCGAAATAATGCCGGTCAAAATCTGGGCAAAGAGTGTCAAATTGGTAAACACACCTCTATGACATCTGGATTGAAGTTCAAGATTGTTTCAGAGAACCGTGGCAACGATAACCATAAGGGTAAACTATAATGTTGCCGCATTTAGCTAACTGCCATGGAGAATGGACTGCCTTAGTCGCACTAGCGGGATACTTTTCTTTTGGTGCCCTGTGGGTGAAATTAAGATTGCAATCTCTTAGGGGTCAAAAGAATGAGGGCTGAGGACATTCAAACTGGTATGATTCTAAACTGGCAATCCACCACT
>UEXM01000222.1_pt1 | contig 62711 bp, 90 predicted proteins | sample 1796661 | NCBI WGS metagenome assembly UEXM01 (sample SAMEA4772469, study PRJEB27181) | metagenome | reverse complement strand
GGATAATAAAAAGAGCGGGCGATTTAGTTTATACATTCAGATTTTTAAGACTTCTTACTACAAGGTTTAAAGATACCGAAGCATTTAAAGCTGGCATTATAGACGATAAGGGAAAACGATTAAAATCATTTGATATGAATGATATAGAAAATCGTGACAAATATCGTGAATATTATACACCATTCCATAGACTAATTTTTAATATAAAAAAGATTATGGCAAAAGCACCGGGTGGTGATTCTAAGTTTGCTAGTTATGCGGCCGCTTTATTTTTATTAAAAGAAGAATTTGGCGTAACAGAAAAGAAAATTAAATCTGCTATGCTAAATGCAAATATAGATATAACTGATATTATGACAGAAGGCTCTCAATGGTTTTTACTTGATGATGGCAGATTATCGCCAGGCAGATATAAAGTAAAACATGAGAAAGTTATATCAGATACTTTAGATGAGTACGTAAGACCGAAGGATTGGGTCGTAGTTGGACCAGAAGCTTATCCTGTCGGAAATATATTTGGATTGAATATATACGAAGCTACTCATAAAGGTACAAATAAAAAAGTACATATAACCGTAGACGAGTTGATGACATGACACCAAGATGGAAAAGAGCCGGACCAAATGGTGAGATACAGGCTACTATTGGTGGTAAGAAGTATCAAATCGAAAAATCTTTAGATCATAACGAACGTCACAGAGGTGAATGGAAAGTTATGGTTTGGGATAAGCGCAGAAGTAGTTGGGAATGGGAAACTACAGAATATGGAAAAGCAAATGCAAAGGCTTGGATTATGGATAGACTAAAAGAAGAAGCACCTGCAACATCAATTGGAAATGCTTCTGTTTCTCTTCCACCTGATGCTATGTTTAAACCTAAAATCGCTGTAGATCGTCGGCGCAGAAAAGATAAAACTCCGGTACTTCTGAAAAGATTTAGAAGGCATATGGAAGATAATGGCTAAGTTATATTTAATCATAATCGTAATGGGACTTTTAAGTGGAGTCGGATACGGCGGATATAATTATTATCTGTGGTCTGAAGCCACTATAGGTACATTACGAGAAAATAATGTAAAACTGAAAACAGCTGCAGAAACTTTACAGGCTACTGTAGAAAAAATGGCAGCTGATCAAAAAAAGAATGAACAACTAAATAAAGATTTAACTAAAAGATTGCAACAATCTCAGGAACATCTAGATAAATTGAGAGGTGTTTTTGCAAAAATCGATTTGACTATGGAGGCATTAACAAATGCACAAGGACTTGAAGACAGAGTTAATAACGCCGTTAACAAACTTATTGGACGGATCGAAAACGAAACTACTCCTCCTTCTGATAAGCCCGATGCTACTAGCGGGGTGTCTGGGGAGCAGAGCTCCGGAACCGGAAGTAGTAGTAACGACTGAATATCAAGAACAAAATATTCCAATACAAGAAAGACCGAAGAAAGTTGAATTTCCTCCGGTCGATTGGTTTGTAATTACTGAAGAAAACCTTGATGCTAAGTTAGAAGAAATTAATACTAAAACTGGTAACGTAGTACTCTTTACTATTACTCCAAAGGGTTATGAAAATCTAGCAATTGGTATTGCTGATCTTCGACGTTATGTAAAAGATCAACAGGCTATCATTGCTTATTATGAAGAAGCTTTGACGGACGATCCGGTAGATGACCTACTACCGCCTACTCAAAAGCCCTAATTTATTATACACACTTTCCCGGAAATGTACATATGCTAAATGAACTTTCTGACTATTTTTTTAGTCAAAAGATTTATAATACTTTTGCGTGCGATTTGAATGGTTCTATAGAAGAAGATAACCTAACTGATTTTAGCAAACCAATTACTCATTCACCATATTTACACTCATATAATCTGGTGAGACTAAATGACCCATTTATCTATGATTGGGTACAACATATAAAGAATATGACTAATTGTAGCAGTTGTCAACTACAAATATACTATCCGCCTTCTGGCTTTTTAGGATGGCATACGAATAATGACGCTAAAGGTTATAATGTATTACTTACGTATAGTAAATCAGATAAAAGTTATCTAGAAACACACAATAATAAAATTTATGATAAGATAGGTTGGTCTGCCAAAACGAACCATTTTCATGGTACTTCAAATTGGCACCGAGTCGTTGCGGCTGATCATAGAATCAGCTTCGCCTTCCTTTATGACACCAAAGAAAAAAGTGAAAAAGCTTTAAAAAAACTTCAAATTAAGGGTGTTATAAATTGGGATAATGATATATAATAGAACCAACTAAACAATCACACAAACTAAAAAACGAGTCTCTAAATAATTCGATTTAGAGCTAACTCTTTTTGTATGCATACGGAGTAATACATGCTATTCGAAGAACAAATCTCACGTAAACCCGATTTATATCCATGGACTAAACAGTTCGTCGATGCTATTTGGCAAGGCTTCTGGACACCTGATGAATTTAATTTTAGATCAGATTATTCACAATTTAAAACAGATTTAACAGAAGAGGAACAAGAAGTAGTTGTCCGTGCACTGTCGGCCATTGGTCAAATTGAGGTTGCAGTGAAAACGTTCTGGGCAAATATCGGCGATAAGATGCCACATCCATCTATTCGTGATCTTGGATATGCTATGGCTAATTCAGAAGTCATTCATAACTTAGCATACGAAAAGTTATTGGACGTACTTCATTTGAGTGATGTATTCGAAAAAAATCTTGAAGAGAAAGTAATTAAAGGCCGTGTAGATTATCTGCGTAAATATCTTCAAAGAGAATATAAAGATGAGAAGAAGCAATACATATATTCGATTATTCTTTTTACGCTTTTTGTAGAGAACGTAAGTCTATTTAGTCAGTTCTATATTATTATGCATTTCAATCGCAACAAGGCCGTACTCAAAGATTGTGCTCAGCAAGTGCAGTATACACGTAACGAAGAAATGTTACATGCACAAGTAGGCATTAAACTTATTAACACAATGCGTGAAGAATATCCAGAATTCTTTGATGAAGAAATGGAAGCTAGAATTCGTGAAGAATGTGTAGACTCATTAAAAGCTGAAAGTGCTGTGATTGATTGGATTATGGGTGAATACTCGTGTGAAGGCCTTAGTGCCAATATCCTTAAATCGTTTATTGCGAAACGCATGAAAGATTCACTTGATCAAATTGGATTTGACTCAACTGAAATCTATTATAACCAGCATCATATCGATCAGACTTATTGGTTTGACGAAGAACTACTTGGTGCTAATATGACAGACTTCTTCCAAAAGCGTCCAGTTGAATACGCAAAAGGAAAAGGTATTACTGCAGACGATTTGTTTTAAGGAGAGATAGAATGATTGATACAACAGAAAATTGGTGGTGGGCAAATGAAGATTCACGTTTATTTTTAAGCCGTGGTTATATTGACGGTAACATGACTCTCGAAGAAAGAGTACGTGAAATAGCAAAGTCTGCAGAAACGATTCTTGATATCGAAGGATTTTCAGATAAGTTCTATCATTACATGAGCCGAGGTTATTATTCTCTATCATCTCCAGTATGGTCAAACTTTGGTACGAAAAAAGGCTTGCCTATTTCTTGTAATGGTGTATTCATCGAAGATTCTATTGATTCTATTCTTACTAAGGTTGGTGAAGTAGGAATGCAAACTAAAATGGGAGCGGGTACCTCCGCGTACCTGGGTGACCTGCGCCCGCGAGGATCAGAAATTAAATCTGGTGGTTCAGCTGATGGTCCTGTTCATTATGCTAATATGTTTGAAACTACGGTTGATATTATTTCACAAGGTAATGTACGTCGTGGATCAATGGCAGTTTATCTTGATATCGAATCAGATGACATTATGGAATTCTTAGAATGTCGAGAAGAAGGATCTTCTATTCATAATCTATCTCTTGGTGTTTGTGTATCAGATAAGTTTATGACAGAGATGATCGAAGGAGATACCGCTAAACGAGAAGTATGGGCCCGAGTTTTGCGCAAGCGGCGCGAGTCTGGATATCCATACATATTTTTCTCGGATACTGTAAACAACAACGCTCCACGCGCTCTACGGGAAACGGGACGACGCATCTGGGCATCAAATCTGTGTTCAGAAATAGCTCTGCCTTCGTCTATTGATGAGTCATTTGTATGTAATTTGGCATCGATGAATGCACTTACTTTTGAAGAATGGCAACACACAGATGCCGTAGAAACTATGATTTATTTCTTAGATGCAGTGATGGAAGAATACATCGATAAAACTGCTAATATTAAATTTATGGAATCATCTCATAACTTTGCTAAAACATGGAGAGCTCTTGGTCTTGGTGTTCTTGGCTGGCATTCGTATCTGCAATCTAAAATGATTCCGTTCGAAGGTTTAATGGCTCAGATGGAATGCATTAAGATTTCTAAATTTGTTGATGATAAATCATTAGTAGCCACAAAAGAACTTGCAGAAGAATATGGCGAACCAGTAGGAATGCTAGGATTTGGTGAACGTAATCTGACACGTTGTGCTATTGCACCGACTACATCGTCATCGTTTATTCTTGGTCAAGTGTCTCCATCTATCGAACCACTTGCTTCGAACTATTTTACAAAAGATTTAGCAAAAGGTAAATTCACATATAAGAACCCATTCTTAAAGCAATTGTTAGCAGATAAAAATAAAGATGACTTCGAAACGTGGGAGACTATTCTTATTCGTGGTGGTTCTGTACAACACTTAGAATTTTTAAGTGATGAAGAAAAATCAGTATTCAAAACGTTCAGTGAAATTACGCCATTGTCTATTGTCCAACAAGCAGCTACAAGACAGAAATATATAGATCAGGCTCAATCACTTAATCTTATGATTCATCCTGAAGTTTCTACAAAGGACGTGAATGCATTACTCATCGAAGGTTGGCGTTTGGGTGTCAAGACATTTTATTATCAGCGATCAGCAAATCCAGCACAAGAACTGGTTAGAGATATTATGTCGTGCGCTTCGTGTGAAGCGTGATATATAGACTATATTGAGGAGTAATATTATATGGCAAAAGCAGTCGATCCAGTAACAGAAATCCACGATTATGAATTTAGTTATTATGCAGAATGTGATAACTGTGGTACTATACAACTATTAATAATTGACGACCCTGATGAAAGAGGTCAAGCACCCGATTATTGTTCAGGCTGTGGTGAACATGCTCATTGGGAACATACTTTGCATTTTGAAGAAGCTTTAGATGAATTCTTGTGGCTAAGAGATGAAAAATAAATGTGGTATTACAAAAATCAGGAGTTCGATGAGACTCCTGAAGAATACCAAGGTTTTGTTTATGTAATTACTGAAAAAGATACAGGTATGAAATATATCGGTAAAAAGTTTTTCTGGAAACCAAAAATACTACCAAAAAATTCAAAAAGAAAACGTCGAGTCAGAACACGAACAGAGTCTGACTGGCGTACATATTTTGGTTCAAGCAAAGAGGTTAAACTTTTAGTCGAAGAAAAGGGCGAAGATAATTATCACCGTGAAATATTAAAACTATGTAAGACTAAAGGCCAATGCTCTTATTACGAAATGAAATATCAATTTATGTATGATGTACTACTAAAACCAAAAGAATACTACAATGCTTTTATTGGAGGAAAAATTCATAGAAAGCACATTTTAAGTGTACATTCAGATGATGATGTGTTAGAATAGACTTATACATCAGGAGATTATTATGATTCTTATTGACTACAGCGCCATTGCAATCAGCAATATCGTAACTCAAAAACTAGATATACAAGAGGACATGGTTCGCCACATGATTCTTAATTCTATTCGTATGTATCGTTCTAAGTTTAAAGAAAAATACGGTGAAGTCGTTATCGCAGGTGATGCGGGTAACAACTGGCGCTATGGTGCATTTCCACAGTATAAAGCTGCACGTAAAAAGAATCGTAAAGATTCAAAACTAGATTGGCAAGAAATCTTTCGAATTATTAATCTAGTATGGGAAGAACTCGGTGAAAACTTTCCGTATAAGACTATCAAAGTTGATGGCTGTGAAGCCGATGACATCATTGGTGTTCTCGCACAGAATACACAAGAATTTGGTAAGCATGAAGAAGTAATGATTATTTCTGCAGATAAAGATTTTGCTCAACTGCAGAAGTATAAAAACATTGCGCAGTTTTCTCCTATGACAAAGAAGTTTATTAAAGAAGAGCATCCACGTAAACAGCTATTAGAACTTATACTAAAAGGCGATACATCTGACGGTGTGCCTAACGTATTAAGCGGTGACAATGTTTTTGTAGATGGATCTCGACAGACACCGCTACGTAAACCTATTATCGAAGCACTCATGCAAGATCCCACTTCTCAAGGTCAAGAAGTACTACGTAATATACAACGTAACAGAAAACTTATCGATCTTGAGTCAACTCCTGAAGTGCTAAAAGAAAATATTATACATAGTTATGATAAGCAAGATAGATGGTCAAACAAAAGCAAAGTATTTCCATTTTTAGTTGAAAAACGTTGCCGGCGCTTGATCGATGATATAAAGGATTTTATATAATGGTGAACAAAGTATCATTAAATATATTTGAAATAATTAATAAAGTAAAAAGCGCTAAATCTAAAAAAGATAAAATTGCGACATTACAGCAAAATAATTGTCCGGCATTGGGCGATGTATTAAGATGCTTTTTTGATGATATCGTAAACTTTTCTCTTCCTCCTGGTCTACCTCCGTATGAACCGGCTAAAGAGGAAAGTGTACCTTCTAATTTGCACAAACAAATACAAAAAATTAAGTTTTTCGTAAAGGGGCTTGAGGGTGATAAGCTCCCTAGCATTCGTCGCGAGCGAATGTTTATTGATATGCTCGAAGCGATTCACCCAGCTGACGCCGAACTTGTACTAAAAATGAAAGATAAAGAAACCCTTGGTGGCGGTATTACTAAAAAATTAGTTCAGGAGGCGTTTCCTAAGTTAATTGTTAAGTAAAGGAAGAATTGCATGACTGCTCAGTTTGAGAGACTAAGACAAGATGTGAGTGAACTAGAAATCTATATTGAAAAATTAAGATCGAAGGAAAAACAAGATAATAGCTTAATAGGCAAACTTATGAAGAAGAAACAATTTTTAATCAAACATATAACTGAGAAACAAGTTTTAATGCAATAGGAGGTTTTGGCCAGTCCTTTTTTAGGGCTGGTCATCACACAAATTTATGCCAACATATACTTTAAAAGATACAATTACGAATCACCAGTGGGATACTATATGCACCTGGGATGAATTGCAAATGACTTTAGATGAAATGCCCGAATTAGTACAAGTCATGTCTGCTCCTAAAATTGTAGGAGGTGTAGGTAATTTACATAGTAAAGTGCCAGACGGATTTAAAGATGTTTTAAGTAGAGTCAAAACAAGTTCAGCGAAAAATAATACTATAAACAGCTAATGAAAAAAAATAATTCTATGACGGTTAGAATTGATGATTTGCTTGAGTATAATCCTATTACTGCAAATCAACAATTGGCTTTTGATGCGTGGGACGAAGAAAATAATCTCGTTCTTACGGGTTCGGCAGGTACAGGTAAAACTTTTATAGCTCTGTTTATGGCACTAGAAGAAATGCTCGAGCCAGACTCTGATTACAGAAGGATTATAATAATAAGATCTGCAGTACCAACTCGTGACATCGGGTTTTTGCCAGGTTCTGCAGAAGAAAAAAAAGAAATGTACATGATTCCTTATAAGAATATATGTTCAGAACTTTTTAACGATAAAGGATCTTGGGGAAAACTTATATCTTCTCAGCAAGTAATGTTCGAGTCGACCTCTTATATACGAGGTTCAACTTTTGACGATTCCATTATTATTGTTGATGAAATGCAAAACCTTAATTTTCATGAGCTTGACTCTGTTATAACAAGAGTCGGCCGAAATTCTAAAATAATATTTTGTGGTGATTACAGACAAACTGATTTTAGATTTAATGATGAAAAAGAAGGAATATTTAAGTTTATGAGAATAATAGAACAACTTAGAAACTTTTCTATTATTCAATTTGGATGGGATGACATTGTAAGATCAGGACTCGTAAGAGATTACATCATGACAAAAGAGATGCTGGAGGTAGACTAATGATAGAAATTTACGGAACTGCTAATTGTGTATATTGTGAACGAGCTAAAGTATTATGTGATGATAATAACTTAGAATACGTATATAAGGCTCTTGATGATAAAGAGAATGGTTTGACTTTCATGGAAGAATTTACACAGAAAGTACCAGGCGCTAAAACTGTACCACAAATATTTTGGCATGGCAAGCACATTGGTGGCCATAATGATTTTGCAATTGAAATTGAAAACACTAGAGAATTCGGCCAAGGAGGTTTTTAATGGCTAAGTATAGTCGCTTTGATTCTAGAAATAAGAAAATAGGCAGGCATAAATCTCATTCACTTGAGAAAGATTTTAAAATAAAACGCGCAGAAACTGAAAATAAACGTGTACATTCCTTTTCAGATGTAGTAGAATATGACTATAATGAAGGAGAATATTATGATAGACAATTTAAACAAGGTAATCCTCACAGATTGTGACGGAGTCTTAATGAATTGGGAGTATGCATTCAATACGTGGATGCAAGCTCATGGCTATGAAATGCTAGCTAGCGGCCCAGGTCATTACGATATGGGCGATCGTTATGGATTAACTAATAATAAAAAGAAAGAGTTAGTTAAGTTTTTTAATGAATCGGCTGCTATCGGATTTCTTCCTCCTTTACGTGATGCTATGTATTATGTTGACTTATTACATCGCAAGCATGGCTATGTCTTTCATATGATTACCTCTCTATCGCTTGATCACAATGCTCAAGCTCTTCGTATTCAAAATACTAAAAAGCTATTCGGTGAAACAGCATTTGAAAAGTTTATCTTTTGTGATACTGGTGCAGATAAAGATGAAGTACTAGAACCTTACAGAGACTCTGGTCTTCTGTGGCTAGAAGACAAAGTTGAAAACGCTGAACTCGGCGATAGCCTTGGTTTAGAAAGTGTTTTAATTGAACACGGTCATAATATGACAAATAATAAATTTCCACTTATGAAAACATGGAAAGAATTATATGAGTACATTACATAGCTCTACACCTATTGAAGTAGAATTTCAGGTCTTAGAGGGAACTTTAGGGCTTGATGACTCGTATCTAAAAAGATGTGAAACCTTTATAAGACAAGAAGGTGATAGAGTTAATCATGCTAGCAATTTAAAATGTAATATGACTGATTGGCAGTTTATCATGGAGCACTTCTGGTTTCAGCAGTTTTTAGATAAATTAAATATCGTTGTCAAAGAAACGTTCAATCTTCCGCTTGTTTTAGATTCTGCATGGGGCGCAACATATGCTGAAAATGAATATGCTGCTATTCATGATCATGCAAGATGTATTTGGTCTTTTGTCTATTTTGTAAAAGCAGAAAAAGGTTCACCTCCACTTAGTTTCTTTAAAACAATAACTAAATTTAAAAATGAAATTGATAATATTAAACAACAAGAACCAATATTAAATATACCTGCAGAAAAAGATAAACTTATATTATTTCCAGGAGCAGTACCTCACGGGGTTTATCCAAATAAAAGCGGAGCAAAAAGAGTGGTAATAGCAGGAAACTACGGATTATGAATATATTTGACTACTTAAACTTAAGAACTGGTTATGAAAGTATAGTACAAGCCGGAAAGAAGTTTGATCTTCCATCTCTAAACGGCGATATAGATAATCTATATTATTATATTAATGAAGGCTATGTTAGAAATCGTTTTAGAAGAAATTCTAAAAAAGCTTTGACTATTGCCGAATCTATTGTAGAGAGTTATGAAAATGAAAAAGTTAATTTATCAAGTGTACACCGGCAAGCGTAAAAAACTTTACGACTTCTGTACCGCCTCCGTAAAAAAATATGCAGATAGAATTGGAGCTGATTATATTGTTCAGCGACAGCCTATTCTCATGATTAAGCCAGACATTTTTCAGACTAATAGATCAAATGAATCATATATGAAATACGGCGGGTTTCTTCCTATTTACGAGAAAGAAAATGCTTTCGCATATTTTAGATCATATGATAAGATAGCCTTGATTGACGGTGATATTTTTATCAGAGATACCGCACCTGATATCTTTGACGAAATAAACGACGATCATGATTTCGCTGGTGTTGTTGAAAGAGAAATGCCTCTGAACAATAAGTACGTTCAAAAAATTACTAATTATTCTCGTATGCAATATGGTAATATTAAAAACGTAGATTGGAAATGGAATAAACGTGGAGCAGAATTCTACAATATGGGAATGATGCTCATGAATAAATCTATGGGCAAATATCTAAACGGAGAAACACCTGCACAGTTTTTAAGACGACCACGATTTAAGCCGTTCATCGATGGAATGGGCGCATGGAAATGGTCGACAGATCAGACTCTTCTTAATACATGGATTAAAGAAGAAAAAATGCGTACCAAGAATTTAGATTGGAAATGGAACGGATTGTATAATGCTGTTCCTAACGATAAACTCCATGAAGCGCACTTTATTCACTTCTTTCATAAAACTGTTCTGCCTATGGAAGGCGAGAACATTGAAGAACTAGCAAAATTGGTAGGGATATAGTATGAGATTTTTAGAAATTGCTGCTAGTCGTAAACGTGATTTAAATTGGGATGCGGTTAGAGACGTTGCAGATCCTGCTAATGGTGTAGAAAAATACGATCTAACAGATCTGCCTATGAAAGGTATTTCAGATAATACCTATAATGGTGTTTACAGTGAGCATTTTATTGAACATCTTACGAAAGAAGAAGGCATAAATTACTTCAAAGAAATGTTTCGTATAATGAAACCAGGTGGAATTATTCGATCTATCTGGCCACCTATGGAATTTGTAGAATGGCTAAGACAAGAAAATAGTTTAGAAAATCATTCTTGGGTTCAACACTATTATAACTTCTATGTTGTTAAACACAACTTTGCTCCTAAAGATACATGGCGTATGCGAATACAAGATCAGTGCGCAGAAGGTATTATGTGGCAAAATGGTGAACATAAACATATTTGGCGTAAGACCGAACTTATTGAATCTTTAAAAGAACTAGGATACATTAACGTTAAGGAATGTTTATATCAAAAAAGTGGATTAGCTCCATTTAATAATATCGACACACCTGGCAAAGTCAGAGCATTTCATTCTGCAGTAGTAGAAGCTTCGAAACCATGGTAAATATTATTCTACAGCATTTTGATGGTGAATTAAGAGAGCTCGATAAACTGTCTATGGCTAATATTCAGGAATATGCTAAGCTAATAAATGCAGATTATAAGTTAATTACTGGTAAACCTTTTCGAAAGCATCTTACATCACCTTGTCAAAAGGTTCATATGCTTCATGAAGAATTTGACAAATATGATGACGTGTTAATGCTTGACATTGATATGTTTGCACCAAAAGGTATGACTACTAATATATTTGAAGAACCTGGTATTGGTTTGTATGAAGATGTGCAACATAGATTGCATCATAGATTAGCTTCTACATATCCTATGCAAGCCAGCTTATTGTATCCATATTGGGGCGGAGCTATTTACAAATTTTCAAAGGATATGAGAGTTAAGCTTAGATCTGAATTGGGTGGCAATGAAGCTTGGATGCATCCATATAATAAACTTTATAATTATGAAGATGAAGGCATCATTCACACTTTAGCCGTTAAGTCTGGCTTTACTCCAAAGAAACCTTATCTTCACAGAAGATGGTGTCAGTGCAGTTTCCTTCCTAGCCCTCAAACCGCAGGGTTTATTCATGTAAGAACTAAAATTACTCCTCAAGGTCCAAAGAGAACAAAGATTGAAAACTACAATTCTCTTGTTAAGAAGGGTATCTTATGAAAAATTTAATATTCCAAGTATGGTCAGGTAATCTTAGGCCAGGATGTGAATACAGTAAAAATTTATTTGAAAAATATGCAGAACAAATTGGGGCAGAATACAGACTTGATATAGATCCCAATATTGCTAGCGAAGTTTGCGAATATAATATGTATTACGAATGGCTTAATTTTATGCTAGACGATAGTTTTTTAGAATATGACAATGTAATGCTAGTAGATATGGATGTATTTCCTATCGAAGGATTAGAAGAAAATATATTTGAAGAATTTGCATCTTATGAAAAAGATATAGGAATTTGTACTGAACCGTTTCAAGGCAAGTATCGTGCTTCTACTACAATTGGTGGTGGAATCAATAATCAAAACGATGAGCTATGGACAAGAGCTATACGTAAATCTTACAACAAAGTTATGCCAAGAGATAAAGATAGCTATGTTAAGATTTATAATGCCGGTATGGTAATGATATCGAAAAAAGGAATGATTAAGGCTAGAGAAAAGTTTGATTCGTTTCAAGGTTATATCGACAAAATGAAATCGCACGGGCTTCCTAAATTTTATCAAAGCGATCAGATGTACATTCATGCGATGACAGTTGCACATGCTGATTATGTAGAAATGCATAATGGTTGGAATGGCTATGTTCATTATACAAGAGGCCCATTAGGACAAAAAGAACCTATACACGATGGTCGAACAGCTGAACCTAAAATGGTTCACATACAACTTAGAGGCGCGGATTTCTTTAAAAAAGATCAGTTATGGAAAATAACTAATAAACCATTGAAGGAATGGCAAAATGAGCTTATGGGGTAATAAATGAAAATACACAAATATAAAGATTACGATGATTATGTCAAATGGCAAATTCATACGAATAAAGAAAAAGCCGGTTGGGTATATGTAAAAGAAAGCACTATACGACAGATAGTTGATCTTGCCCCTTTTGCTAGTAATATAATTTGCCACGGAACTAGAGCCGGAGCCGAACAAAAATATTTTAAAAACTTTTTACCTAACGCATATGTTTTAGGAACTGAAATAAGTGATAATGCTACTGATTATCCTATGACTATAGAACACGATTTCAATATACAAAAACCTGAATGGGTTAATAAATTCGACGTTGTATATTCTAATTGTATTGATCATAGTATTGATCCTAAAGCTACACTTAAAACTTGGAGTGAACAGCTTTTTAAATCAGGAATCCTATGTGTTGAATATAGCCAGCAGCAAAGTATTCCTGGTGGAAATGTAAATGATCCTTTAGATGCTACACTCAATGAAATTGTAAATTTAGTTGAAGAAATAGGTATGGTTATTAGTAATAGAATAACACATAACGTGTCAGCCGGTGGTACAGTTTTAGTATGTAAGAAAGGTTAATATTATGAAATTATTTGTGACAGGCGCTACAGGTTATATCGGCGCTCATTTTGTAAAAACCGCTGCAGAAGCCGGACATAAAATTACAGCTGCAGATTTTAATACTAAACAAAATGATATTTTTAAGTATTGTCACAAATTTTATCCTTGGGATATTCGAAATAAACTACTGAATAATAGTGATACATATGATAAAGTAATTCATATTGCTGCTCAAACAAAAGTTCCTAACTCAGTAAAAGATCCTTATAACTACTATATGACTAATGCAATAGGAACTAAGAATGTGATTGATGGTGCACCATGTGATCATTTCGTGTATTGTTCAACTGGCAGTGCTTTCGAGCCGCAAAGCAATCCATATGCAGGATCAAAGCATGCAGGTGAGTTAATAGCAAAACAATTTAAATCTAAATGCAGTATTGTGAGATTCTATAATGTAAGTGGTAATGATGGTATGGCAAAATACGATGATGAATACAGCCATCTCATTAGAAGAGCAGCGGCTGTAGTTAATGGTAAATTTGATAAGCTATATATTCACGGAACTGACTTTGAAACAAGAGACGGTACGTGTGTCAGAAACTATACACATGTCAAAGATATAGTCGATTCTTTAATGAGAATAACCGAGAACGAACCTACAAATGAAATTGATTGTTTAGGTTCTCCGGATGGCCATTCGGTAAGAGAAGTTGTAGATGCGATGGCCAATGTTTCGAGAGTTAATTTTGAAGTAGTCGAAGGACCTCGCAGAGCCGGTGATATTGCTATATCAACCGTTCCTACCAAATCTAAATATTTTAAACAAAATAAATCATTAGAAGATATGTGCATTGACGCTATAAAATACGAGGTATAAAATGATAAATTCTGAACTAGGGCATGTAAAAACTTTAAAACAGTTTCATACAGAAATTGTAAGACAACAGACAGAAGCACATGGTGAACATTATTGTGATCACCATGAGGTTATCAAAGAAAGAATGAAAGATTGCGATTCTTATATGGAGCTCGGTACTCATCAAGGTGGTACGGCTTCTGCGGCTCTACTTACTAAGCCAAAGAAAATTGTGTTAGTCGATAACGATATGTCGAGATATAGAAAATTCTTACAACCTATTGCTGAAGAGTTTTGCTTAAAACATAAAATCATTTTAAAAGAAATTGAGCAAGATTCTACACACTTAAAATCTTCTGCTGGCCCAGTAGATTTCCTTTTAATCGATAGCTATCATCATCCTCAGCATATGTCAAGAGAACTTATGACACATCAAGTCAATATTAAAAAATATATTTTAGCACACGACACTAGTATTATCAATGGTCGTATAAATGGTTCTTTATATGAAACTCTTGTTAAGTTTTGTAATCAATATCCGTTTAAAGTTATTGAACGCAATGAAGTCGCAGAAGGATATACTTTACTAGAAAGAGTGTCATGAAAGCCTATGCTATAGTAATAAAAGATCATGAAACTTCAGAAATCGGTTATAATAATTTATGCCAAAGTTCTGAAATAGTTAAAAACAACTTTAAGATAACAAAGTTTAATGCTATCGTTCCTGAAAGAAATAAAGCTTTAATGGAGCGATATAATATTAAATGGAATTACCCATGGTCTGGTATTGTTTCTGATTTTTCTACTGGTCTAACTAAATCGGCGTATAAGACAGCGAATCCTGAAGCTAGAATAGCATGTGCTCTTAGTCATTGGACTCTGTGGAGTAAAGCCGCAGCTGACAATAATACAATACTAATATTAGAACATGACGCATGTTTTACTGCAAAGCTAGATATTACTATATCAAAAAAATTTAATATACTTGGAATCAATAATCCTCTTGGGTGTACAAGATTATCAAAAGTATATTACGATAAAATCTTAGAAAATGGTCAAGACCAACAACTAGTTCCATGGATTGACTCGCAGCATATACCTCAAGGATTAGCCGGAAATAGTGCATATATAATCACACCAGATGGAGCAAAGCAAATGCTTAAACTGGTAAAAGATTTCGGACTATGGCCTAATGATGCACTGATGTGTAGACAATTAGTAAAAGGCTTGGGTGTTTCTCGGAAATTCTATACTACTACTCAAAAATTAAGAAGTACTACTACACAATGAAAAATTATGTGATTACAATAATGAGCAATCCTGAATCTGTAAAGGTAGCTAAAAGATGCATTAAATCAGGTGCAAATCACGAAATGGATATAGAGCATTTCGAAGCCATCACGCCTGATAATACAGACTTAAATGAGATGATGAAAAATGAAGGAATTAGTTTTGACGGATTCAAAGAAAAATATTCTAGGCTGGATAATTGTGTGGCTGCTTTTCTCTCTCATTATAGCTTGTGGAAACTGGCTGCCGAAAGTTCTAAACCAACAACCATATTTGAGCACGATGCTGTACTAGTTGATAAAATACCTGATATACATTTTCAGCAGTGTATCAGTTTTGGTAAACCTTCATACGGAAGATTTAATGTGCCGATGTACATAGGTGTTGGACCATTAATTTCTAAAACTTATTTCCCAGGCGCCCATGCGTATCGTGTATCTCCGAAAGGAGCTGAACAACTTATCTATCAGGCAAAACGTGCTGCTAGACCTACAGACGTATTTTTAAATATACATACCTTTCCTGGCTTGCAAGAATATTATCCATGGCCAGTCGAAGCACGTGATACATTTACGACTATTCAAAAAACAGAAGGATGCTTAGCTAAGCATAGTTATAATGGCAGTTACAAAATCATCTAATCTTTTTATTACTGGCTGTGATACTAACACTCAATGGCAACTACCATGGTTTGTAGATAATTTTAAAAAATACAATCCGAATGCAGAATTGCTTATATTTGATTTTGGTATGAAGAATAATCCATTTCCGACTATAAGTAAAAAACATCTTAGCTCAGATAAAGGTTGGTTTAAAAAACCATCTGCGATGATGAAAGCAACAATTGTAGCTGATAAGGTATGTTGGTTAGATACTGATTGTGAAGTAAGAGCAAACATAGAAGACATCTTTGATCAAACAGAAAAAAATAAAATATGTATGGTAGAAGATACACCTTGGACTTCTAGGAGAGGAGGCAAGTGGTATAATTCCGGAGTTGTGGTATATGAAAGAACCCCAACTATATTAGGCCGTTGGGCAACAGAAGTAGCATATAGGCCAGCAAGAGGAGATCAAGAAGTATTACACGCTATGTTAGATGACATGCAGAAGTTTATACATATTAAAGATCTTCCAAAAAAATATAATACACTTCGACTCGATCTTATAGACGGATCGCAGCCTAAACAAATTAGCGTTATGCATTGGACTGGTCAAAAAGGTAATGAAGAAATAAGGAAGCAAATGAATGTCTAAGGTGGCACATATAATTGGAAACGGTGATAAAGTCACACTTTATGAACCAAGCAAAGGAATAAAGGTTGCTTGTAATCTTCCTCCTTTTCCAGTAAATAATTTATATGCTACTGCTATAGTAGATTTTAAAATGTGTCGACATATACATGATGGCAGCGTGGCCGTGCCAGGAGATTGGATTTGTGGATTTAGACCTAAAAAATATTCGGAAATGAATCCAAGTTGGTATTTAAAGTATGCTCCACAAATAAAAGAATTCTATACGAGTGTTCCAAAATATGCAAATGTAACAGGCAAAGACAGTATGGGCCAAATGTACACTAATTTTAATTGTGGCCACTTAGCAGCACATTGGGTTGCAAACAGATTGAAAGCAGATGAAATCCACTTATACGGATTCGATTCACTATTTGATTGGAATATGAGAAGCTACTCAGATCTTGTTATAAACTCAGATAGAGGCATGTCAAACAATCACAGATTGATTGATAACTGGAGACCAATCTGGGGCGGTATATTTAAAGAGTTTTCGAATACTCAGTTTGTATTCTACCATACTCATGATAAATTTAAAATTCCTAAACCAGAAAATGTCGAGATAAGAGTAAAATAAACGTGTACATTCCTTCTCAGATGTTGTAAGATCTGATAATGATGTTAATAGAATTTCAAAATATACGTTCTACTAAGTTTCAAGATTTGCTCTGCGATGTAGTAGAATTTGGTCGTAAAAATTTATTTCCTCGTCATAAAAACGTTTATATAAATATTATTGCAACGCGCAATAGAGGAGTATATGGCGACTGCATGTATGAAGACGATCGTGACTTCACGATTCGCTTTGACACAACCCTTCCCCAGAAAGAAATCGTAACTACAATTTTGCATGAGCTTGTTCATGTCAAACAATATTTGTATAAAGAAGAAATGAATTACGATCTTCCGTATGATGAAAGGCCACACGAAATCGAAGCGCTTGCAAAAGAGAAACTACTAACGGAGGCTTACTATGGCCGTACGTAAAAAGAATGAAATATTTGATAAAGAATGTGGAGATGTTATTGACGATAATTTAAATATGACGGTGCCTTGGTATCTTATGGCGGCGTATGCATATTATGAAGAAGATCGTCCTATATTGTCAGATAGCTATTTTGATAGACTAGCAAAGAAGATGTTAGAATATTGGGATATGATCGACCATTTTCATAAGGATAGTATAAGTAAAGAAATGTTAGAAGCGGGTACATTTTTAGGTGAGTATCCAAGCAGAGTAAAATATGGGCTTCAAGCTTTAAGAGGTAAAGATGGCAGATAGCGACGATCCATGTGATGACGTTATTGGTAAGAATTTAACAGGATGGGTAAAAACGAATAAAAAAGAAAAAAAGAAATAAGCCGTTGTTTTCAAACAAAACAAAAACGCATAAAAATGAAAATAAACGTGTACATTGCTTTCTACATGCTGTATAAAGGTTATATCAAAAGGAGAAAACAATGTCAAACTTCGGAATCAACTTTGTAAATGCTTGCAACGCTGGCCTTAGCTTTCGTATTCAAACCGCTGAAGGTGAAATCGAACGTCGTGCAGATGATACTGCTGATGGCGTATATTTGGTAGAGCGTTACGGCATTGCTTCTGATTGCTATCTTTCTTCAGATATGGATTTTGCATCTGACGAAGGTTTCGCTGATGACGATGGAGCTAAAAAGTTTTTTAACCGTATCATGAACAACGTATGTGAGGCGGCTTAATGTTTAGCCTCAATACTCTTCTTAATGGCATGACAATTGCCGGTCTTTTCTTTGCAATAGGAGCTATCTTATAATGTTTGATTCTGAATTCGTAACAGCTTTTGAAAAAGCATGTAATAACTATGTTAACCAGACTGAAGACGGAACGGTTATATGGAACTATGTTGAGTCTGATTTAGCTTTGGACGGCTGGATAGAAAAATTAGGTGAAAACTTTAATTCGTTTTTTGACGATATGGCAGATCAATTTCTTGCATCTAAGAGGGCAGTGTAATGATTCAATCAACTCGTAATGGCTTTGAAATAGCCGAAGAAGAAATCAATCGTCTTGAAGCGTCACCTGCTCAAGGTGAGCAGTCTTGTATGGTTCAGTCCGATATGAAAGCATGGGCTGTTAAAAAAGGTATTTGGCTATCGGAACACTATAAAAATATTATTGTTCTTCATGCTATTGATCGTGGATGGCTTCAAGAGTATTCCACTGGAATGGAGATTGTCGAATGAAAATAAATGATTATTCAAATATGGCAATGGATATTCTGTTTCATAAATGGCACTTGCCTCTAAAGAATGGTAAGGCTAATCGTGAAAACATAGAAGAACAGGTAGTCATTGGCATATATAATAAAGACCTTGCGCCAATACTTCAAGAAGAAGTTGACCTTGTTATGGACTTGGTTGACGAATTAGTCGCCGATTATGGAGAAAAAACATGAAGCTATTATTAGCTACTACGGCATTATTTGCCGCTACTTCTGTTTCTGCAGAAGTATCTAATATTAAGATCTTTGATCACAATAAAACTGTGACTCAATCTGTTCCTATATCTGAACGTAGGTGTCAGGATGTGCAAGTTCCTATTTACCAGCAAGGCGGTCAAGCCTCAGGTGGAGATGTATTACTTGGCGCAATCTTAGGTGGTCTTATTGGTGGTACTGCATCTGGTAAAGATAGTGGCGCTGCGATTGGTGCTTTAGGCGGTGCTATTGTGGCTAATGAATCTGCAAAGGGAGCTCAGGTCACTGGATATGAAATTCAGCGTCAGTGTAATGATGTTGTCGTATATCAAAACTCAAATGTAGAAGTTTATAGTCATTCTACTATTCGCTTTTATCTTGACGGAAAAAGGTATGTGGTTCCTTTCCAAAAATAAATGCACCAATCGACATATTCTTTTTGCGAATATGGGTCACTCATTTAAAGCTATTGATACGTGGTGCGGACACGAAACTGAAGGAAAAGTTTGGTATTGTAGTAAAGAATGTATGAATATCGGAAAAGAAGGCATGCCTTTAGAATATAAACCTGTCGATGAACCCATATCAAATGATTAGGAGAATTTATGAGAGAAAAACTATTAAGAGCATTTAAATCACACGCTAAAGGCCATATTGATAAGCATGTAGCTAATGTCGAAGTGTATCTTCATAATCCAGCGGGGATTGGCGAGCACTCCGATATTATAGAAGCAATCGAAATTGAAATGGAAGAAGTTGCTAAATATCATGATATGCTAGAAATGGTTGATAGATATTTTTAATGATTACAGTAACAGAATCTGCTAAAGAATATTTAAATCGTATAGGAGATCCTAATGTGTCTCTTACGGTTAAAGGTGGAGGATGTGCTGGATTTCAATATGAGTGGGGTATTACAGATAAAGATCCCACTATAGAGAATTTATGGTTAGATCCATTAGCAGAAATGTTCGTGTTTGGATGTACTGTAGATTATGTAGAAGAGTTGGGTGGTTCTTTTTTAAAAGTAGTCAACCCTAATGCCAAAGCCAGTTGTGGTTGTGGCGAAAGTTTTGGAGTTTAATATGATAGTAATAATTTTGGCACTATTTGCTAATGATAATCAAGAGTTCTTTGCTCTTTCTCATCAGCAACAACAAGAAGGTTATCAGTGGGAGATGATTGACGAAGGTTGTCGTCCTCCTGGTGAAGGAACACTAGCTCTTATAGATGGAGATGGTAATGTTTGTTGGCAACTTGAAAAGCCAACTGAATAATATAATGGACACGTAGCTCAGCTGGATAGAGCAAGTGCCTTCTAAGCACTAGGCCGAGGGTTCGAATCCTTCCGTGTTCGCCAAGAAAGGAAATCAAATGGAAGTTGCAATAATTTGGTTTTTGTCTATGTACGGCATGGGTGAATACATTAAGAGCGTTGAAAATCACAACAAAGTTCTTGGTGCATATGTTGCCCGTGTTGATGAAGAAATGAATAAAATAGACGAGAAGTTTATAGGACTAGCAGCATCTCATTCTGCAGTCGCTGCTCGTCAAAAGGTTCAACACGATAGACTCGAACAGAGGATTGAAGTGTTGGAAGGTGAATGAGGAAAGCCTGCAATGTTGCAAACGTACTCAAGAAAACCCTAAGTAAGGAAGTGGCCCTCTAACTTAGGTCGGTATAAGCACTGGTACCGTAAGAAAACCCAGTCGGTTGCTGCATACGTGAAATGCAGATAAGAAGGGGAGCTCTGCAGAAGCTCCCCTTTTGATAAATATAGTTTAATCATAATAATAAAGATAGGTTAAACTATGCAACAAAATAAGTACGATGTAACTGTAATAAAAGTAGTTGATGGTGATACCGTTGATGTGGATATCGATTTAGGATTTGGTATTTGTCTAAAGGACGAACGCGTAAGAATTATGGGAATAGATACGCCCGAATCTCGTACATCTGATAGAGTTGAAGACTTGTTTGGTGAAGCTGCTAAAGCTCGTTTAAAAGAACTTATGAAGCATGGCGGGAAACTTATCACGACAGAAGATAAGCATGGCGAAGATATGAAGGGTAAGTTCGGCCGAGTTCTAGGCGATTTCGAAGTAGATTATCACGGTGAAATGAAACGTGTTACCGAAATCATGGAACTAGAAGGCCATTGCGTACCTTATTTTGGTGGAAGTAAAGAAGAAACACAAGCAGCTCATATGGTCAATAGAGCTCGTCTTATAGCTGAAGGTATCGTATCACAAGAAGATGTTGATGCAGCTCAAGCTAAAATGGATAAGAAAAAGAAATGAATCGAGAAGAGTTAGAACATTATATTGCTAAGTACAAAGAGCACGAAGCAAATAGAACTTCTACTAATGATCGGTTAAAATATTGGAATCTGCTGAGGAAAAAAGCCTCAGCAGATTAATTTAAGATCCTTTTGAATCTTTGCCTTTCGAATAAGCCTGTGCTCCAAAGAAAGCTGCTACTAAACCGGCTATAGCTACAAAGTATGTGGGAGCAATATCTCCAATTACTTTAGCTGCGCTATCAATACCAGTAATACTTGTAATTAAAATTAATACCGGATATAGAAGCATTCCCCATAAGGCGAACCATGCCATAGATCTAATTTGATCTTCTTTAGCATCTTCGTTCTCTTGCATTTTCTTCTTGTGTTCCCACTCTGCAATTTCTTTAGCACGAGCCATTTCTTCGTCAGTAATAACTCCATCGCCATCTGCATCGAGATGAGCATAAATGGAATCAGCCTGCATCATTTTGGCTTCTTGTTTTTTAGATTCTTTAGTTGCCATTTCTACTCCAAATGCGTTTTTCTCAGCCATCTTCTTCGTATAGCTCTTCTACATAAACCTCATCAGTGTTGGCAGTTGTGCCCATTATAGCATTACCAAATTCTGCAGCTGCCCATGTCATTACTAAGATTGCTAATAAACCAATAAAGACCCATTTCATTTTCATGTCGTCGACGATCATTTTAATTCCGATCATCTCGTTACCAAGAACACGAAACTGTAATTCCATTTTACCTTCAGGTGTCAAATCATCAGGATTCATATTTGTCAATTTATCATCAGCCATTATGTTCCGCTTTCCATAATGTCCAAGCGCCGTATGCTACGGCTGCCCAAGCGGCGATGTGAGTCATTGGACCACCTAGCGCTACAAGTAAACCTAACGCGGCGATTAGAGCTCCGTCTAAAGATGTTCTTTCTTTTACACGAGCCATGACCCAGTTTTTAATCATATCCATAATACCCTCCTTTAAATTGTGGTATGGATTTATTTATAAATAATTATTTCGGGAGATCAAATAAAATGCAAGAGCGTTATCATAATTATATTTTAAGAATGTTAAGAGAGGAACGTGAAAATGAATTGGCTAGAGATAGACAAGATAATATGGAACATGATATCAGCTTGGAATGGATCAGATACTTCGAAAAAGGATCTTCTAAAAGCAATAGCCAAGAAATTTAATTGGACAGAAAAGCAAACAATAATTGCTTGTCAACGCCATTTTAATATGTACAATAAAAAGAATATGTGATAGAATAACCCTAGTGAAGGAGTTATCATGAATATATTTGTACTACATAAAGACCCAAGAATTGCGGCCGAATTACAGTGTGATAAACACGTAGTAAAGATGATTGTGGAATCTGCTCAGATGTTATCCACAGCTCATCGTATGCTCGATGGCTATATGGAAATGCGACCATCTAAATCTGGTAAGCGCATGGTCAAATATTGGGTTCACAAAAATAATAATCTTGAAAATGTATTGTATCGTGCTGTTCATCACGGGCATCCTTGCACTGTATGGACAATGGAAACAAATGCCAATTACGAATGGCATTACAAACACTTTGTATCATTATGTGACGAATATCAGCATCGCTACAATAAAGTACATTCGACCGATACACTTTTACGTGAGGTATTACGTCGAGCGCCATCAAATACTAACTGGTCAAATCAATACACACCATTTGCTCTTGCTATGCAACACGAACCACAATGCATTCACAAAGATGATCCGGTTCGTTCATATCAAGAGTATTACCAAACCAAACAAGATAGATTCAAAATGGTTTGGACAAATCGCAACGTACCTGAATGGTTCAAGGAGGTAGCATAATGTTAGAAAAAGATAAGTCAAAAGCAAATCGTATGCTCAGATCAACTGCAGCAAGAACTCGTCGTAAAACACGAAAAGCTATGATGGAAGCTCGAACCTTATCTTTATTTGCCCGCCTAAAAAGATTGCGACGAAAAAAATCATTAAGTCATTGATTACAAACAAAAAGAAAATCACCTAGTTCGGCGCTTTTTTGTGTACATTCACTTCGTAACAGTGTAGGATGTATATATGAAAAGGAGAAATACTATGGAATTTACTTACTCAGATGATCTTTGGTCAGACCTTCATAAAGATGTTCATGGCTTCCGCCCTTCTGCAGTTTTCATGAAAAACCTTTTAGCGTTTGACAATGAAACGAAGCAAAATCTTTGGGATGCTCTTTGTGAGCAACTCGAAGAAAATACTAAAGCCGAGCAATCGGCTGAAGTAGCTGCTGTCGAAAAGTTCGAAGCTCGTATCCAAGACGTTATTGAGCTTGGTGCTGGTAATCGTACCAATGCTCTTTTGTGGATGATTGGTACTGAAACCTTTTATCACATTCAAGACGTCGAACACTTTGTCTGGGAACAAGGTATTTTGTTTACCAACTATGGTAAGTTGCTAGTCAATGAGCTAGCAAAGATTTGCAATTATAAGGATTATGATTATGCGTAAAGGTTTGTATTGGAAAGTCGAAGCCTTCTTTTTTAAGAATGGCGAATATCAATTGCAACATTTTATTTCTGGTATGACTCACAAAAAAGCTCGTGAATACTATTGGGGATTGCATGATACTAATGAGTATGCTATGCTTAAAATGACTTGTCTTGATGGCAGTAAAACTTATACGAGGCAATACAATGTATGATCTAGATGTAATTGTAAAAGGTGATGAACTTCCTCGTCACGGTTCGCCTCAAGATCGTGGCAGTGCAGATGCCTATTATGGTCGTCCATATGATCCACATTATTATGTTGGTTCTACATATCAATCTGAACGTGTTGGAAAAGATAATATGACTATCGGTGAGATCGAAGCCTACAAGTATGGTCATGATAACGAAGAAGATCGAAAGGATTGGGGTTAATGGAAAAATTAATATATGGTGTTGTAGTAACTATAGCCGCCATATTATTTACGCTTTATCTGTGGCATATATGGTCAGATTGTATGGATGAAAATTCTTGGTTGACTTGTGTCAGAATGTTGAGTAGATGATCAGTGTAAATGGCAAATTATTTAATTGCCTCTATAATGCAATAGAGTATCGAGATTACCTTGATGCTCATTATATAAAAGTGATATGGTATGTATACAGTTGAATTTGATGAGGATGAAACACTCATTACAGTCTTAGATGATAAAGGAAAATACGACGATGTCTCAGTATTCCTTTATGATGATGTAGTTTATATTCGTCAATGGAACGAAAAGGATGACAGATTTCAGGTTATAGCGATGACCGATATGATGTATCTTAAATTGATGTCGGCATGGACTTCACCTGAAGGTGCATTTGTTTTGGAAAAAAATTATAAGTGATTGATTTTAAACGAAACAAAAACGTGTACATTGCTTTCAACATGCTGTAGGATGGTTATATCAAATGAAGGAGAATACTATGAAAACTGCAACTACTCAATCTGATCGTCTTGCTCTCATCAAAGAAATCGCTGAGCGTAAGAAAAAAATGTCTAAGATTCGTAAACAGTCTGCATCAGTTATCTCTCGTGCCAAGCCTGTTTCTCGTAAGAAAAAAGATCTTGACATTCCTAAAGAGTCTAACATGTATCACTGGACTGATGCATCTAAATATGCCAAAGAATATTATGGAGAAACATTATTCGAAACAACTCGTTACGATAACGATTGGGATTGAGTCTAAGACTCTTTTCCTCATACGTCTGTGTAGAGGCGTTGATCAGCTAAAAGCACTATCTCGAAAGAGATGTTAGTTTCAATCAAACTAGAGCGGCAATGTCAATAAGGCCGTGCGGGGAGATTGGAGATACTAGCTTGGGCGTATGAGGAAAGGAGTTTATTATGAGAACTGTACACTATGTAGGGATGGATCACGACACTTATACTCGAGCTCGTAGGGTATTCGGTGGTCCTGCTTACTATCACAAACATATGGACGCTAGAGTCTATAGTGAAGTTGGTGATAGTGATGTCGTTATAGTAGGTGATCCTAGAATGCACAAGTATGTATGGGATGCATCTGCAGTTGATAGGAGGTACACAGATTGATTTTTAGTACTAGTCTCATCGATACTCAGGACCATTGGATGGTCGGTACTGAATGGCAATATGCTAAAGGTACTGTCACCATGCATCCTGAAGGTTTCAGCTGTTCTTGTAAAAAAGCACCGCGTAAACCATGTAACCATATTCGTAATGTTAAGTTACGTATCTATGGTACATTCGATCAACATTATAAGGAGGCAGCTTAATGTCTATGCATATGATTAGAGGAGTTCAAGTCCATGGTGTAGGTAAACGCCGTAAGGCGAAACGAAAATCAAATAAATTAATAAAGGCGGAAGCCGAACATCAAAAGTTTCTAGATAAACTTGTTTCAGGTAAGTCAAGTTATAGGCCTGACTTACCTGACTATAATTGTGGTCCTCGTATGACGAGTGATCGTATAGCAGGCAATGGTCTTGCAAAAGAACGTAATCGCTATACGGGTGATGAAATCGCTGGTATTGTAGTTACACATAAATCAAATCTAATGCCAGTTCGTAAAGATAACAAACAAGCAGCTATTGATGCTGCCTCAATGAGGAGATAATAATGTGGGTAATTAAAGTCGACATGTATGGTCGACCATCAAATGCCGTGATGCGGCGAATGGAAAATTGTAAGCTTGATCTTGATTCTCATGAATCTCGTTCTAAGTTTGGCTATTGCTATTTAGATTATTTAGTCAAATGAGTGATTATCAAGTTTCGCTTCTTGATCGTCGAGTTCAATATCTCGAAGGCAAGATACAAGATTGGGAGAAAGTCATTGATATACTAATGGCCGATCCTACCTTTATGCATACTTTGGGTGTAAAGGAATTGAAAAAGAATCAAAATAAAAACATTGATTCGTCTTATAAAGTAAAGGATCCGTATAAATGATTGACTCAAGTTCTCGTGACTATATGGTCACTGAATTAAAGAAACGTGAATGTCGTGTGATATTCAAAAAAGTAAATGGCGAAGAACGAGATATGGTTTGCACTTTGCAAGAAGGTGTTATTCCATCTACTGATATTAAAGATCCATTCTCGCTTAAAAAAATCAGAGATATCAGCGAAGAAGTAATTCCAGTTTGGGATACGAAGGCCGAAGGATGGCGCTCATTTCGTGTTGATAGTGTGCTATCTTTTACCTAGTATAAATAAGCATTTAAGGAGTTCTTATGAATATTGAATATGTCGAATATTTAATTTTAGCGGCAGGGGCGGTCTGTGCATTCAAGATTGGTTATTGGTATAATAAACACAATAGCGAAGAGATTATAGAAGCTACTATCAGAGCGTTAGTTGATAAGAACTTAGTTCGCTGGAAGATGGATTCGGATGGCGAAATTGAACTTTTACCAATAGATCATAAAGATTAATTTAAATTTGTCGGCGCTTTTTAGTGTACATTCCTTTTGGAATGTGGTAGAATAGTATTATATGATGAAACAAGTGAGGATATCATGGCTAGACAAACTGCACGTATGAAGATTCGTCAAGAACTTGCAAAAGAATCGAAAGTAAAACCGATTAAACCACGTAAGAAGAGAGCTCCACTCTCAGCTGAACAAAAAGCAGTATTGGTAGAACGTATGGCCAAAGCTCGTGAAGCTCGTGGTCCTGCAAAGAATTTGTCTATTGACGAATCAATTCGTGATTTGTCTGCAGATAATCCATTAAGCCCTTCAAAAATTAAAGACTATATCAAAAGTCAAAAAGAATTAATGCAGGGTTTAAAATCTTCGAAGGCTAAAGATAGCAAAGATGCTGGTTTAAGAGGCCAGTATTGGGACACAGATACATATCTGTTTAACCTTCAAAGATATCTTAATGACGGTGTTTATAGAGACCATCGCTATGGTGCTGAAAAGCAGAATAAAATTAAAATGCGCAGTGTAGCGATGGCTTATTATCCTGATGGCACACCTAAACGTACTGTAGGTGTGTTTTATGGTGATATTGGTGAAGTATACACAAATGAAATGTATTTGGAGGATAGTCAAAATCGAAACTGAAAAGAAATTTCTAACTAAGAGTGAGTTCACTGAGTTAGTAATAAATACCGTTAAATCGCATAAGTCTTCTTACATGGATGCCATCATACATCTGTGTGAGGAGAACAATATTGAAATCGAAGATATAAGAAAATATATATCTCCGGTGATTAAAAACAAGATTGAGGCAGAAGCTACTAATTTAAATTTTTTGCCTCAACAAAACTGTTTACCTATAGTATAAAATATAGTATAATATTTCAGCAATAATACAGCAATATAAGGAAAAATATATGTCTTTTGCAAATCTAAAACGTAACCGTACCGACTTCTCTAAGCTATTAAATGCAGCTCAATCTGCAGGTGGTGGTGAGAAGAAATCATATGGCGATGACCGTATGTGGAAACCAGTAGTTGATAAGGCAGGTAATGGTTATGCCATTCTTCGTTTCTTACCGGCAACTGAAGGCCAAGAAATTCCATGGGTTCAATATTGGGATCATGGATTTAAAGGACCAACTGGCCAATGGTATATTGAAAAGTCTTTGACATCTATTGGTCAGCCTGACCCTGTAGGTGAATTGAATTCTCGTTTGTGGAATTCAGGTATCGAAGATGATAAAGAAACTGCACGTAAACAAAAACGTCGTTTACATTATGTAACAAACGTTTTGGTGGTATCAGACCCATCTGCACCTCATAATGAAGGCAAAGTCTTCATGTATCAGTTCGGCAAAAAGATCTTTGATAAAGTTATGGATCTAATGCAACCTCAATTTCCTGATGAAAAGCCAATTAATCCTTTTGACTTTTGGAATGGTGCTGATTTTGTATTAAAAATTCGTAACGTCGAAGGTTATAGGAACTATGACAAGTCGGAGTTTCGTAGCCCATCGGCGCTCTATGATGGCGATGAAGCACGTTTGGAAGAGGTTTATAATAAACTATATCCAATCACCGAGTTCACAGATCCTACAAGCTATAAAACTTATGATGAGCTTAAAACTAAATTGCACCAAGTATTAGGTGAACAAGCTCCTCGTACAGTTAAGCAAGAAGTAGCAATTGATGATGAGATTCCTTATGATCGATTCGATAAGGCTTCTGCACCAGCAGAACCTACAGCTACACCAGTATCACAGACTGCAGAATCGGCAGTCGATGAAGATGATACAATGTCTTATTTTGCTAAGCTAGCAGCTGAAGACTAATTACTAATTCCCTTCTCCAGTTATTGATCGAATATAGGAGTATTATCTCTGGAGGAGGGAACAGGAATGGGCATACTCATTGTACTATTATTAACGATTGTTTGTGAATTATTCGGAGCAATTACTGTACTTGTTGCTTGGCCACTCGTAGCATCTTGCATGATTTTAAACATATCAAACTGTGCACCTTGATTAGGATCTGGTAATCCAAAACTTGCTCGAACTGAGTCTTGCATTTCTTGATATAACTCTGCACTAGCTTTACCTTTTTCTATTTGAGCCTTTAATTCTTCAGCTCTGATTTCTTCTACTGTTGCTGAACCCGATACTATTCTAGTTCCAGTTACTATGTATTTTCCTAAAGCTTCTTCACTTTGTGCAAGTAATCTAGCAGCAGCTGCTAGTGTTGGGCCAACAGTAATTTCACCTCCACTGCCAAACATATCTTTATATATTTGACTCTGTCTAAATTTAGCTTTAGATCTAGCACCTAATGAATCAGTCGGAGCTTGTTCGCCACTAACAGCTGCTGCTAACATTAATGCAAAATCAACAACAGATCCGGGTAAACTTATTACTCCTGCTGTTAGTTCTGCAGCCAAACTTCCGGCTGAAACTTGCTCTCCAGTCGGAGAATCTAAAACAGATCCTGTAGAATTTACTCCTAGAGTTGTAAAAGCTTCATTGGCAATCGCCCCAACTTCTAAAGCAGCTAATCCTCCTACTGTAGTTCCAGCTACAGGAATTTTTGTTTTTATTTTTACTTTTGGTTGGGCTGGACTTGTCTTAATAGCATTAAGATCTGCTATTACCTTATCTCTAGCATTATTAGATAATACTCCGCCTTTAGGTGTCTGTAAAACTACCTTTCCATCTACAGTAGATGATATTTTTACTTTGTGTTTAGCTTCAATCGCATCTATTTTTTTTATTATTTTTGGATCTGTAGTTAAGAGTGATACTCTAGTATATCCTTTAGATTTAGCTTCAGCTAAATTATTTAAGAGATCTGTAGTAAATATATTTGCAGGAGTTGCAAGCCTGGATTGTCCTCCTACTGTTATAATTTTGCTTGACTCAACTCTAACATTAGCTTTTGCATCTGGCGACATGGCTGAACTAGCAAGCGTTGTATCTACCCCTTGCATTTGATTTGCTGGATTATTTGAGGCGGTTTTAAATTGTGCTTTTGCAAAATCTGATTCAGCTTGTTTCATTTTTGCTGTAGCATCTCTTCTAGCTTTATTTGCTTGATATGAATCAAGGGCTTTTTGACCTAAATTTTCTCCTAATCTTCTTGGAGCAGAACCAATTCGATAACCTTTATACGCAAGTCCAGCCGCCAACGGAATTCCAGTTAAAGCTAAAAGACGACTTAAGAATGGCGGTATATTAAATCCCTTTGAACCTCCGGCCGCGGCAGCCGTAGTACCTCTGCTAGATCCCATTACGGCACCTGCACCAAGCGCAGCTAATAATTTAGCACGTTCTCTTCTAGCTTCTTCGTCGTCTAGTTTATTTCTATTTTGAGATTTAAACCATGCATCAAAATTACTATTAAGCTTACTGGTATCTCCATGGATATCATTAAGAGTCTTGTTTATTATTTCCAAAGAAGACATTGTGTGCCCTTATCTAAGATTACGTTTTTGTTGCTCTTCATGCTGAGCTTTTATTTGGTCTAGAAGCATGTCCAAGTATATCTCTCTTTCCCATGGTAGCATATTTTCAAGATCACTTAAAGAATAATTATAGTTTTGTAGTAATTGAAAATTAACTTGATAAAAATTAACTAGTGTATCATGAGAAAGAGCTATTAAAAAAAATCATATAATCCTTCTAATGTGTGTGTATTTTGAGCTTTACATTTAGCGCATTCATATTTTAATTCTTGTTTTAAACGAGGAAGATTGTTTACGAATTCTATCAGTTTTTGGTATTGCTCGGCCGTAAGATTATTTAAAAATTTTAACACTTCATCCTTTGGTTCATCACTGAAAGAAATTAACTCATCAGGCGTATGTAGCTTATAAAGACTTTGCAAAACAGTGTCAAACATTAATTCACTTACTGTCGTATCATCTAGTTTTCCTTTGTCATTTATCACATCGATATACGTAGGAAATTTTAATTCAATAGAATAATCTTCAGAAATCTTCACAAGTTTTTCAGGCCATTTATTTCTATCAACATCAATTTTGTCTACTGAAACTGTTATTTCGTTTTCGTGCTTACACTCAGAACAAGTTAAAATAATATTACTCTTTTCACCTACAGATTTTGATCTAATTTGTAGAAACATATATTCTACATCGAATGTAGTTAAAATATGTTTATTAACTTTTCCTTCAACACAATTAGCTACTATATCAAGTAAAGCTTTTGCAATATTGCTAGCTTCACCGGATTCAAAAGACATAAGAAGGGTTTTTTGTTCTCCTACGTTATATGGTCTATATCTTACTGTTTCATTTGTCGATGGAATAACGATATCATACCATGGAAAGGTATTAATTTGGGGTAGTGCCATTTCAATTCATCCTTAAATTCTCTTCCAATTCCTATATGAAAGTTGTACATTTAATTCAACGATGCCATCAAGTTCGTTATTAAACGTAATGGCGTTCATGCTAGTCGGATAAGCATATTCTAATTCTAAGCTATATACTTTTCGGTTTTGAGGTGCTGATAAAAAACCAAGACCTGGAATATTAATTTGCTTTCGAATAAATTCTGGTAATATATTTCTTGGATTTCCAGACTTTTCTAATTGATGGATCTTTACTGTTTTAGCATATCCATCAGGGCCATGAGAATAACCTAGTTCTCTAGTTTCTTGGTTAAAAGCTTTGTTTTGCCAGGCTTCAAAATATGTTCGAACACCATAATCATTCAAACATAGAAAGGTACAAGATATATCTGTCACTGCATATCCGTACGCTACCTTTTCCATTTGAGAACCAATTAATCTTTCATTACTTAAAATTTGCCTACCTGGTAAAACTATATCTCTACACAAGACATTAAGTTCTCTACCGTCCATCGCAGCTCCATTAATACGAGGTAGTTCTACCGAGAAAAGATTAGTACGAGCTAATCCTCTCTTTTGATTCACTTTAGCTTTTAAATCTTCAATAGCTGCCATTAGATTACCTTCCTAGAATCTTTATATACTTGAGCTTTCGATCCTTTTTGGAAATCAGCTGTTGGTAAAAATGTAGCGATTTCCCACTCAGGTGCAGGTACGAGTGCGAGACGGCTTCTTATATTAGAAGTCAGATAATGTTTCACGCATGGCTTATAATATTTAAATTTAGCAGCGGCTTTCATCATTCTATAGCTAACCATAAATCTCGTATCGTCGGTGTACATTTTATTGTTAGCAGTATCTATCAACGCATCTAAAAATTTAGCTCTTAAAACTGGTGGAATGTAGTGTAGGTTCATTCCTAAAAAACCACCTTCGGCTTTGTCTAATACGATTACCAAAGGAAAGCTGTCATAGTATGGCAAAGTTTCTTTATGCTTAGGATCATAGAAGAACATATACATTGAACCAATCACTTGACGATTCTTCAATTGAATAGGCTCTTCTTTCATCAGAGCATTTCTATTGACTCGACCAAGTTGTCCAGCTTTACGACGAAACCAGTTCCTAGATTCTGTGGTTCTAGGAGTGATACCTTTACGAAATGCTTCCATTTCGAGTTTTTGAAATAAGTTTGACATAAATCTATTTATTCTTTTTTCTCAGAGGTTTTAACGGTTTTATTGTTTTCTTAGGATTAGGTAATATGCCCATTTTTTTAAGTGTGTTCTCGGTCCATATCTGGAATTCGTAGTTGTTATCCTTAGCATATTTTTGAGCAGCTGCCCATTTATTCATATTCTTAACGTATGTCAAACCCTCGTTGATATATCGTTTTGTTTTTCTGCCATTGAATTTTGGAGGAGATGTTTCTTTATCTGGCTTAATTTCAACAAGAATAGTTTTACCATTCTTAAACGTAATCTTAAGATCCATGAAGTATCTATGGTATTTTTTATCTACATCATAAAAGTACGGAATAACGGTTTCTTCACTTGACCAATGCTTTACGTTTGGATTTTCATCACACCAACGGAACGAATGTTTCTCCCATAACGATCTAAATATTACACTATCGGCATCACCTCTATATTTAGATCTATTTTTAACCCTATAATGTCCAGAATATGCCATCATTTTCCATATAAATAGTTTTAACTTTTTGGTATTTATTAAGGATATAAGAATGTCAGGACCGTCTACTCGACCAAAGGTCAGACCAACCGCGGATAGGATCAGTCTAAAATTTCCTCAGGAAGATCAAGATCTATATAAAGGTCGTATAAGATTTGAAGCTTATAAAGAAGATTATAAAACTCTTGCGGGTACGGCTTTTGATCTATTTGATACCGAGGTAGTACAAACCGATCTTGGATCATCAATTGCTGCAGAAACAAATCCTACGATTCTAGCAGCCTTGCGGGCAGAACAGGCAGATGTAGATAAAAGAAAAGCTGATTTTTACAATAATCAGTTACCAGATAATAGAAAATCTTTACCTCGCCATATAGGTAATAAAAGTACGGTTACTTTATTTTTACCGTCTGCGTTACAATTTCAAGATAGAATAGAATATACTAATGTCGATTTAAATATTATCGGAAACGCAGCTGCTAAAGCACTTCGAGCTGGTGGTTCTGGTAAAGAAGCGCTGAGACAAGCTGCTAGTGAATTTCTACCCGATTTTGATTCTTTACAAGCCGCCTTTCGTCAAGGTTTAGGTTCTGAAGTTGCTCAAGTCGCTGCACTAAGAGTTTCAAATAAACTTAGCTCAGAATTAACTGGCGCACTTGAAACTACGGCTGGTATTACTTTAAATCCTAATAGAAGACAAACTCTAAAAGGCGTAGGTATTCGTCAATTTGTATTTACATTTAAACTTATTCCTACAACTCAACAAGAAGCAAATGAGATAACAAGTATCGTAAAATTTTTTAGATCTGAAATGTATCCAGACACTTCAAGCGAAGGATTAGAATCAGCACTAAGATTTCCGAGCAAATTTAATATTAAAGCGCTTTATGGTAAAAAACAAGTTACTACTGGAATCTTACCTTGCTTTTTAGAAAACGTAAACGTTGTTTACAATCCCACTAATTCAGGATTTCATAGCGACGGTGAAGGCGGCGGAGATTTTCAAGAAACAGATATATCATTATCTTTCATTGAAGAAAGAGCTTTAACTAAACGCGACATCGTATTCGGAGGGTATTAATCATGAGTTATTTTAGAAACTTTCCGCTTGTAGATTACAATTTTGGTAATGAAATATCACCGGCTTTATTTCAGAATTTGACTACATATGTAGACCTAGTTGATAGAGTCTCAGACGATATTAGTGTTTATGAAACATACACTATTATGGACGGTGAAAGACCAGATTCTTTATCATACAAATTGTATGGTTCGACAGATTACTATTGGACATTCTACTTCTTGAACGAAAGCCTGAGAAGACAAGGCTGGCCTATTGGACAACAAGAAGTATATACTCTAGGTACAAAATACTATCCGAATACTGTTGTTTCGACAAAAGATGCTCTTACTGAAATTGATAATGATAGTTTTAATAAATTTTATTTGAATGATATTGTTGCAACAAGAGATACTGGATCTCCTGGTGCTAATCCTTCTTTTGCTAATCCAGGATTTAAAGGTAAATTACTAGAAAAGAATTTAGATTTAGGACAACTTATAATTGAGCCTATTATTGAAATCAGAAGTATTTCAGTTACAAATGGTGGATCAGGTTATACTACTACGCCTACTATAACTATTTCTGGAGGAGATGGTAGTGGTGCTACAGTTCAGGCTGTGACTCTATCATCAGGTGTTATTACAAATATTTTGTTGAACAATAAAGGAAGTAGTTATACAGCGGCTCCAACAATAACAATATCAGATCCTGATACGGCAGGCGGTACAACAGCTACTGCTACTGCAACTTTATCGACAAATACTTTGCCAGCAGGCACTACTCTTTATAGTTTTATTGGTGTAGAAGATACTGATTTGTGGGGAACAAGCAATAAGTTAAAATCAGTGAATGCAGATTCTGTTGCTACTCAATTAAATGCTGTTCATCACTACGAAGATGCAGATGGGAATTGGGTGGATTTGCCGGTTTATGGTTCAGGTTTCGGAGTTAATATAACTGCTGTTGGAACTTCAGGCAAAACACCTGTTACCTATCTTGAAAGACTAAGATCAGAAAATGATGCTTTAGCCCAGATAAAAGTGTTTAAACGTTCTATGGTAGATAGAATTAGTACAGAATTTCAAAAACAATTGAGAGCATAATGGCGCAAGCAGTACATTCAGCCGAAAAAGTTGATATTATTAGTATTGAACTAAATTCAGATAGATTCAATAAACCTCTTCTTTTGCTTGGAACAGAAAAGGCCGCTACATCAATCGTAGCTGAAATTAATATATTCGAATCAATTAATACTCCTTATTTAACGGGAAATATGGTTTTAATCGATGACCACGATATTTATAGATTAGCTGATGTACAAGGTACTGAACGTATAAAAATAGAATTTGCTTTACCTACTAAAGAAAGCCAAGTAATAGAATTAAATTTTGTTTTATTAGATGTCGAAGGTCAGATGAAAAATAATGACACGACTAGTACTCTTATTGTGAATATGATTGAAGATATAGGATACTATAATGAACTTCAACAAATAAGTAAATCTTATCAAGGTAAAGGTGAAAATATATTATCTAATATATTAAAAGACAACTTAAATAGAAATTTAATTAATCGTTCTCTTACAAATTCTCATCAAAAACCGTTTCGATATATTGCTCCCTTTATATCACCTCTTGACGCAGCTAAAAAAGTTTTATCAAACATGACTACTGACACCGGTATGCCATACTTTTTATATTCGTCTATCTTTTCAAAAGATTATAACTTAGTTGATCTCGAAACAATATTGAGTAAAAAGACAGAAGCTTTTAATAAAGGCTCGCCATTTAAATTTAGTCAGATAACATCCTCGACCAGCGATATAGAAACGCAAGCTACGTCAATTACTGCTATGTCAAATTCTAATTTAGAAAATACTTTAAAGCTAGCAAAACGCGGAGCAGCAGGATCTGATTATAATCATATAAATTTAACATCCGGCAAAATTTATCCAACGCATTTAAATGTTGATCAGCAGATTCGTTCTTTGATATCAAACGAAATAATAGATGCTAATTTTAAAAGTGTATTAATAGATAATAAGTTTGTAGCTGATCCTGAAGGAATAGACGAAAGAAGTATTTCTGATTTTAATACAAAAAATAAAATAAGTTTAGGAATACACACTTATCCTAATAGCGAATATAACGCGTTTAAACAACCGGAATTTGATATGTTTACCACACTATTGGAAACCAGAAAAAGTATTTTAAATATGTTAATGAAAAATATATATGAAATATATGTTCCTGGTTTATTATTCTCTGCTAAAAATAGTAAAACCTCTGTTGGAAATAAAATTGAAGTAGAAATTTTAACAAATGACGACCAAGGAAAAGTAGATGATAAAAGATCAGGCGACTTTATGATTTTGACAAAGCGCCATATATTTAATGTACCTGATAGTTTACATAATGTTTCAATGGGTATTAGTAGACTTACTAATCGAAAGGCTAGTAGATGAGTTTTTATGGAGATGAAACAAGATGGTTCGTTGGAACTGTTAAAAAGCATGATCCTGAATCGATTGGAAGATTACAGGTTAGAATACATGGCATTCACGGCCCAGATGTTCCGGATGATGATTTGCCTTATGCTCAAGTTTTGATTCCTACAACCGAAGGCGGAGCTTCAGGTCTTGGCAAGATTACACAATTAAAGCCAACTGCTTCAGTATTTGGTATCTTTCTTGACGGAAAAGAATCTCAGCATCCACTTATATTAGGAAGTTTAAATAAAACAGAATCTCCTTCTACAACTCAAGCAAGTAATGCTGTCGCAAGAGATCAAGCCTATTATGATGCCGATAATATTACAACTGATGCTGTTTATATTCCACCAAAATTAAAAGAAGCATATGGCAAAAATCCTTCTGTACCTCAGAAGCGCAATATTATAATGCAGTTTCTTATTACAAATCAATTTAGCGAAGAAGTGGCTGCAGGTATTATAGGTAATCTTGAAAGAGAAAACTCAGATTTAGATCCAGCATATGTTAATTCAAATGTAAATTCGGTTGGTTTAGCACAGTGGAGTAGTAGCGAAGCAAGAGGAAGAAGACTGAATAAACTGCAGATGTACTCTGCACTAAATAATTTATCATACGAAGATTTCTTTGCACAATTAAGTTTTATAATTCATGAATTAAGAGGAACCGCTAATTCTAGAACAAACGGCGGTGCATACAATACAACCTATAATAAATTATTAGCATGTGATAACTACGAAGGTGGTCAAGACGATTTTAATTCTACTTGGATTTTTATGAATGAATATTTAAAAGTAATTGAAAATAAAGATATTGAAATTGTTGAAAGAGAAAAGAACGCTCGTCTTATATTCTCTCAATGGAAAAATTCAATACAAAATTATAGTGGAAATCAACAATGACAAAGATAAGTCAAGTCGAAACACTTTTAAGTGAAATAAGTAGAAGCATTATTTCTAGTACATTGGGCGATGAAATAAGTAATCTTACTAGACAAAATTCTATTGCAAATTCTTCAAAACTTGGTGTAAACGTAGGCCAAGAAGTTTCTGGATTTTCTTCTCTTATTGCTGCTATTGATGATGTTATTCCAGGTGTCACTGGTTCTGCACCTATTCAAACTTCAGCGGTACTTTCTGTGGCACAGTTATTAAGATCAGGCTCAGGCTTGAATGAATTAAAAAAACAAGTAACTACTGATAAAGCTGATATCGATGCGATTACAGGAAGTACTGCTTCAACACAACCGGCATTTAGAGACGTAGTTATTTCTGCTCCATTCCCAGAAGCGATGGCTAATGCTTTAAAGATTGCAGTTCCAACAGCTGCGGCTGCTACAATATTAAGTGCGGTAAATAAAAATGTATCTACTAATATTCCTCTTGGTATAGCTACATTAGTAAGCTTAAGTTCTATAGATGAAGCTGAAGATCCTGATTATGTTTCTTCTTTAAGTTTTAATCCTGATGATTTATTAAGAAGTATTATTGGTTCAGCAATTGGAAGTTCAACTACAATAGGAAGCTTACTATCTTCTGTGGCTATTTCTAATATTGGTGCAACAAATACAGGATTGAATCTTATCGCAAATGGATTTAAATCTGTTATAGAAAATGCAGTTGAACAACAGTTAAAACCTTCTGAAGGATCTATTCAGAAACTTGCACAAATTGGTGGACAAGTTCAAACTATTAAAAAAGAAGATCTCGTAAAAATTAATACATTTTTAAGTAACAATAATATAGTAGCTGCTCGTAAAATAGTTAGAAAATATTCTGATTTATCTGATGTTCTAATTGAAGAAGAACTAAGAAAAATTAATAATCGAGCTACTAATAATTTGCAAGAACCAGTAGTCACTACACCAATTGAAGTTAAGAATAATACTACTGATTGGAGTGAAACTAATACTTCACCAACTTTAGTAGGAACTGTATTCAATAGAACTTCTTCTATGGAAGAACGCCAAACTATTATTTCGAATATGAATAGAGAATCGACAGAGATTATTATAACCGCAACTAATACTCAGCCTCTTGATTCGCCTTTACCACATCATAAACAATTTGTGGCTGAATATGGCTATGGTATTCCTTATCATTTTCTAGTTACGAGAAAATCTATATGGACATGTAGGCCGTTAGACGTAAAACCCAGAATCGTAAATGATTCTTCTTTAGCTGCTCAACATTATACAAATAGCATTCTAATAGCTTTAGAAGGTGGAGTTGAAAGGGATGGTGGTGCTTTCTATACAAATAAACAACTTGAGATACTATATAATTGTTTAATTGATATTTTACTAATAAGACCAGGTCTACAGATATTTGGTGTCAATGATATTACAAATTCATTAGGCCATCCTTATTTTAACGTAGTAAATGCGATAGATTTACGTTTAGGAAAGCTTTTCAGCGGAAATATAAAAAATTATAATCCCTTAAAAGAACCGCCTTTATCTCAAAACGAATTAGTTTCAAGAAGATCTGAAGGAAATTAATATGATTGATGTTTTAAAAAATAAACCAAGTGAAAATACTACACCAGGAAATCATGAAGATAAAGATGGTGTTTTTCCTATTACAGGTTCAGATCATAGCATAAATCTTGAAGCAAGAGGTGGCGGAGAACAATTCAAACTTTTTGTTCCGACTTCTGCAGAAGATCTGCCTATTAATATTTCTAAACCAAATCCATCTACATATCCTAATAATCAAATATCGAAGTCTGAATCTGGTCACGTCATCGAAGTAAACGATACGGCCGAAGGTCAACGAATCTTGATTATGCACAATAATGGAGGTGGGATAGAATTAAGAGCAGATGGTTCTGTGCTTGTGTCGGCAATAGAACAGAAAGTTGAATTAATTGGTGCAGAACATCATGTAGTCGTAGAAAACGATGGCACTATGATATACAAAGGCAACTTAGATCTTAAAGTTGCTGGTGATTTGAATATTGATTGTTTGAATTATAATCTAAATGTAAGAGGTAATAAGACCGAAACTATTACTGGTTCTTCAAGAACTGATATTGGCGAATCAAAAGGTGAAAATATTAGTGGATCTATGTCTACTATTGTTGGAGAGCAAGTCACTGATACTTTCTTAGGTGGGCATTCTCATAATATCAAAGGCACTCATTCGATGAATATTGAAGGAGCTGCTAATTATTTCTCTAGCGATGTGATGCATATGACATCAGATACAAGAATGGCTATATCAACTCCTGATATGAATTTATTTGCAACCGATCTTGCAGTAACTGGTGAACAGGGTGTTATTGGTAGTACAGGAATATCATTTAGTGGTAATGGTGCTGTATTCGAATCAGGTATAACTGCACCTACATTTCATGGTGATCTAGATGGTAATGCTGCTAATACGTATGCTCAGGCATATGCTTCGACTGCTACATCTGGAGGAGGTTCTATTACGAATACAGCAACACCTGCTATTACAAAACCGACTGCTTCTATTATATCGAACTATTTAGAAAATTCGGTATATGCTGTTAAGAAAGTAAAGATTGATGTAGGCAACTTTATTAAAAACTTTATGAATCGTTCTGTTGATTATGGCGGAGCATCTAAAACAAAAATAGACGTAAACAAAGCAAGATCTAAATTAAGAGATCCTGCGAATAGAAATAATACACAATTAGTTGGCCAACTTGTTAAAGAAGGTGTTATTGATCCATTATGGAATAGTCCTACACCAATTAAAATAGGTCGTATGGTTAAATCAGATCCAACACCTCAAATATCTTTTGGTAACGACGTAACGAATCCTGCAGCAGTATATGTTCCTACTTCTATACAAGCAAAAATATATCCTGGTGATAAATTTAATCCTTACAAAATGAAAGATATTACATCCAAAACGCTTATTGGTCCAGGCATTTCTATAGGCAAGTTTCTTGGATCAGATGATCCTACTAATTTAAACTTTATTAGGGATATTTCAGTTAAAAAAGAAATAGCTAAATATCTTGGTATTCATGCTTTGATTATAAAAAATATTAATACGAATAATAATAAGTTTAAAAATGTAAGTGCAAAAATATCTGAAAGCATTTATAGACCAGGTCCCGAAGAAACTATTACGCCAGATAGTATCAATGATTTAAAACTTAAAGGACGGGCAGTAGTATACGATATAGTTGGCAATACAGGTAAAAGTAATTTAAATTCTTTATTTGAACTTGCTGTATGGTGGAAAGATATTATTAACTATGAAAAACTTATTTTGGATTATGATACTATCGAAGGCGATTTAAAAGGAAGACTTATTATTATATTGCCAGAAATAGATGATAATTATGAAGCAACATTCAATAGAGATATTGAAACTCATTTTAATGGTAATGTTTTTTCGAGTGGTGAATTTGTAGAAATACTTAAAGTTGAACCTAAAGCAGACGATTTATTAGGTGATCCAGATTATGAAATTCCATTAGTACCAAATAACGGAAAAGTTAAATTCTTAAATCCGAATCCTGCAAATTTACCAAGACAAAATATCATTGATGCTCTTGAAGCTGCTATTACTACTTTAGGAGAAGGATATAGTTTAGTAGTAACATATAACGGTGGAAGATCAGCAAGAGATGCCGGTACTCAAAACCATCCGCTAGGTTATGCTGCAGATTTCTATATTGATTTTAAAGGCAAAAGATTGTATCCAAATTATAATCGAGAAATATATGATATTCTTATTGAAACTCTTGTAAGAAACGCTAATGATAAGGGCGTAAGACCTGGCATTGGTGGATATGAAAGCTTTATACATTATGACGAAAGCCCATGGAGACAAGGAAAACCAGGTCGTGCAGGCGTATGGAGATCTGGATTTAACGTAAAAATTTGATATAAATAAAACAAAAAGATAGAGCAATGGCTACAACTAAAGTATTTTCAACGCAAGATGGAACGGTTTCTGAGATCACAAGTATTGTATCTCGTAAGGTAGAATACCGTGATATCGATTTATCTTTTGCTAAAAAAACAAATGGTGAATTGTTTATTAAAAAAGATGCCGCAGCTGTTATTCAGGCCGTAAAGAATCTTATACAAACAAATCATTTTGAAAAACCATTTGAACCATTTTATGGTGGCAATGTTAGAGCACTATTGTTTGAATTAGCAGATGATGATGTCGAGATTGAAATAGAAGAAGCTATTGCTCAAACAATAAATGAATATGAACCAAGAGCTAAAGTCTTAAATATCTTTGTTAATTCGAATCCAGATATGAACGACATAAGAGTTACTTTAGAATTTCAGATATTAAATACCGAAGAAGTTGTAGAATTTACAACTGCATTATCGAGGCTAAGATAAAATGGCAACTACTATACAATCATCGGCACTAGATTTTAATAATATTAAGAGTAATCTTAAGACGTATCTAGCGAATAAAGAAGAATTTAAAGATTATAATTTTGAAGCGTCAGGCCTTTCAAACATTCTTGATGTTTTGGCTTATAATACACATCTGAATGCATTGACTGCTAACTTTGCTTTAAATGAATCTTATTTAGGTACTGCTCAATTAAGAAGTTCTATGGTTTCTCTTGCAGAAGGTATCGGTTATGTACCTGACACTCGGACATCATCTCAGGCTCTTGTAAGATTATTCTTTAATACATCAACAACGCCAAGAGATACAAAGATAACATTACCTGCTTACACTTCGTTTACCACTTCTGTTGATGACGTAAACTATACATTTTCTACTATTTCTGATTTTATTGCGGATGATAATGGTAGTGGATATTATGAATTTAAAACGTCCGACGGATCTACAAGTATTCCAATATTTGAAGGTACTAGAAGAACTAAAACATTTATAGTAGGACAATACGAAGACAATCCGGTCTATGTGATCCCTGATGGAAATCTTGATGCAGATACTGTCACTGTAAAAGTTTATAACTCTGTTACTTCAACATCTTCTACTACATATCAAAATATTATTAACGCTACTACTATTACTTCTACTTCGACCATATACATTTTAAAAGAATCTCCGAATGGTTATTTTGAATTGTCATTTGGTGATGGAGAAACATTTGGCGTTGCACCAACTGCAGGTACGAGAATCGAAGTCGATTATATTTCTACAAGTGGTAATGCAGCAAACGGAGCATCGGCGTTTAGTTCAAATCAAGTTTTGACATTTGGAACAACAAATACGTTTACAAGTTCATTAAATGTTAGTACTGTATCGAACAGTGTAGGCGGTGATACGAAGGAAACCATAGAATCTATTCGTAAAAATGCACCATTTCAATATGCTACACAAAATAGAATGGTAACTGCAGAAGATTATACATCACTTATTCTAAGAAAGTTTTCTACGTTTATCGATGACATCGTATCGTTCGGTGGAGAAGATGCGGCTGATCCTGAATTTGGTGCGGTCTTTACTTCAATTAAATTTAAAGATGATGTAAGTAATGATACACAACTGACTAAAAAACGTGAGATAATTGGGCTTGCTTCTCAGTTAGCTATTACTTCATTTAATCTAAGATTTATTGATCCTATTACTACAACTATTGAAGCCGACGTATTCTTTCAATTCAATCCAAAATTAACAGATACCACAGAAAATCAAATTGTATCTTCTGTTCAAAGTGTTATATCTGATTATTTTAGTTTAAATACCGGTAAATTTAAACAGTCATTTAGAAGATCAAACTTGTTATCTTTAATTGATGACATTGATCCTGCTATCTTATCTTCACGTGCCGATATAAGAATGCAAAATAGATTTACTCCGACAGCGCCATCTATCGCGACAATAGTTCAAAATCTTACTTTAAATGGTTCAGGTAATGCTACTATTTCTGCGGCCGATGTAGCTATCGTAGTAGACTTAGTAACTTCTGAAAGATACAAAGATGCTACCAATCATCTAATTTCAAATTCTACAACTCAGTCGACAAACTATGCCGGAGTTTTATCGGCTCTGACAGCAGCTTCTTCTACTTCGTCACAGACATTAAGATATCCGGTCGCTATTTCTGAACCAAGTAATATTGATTATGTCGTAACAAGTAATCAGTTTGTTTACGAAGGCAAAACAGCTTTCCTTAGAAATAAACTATCAGATACGGCTATTCAGATTGTTGCGGTTGCGGGTGAAGAAATTATATTAGATAGCGTAGGTTCTTATGATCCTACTGCAGGAACTGCTAATATAAATTATTTTAATCCTACATCAATAATTGGAGGTGATGAAATTAAATTAGCTGTAGTACCTGCTAATCCTTCTGCTATATCACCAATAAGAAATGAAATACTATCTCATGATCCTTCAAGATCACTAGTTAAAGCTGTAATAGTCAACGCGGTAAACTAATGCCAAATTATAAAGATAAAACATTATTTGATAATAATAGAATAGATCTGAATTTTCAGAGGGCTGAAATAGATAATGTTTTGCCTGAATACTTCGGTATTGATTTTCCAAAACTAAAAGCATTATTTGATGCTTACTATGATTGGATGGATTCTGCCGATAATCCTTCTGGTAAAATTAAAAGATTATACGAAACAAGAGATGCTACTCAGACACCAGAAGCTAATTTGCCATTTTTAGAAGATGAATTACTTTTAGGCCAATCTTATTTCGGTGGCTTTCAAAATAAAAGAGAAGCTATCAAGTTTTCAAATCTTTTATACAGATCAAAAGGTACAAAGTATTCTATACAACAATTCTTTAGAGGATTCTTTGGGCAAGATCCTGATATCGTATATCCGAAAGAAAATATATTTAAAGTCGGACCAGAGGTTGATTTTAGTTTAGACAGTGCTAATACTTCGGGCGCTCAGATTAAATCACCGGCTTCTCAGATAGGTCCTGACTCACAAAGATTTTTGACTAATGATAAACTATATCAAGTAATGTCTATACTTATTCGTGTAGGTGTTTCGGTGAATGATTGGCGAGATGTTTACAAACTGTTCGTGCATCCAGGTGGGATCTTCTTAGGTTCAGAACTTTTATTGGAATTAGTAAATAATAATACACTTGAAGATCAGTTAGGTGCCGGTGATACTATTACTGAAAATCTACAAAGAACATTTGTTGCAGAACTTGATGCAGCCGCTAATATTAACACATCACTTCTTGTTGACGGAGATAGTGATTACATGATTCACAGGCAGAATATTAATCAGTTTATGGGCACTATCGGTGATGTTAAAATTACTGATACACAAGGATATAGCCTTGAAGAATTGTTGGATGTTAGTTCTTCAACTATGGATGATTCTGATACGTCATCAACATACTTTACATCAGCCAAATTCGATGAAGAAATGTACGGATCTGATAGTGATCTTGTTATATCTAGATTTGATGAAGGCAAAATGTGGACACTATTTGATTCTGAAAATTCAGCAGACTCGGACAACTATGTTCCATAAACGTTATAAATAGTTTCAATTAAGTAAGCGAGATAAAAAATGGCTAGACGCACAATTAATACTGGAAGTCAGGCGAATGACGGAACAGGCGATACGTTACGTACTGCCGGTATTAAAATGAATTCAAACTTTGCAGAATTATATTCTCGCCTTGGTGGTGATTCATCAAGTGTCGGTACAACTATTTTGACTGATAGCGGTTTAGATTTCGTAGGTACTTCTTTTACTACAAAAATAGGATTTGCACAACCTACGGCCGAAAGAAGCATTGATTTCCCAAATGCTGCTGGTAATATTATATTAGATACTGCTACACAGACTTTGACTAATAAAACTATTAGCGCAGATGATAACACGTTATCTGGTGTTGCTGCTAGTAGCTTTGTAGTATCAAATGGTTCAGGTAATATTGACGGATCTGCTTCTGCTAAAGCCATTCCATCAGGCGTTGTTGTCGGTACTACTGATACACAAAGCTTAACAAATAAAACACTCGGTGCCGGAACTGTTATTTCTGCTGGAGCTGCTATTACATCTCCAAAAATTACTACTGGAATTAATGATACTAACAATAACGAAATCATTAAATTTACTGCAACAGGTTCTGCCGACAACGAAATTACTATAACTAATTCAAACGGTGCAGCTCCTCAGATAGAAGCGACCGGTGCTAGTACAAATATCGATTTAAATGCTAGATCAAAAGGAACTGGTGCAGTAACTATAGATAAGCTTGCTATGGAAGTAGATACTGCTATTACTACTACATCAACTGCTTCATCTACTGGCACTAATTACACCGCAACAGGACTTATTACTGTTACCATCGCTAATGGTACCGTAGTAGGTGAAATAAAAATATTTACAAATATCGGCACGAGCACAGTAACTCTTGATCCAACATCGTTTGGTAATGCTAATCCGACTCACACTGTAAAATTAACAGAAGCACAAGCTGTTATGTTAATGTGGGTGAATAGCAAATGGCATGTCATCGGCGGCGAATATACAATATCTGCATAGGAAATAAAAAATGGGTTCTATTTTAACAGATACATTAAAAGAAGATTTAGTACAAAAACTCTTCAATGAAAATGAAGGAACGCGGATCGGCGATTCCGATAATAAATTCTATATCGCAGTAGGCCGATCAGAAACGTGGAGTGATCCTGTTAATGCTGCTATTAATGACACTACTATTCCAAACTTCAATGTAAATAAAAAAGAAGAAAGAGATTTTAGATATAGAATGCAATCAGTAAAAGCTGTCGAGGCTTTTAGTTGGGTCGTACCTAAAAGAGATTGGACATCAGGTGATGTTTATTATGAGTTCAGTGATTATGAAATTACTAATCATCCGGCTTCTCAAAGTCCATATGTTATTACTGAAGATAATAACGTTTATCTTTGCTTTCGTTCTCATAAAAACGATGCAGGTGAAGAACAGCCATCGACAGTAAAACCAGATCATACTGACAGCACTTTAACATTAGAAACTGACGGTTATGTTTGGAAATATTTGTATACAGTTTCTGTTTCAGACGCAAATAGCTTCATGACTACTGCATGGATGCCTTTAAAATATGTCGATTCAGCAGCGCCTACCGATCCGTACTATTCTCAGTATTTAGTTAAACAGGCCGCAACATCTAAATCAATTGTAGGTTATAACGTTTTAAATGGTGGTACAGGTTATTCAAACGCATCAGGTGCCGTAACAATAGGCATCATAGGAAATGGGACTGGAGCAACAGCTCGTCCTGTTGTACAGTCTAACGGTGTTATTGGACATGTACTTGTCGGAGATAGTGCTGGTGTTGGAACAGTAAGCGGTAAACCATCATTTATAGCTGCTGCAGGCACTGGTTATGATTATGCAGAAGTAAAATTAACTATTAATTCTGGTGGCGGTTCTGGTGCAATTATTCAACCAGTCTTTTCACCTGCAAATGGTTTAGGACATAGCCCGATCAGTGATCTTAAATCAAATGCTTTGATGTTTAATATCAAACCTAATGCCGGAGAATTAGTAAATAGTGAACCTACATTCGTAGTTAATCAAGACTACAGACAAGTAGGACTATTAAGAAATCCATTAGGATATGATAGCTCAGGACCTTTTACAGCTACTTCAGGACTTGCTCTAAGTCAAATGACTTTAGGCGCTCAATATACTAATCTTACTTTAGATGATACAATTAGTGAAACTGGAGGAGATGCTAAAGGGATCCTTGATTGGAGCGATGCAGCTAATCCTACTAAAATATGGTATCATCAAGATGACATTACTACAGGATTTACACAGTTCACAAATGGCGATACAATCTCAATTGGTACTGTAACAGGTATCAGCGCAGACTCTGCAAGTGTAGCACCAGATGTTGATAAATTCTCAGGCGATTTACTATTCTTATCTAATGTTGAACCAATTACTCGTGATGCTAATCAAACCGAAGATATCAAGGTCGTTATCAGGCTTTAAGGATTTACTATGGCAACTAATCTAATACAAACTACTTTTTCTACTGAGTATAAAGACGACTATCGCGATAGTGATAACTATCACAGAATATTGTTTAATAGCGGCAGAGCTTTGCAAGCAAGAGAGCTGACTCAGTCTCAAACTATTATTCAATCAGAATTAGCAAGAGTGGGTTCATTCTTATTTAATGAAGCCGGAATATTTGGATCAAGCGGAAATCTAAGTAGTGGGTTTAGTCCTGTAGGTTACGTCAAATTAGTTTCATTAGGATCTTTAAGTTCAGCCTATCCTGCTTTAGTTGGAACTAAAATTACAAATGCCGATGGCATAAGTGCTACAGTAAAAGCTGTCATTCCTGCAGCTGGCGGAGATCCTGACACTTTATTAGTAAGATATATTAGTTCAAATAATTTAACTTCAGATGATACAACAGTAGCACCAAAAACTTTTGTAGCAAGCGAAACTTTAAATTATTCTACAACTTCAGGCAGCGGAACGTTAACGATTGCAGCTAATAACCAAAATGATTTGGCTATTGGTAAGGGTTCTATGATCGAAATTCCTGAGTTTAATACCTTTGTAGCCGGTCATTTTGTTTTTGTTAGTGCGCAAAGTTTAGTTATTAGTAAATATAATCCTAAACCTAACGAAGTAGTAGGTTATGTGTTAACAGAAGATGTTGTTACAGTAAGTGATGATAATGCTTTATATGATAATACTGGTTCAACACCGAACTTGACATCTCCGGGTGCTGATCGTTATAGAATTAGAATGACTCTTATAAAGGAGTCAGACGCAACAGCAAGTCAAACGTTCTATCCTCTTCTAAAAATGCAAGATGGTGTTACACGTAAGATTAATCAAAGTAACGATACACTAGGCGAATTAGGTAATATTTTAAATGCAAGAACTGCTGATATCACTGGTAACTTCATCGTAGATAATCCTGGTTCACAATTTGGTTTAACTATCGATGAAGATAGCGATAATAATTTCTTAAGATTTAATGTTGATGGCGGTATTCTATTTGTTAATGGTAATAGAGTAGAAAGAAAAGCCGGTAGTAATCCAATTCGTGTAGAAAAACCACGAAGTACTACAAGTGATTTGCATAACAAAACAAACGAGTTTATATCAGCACGATATGGTAATTATGTATTAGCAGATTCTGCAAACGTAAAAGGTTTAATTAGCCATATTAATGATTTTAGTACGGTTAACTTGTATGATGATGTAGGAAAAACTTCTGTAATTGGTACTACGAGAATTAGAAATATTCAAGATTTCGATAATGAATATAGAATCCATTTATTCGATGTAAATTTAAATGCTGCTAAATCGTTTAGAAACGTAAAAGCTATTGGTACAGATTCATCAGACTTTGCAGATTTAAAGGCCGTAAACGGTGTTATTAGTTTAGTTGATAAAGAGCAAAGTTCTTTACTAATGCCAATTGGTCAGAAAAGAATTCAAAGTATTACAAACGTAACAATGCCGGTTACTCGTATTGCTACAGGTACTACAAATGTTTCAGGTGTAGCTACATTTCAGGTATCAGATATTTCAACTAATACTTTTACTGATGGCGCTAGCTGGATGGTTGAAGTAGATTCAGCTGGTGAAATATTCTCTCCGCCTTCATATGATTCTGCAGGCGGAGCTGTTACTACTATCTCAGGATTGCCAGCATCAAAAGCTGTTACATTGTTAGCATATGAAAACAAAACAGCGGTTCAAAAAATTAAAAGACTTCAACTAAATTATTCTGAAAGTCGTTCACTCGTTGGTAGAACATTTACTCTTACTAAGCCTGACATTTACATATTTAAGTCAGTGGTAGAAGATGCAACCGGTTTAGATATTACAAATAGATTTATATTTAATAACGGGCAAAGAGATGATTTTTATACAGTTGGTACTGGTACGGTAAAGAGTGGATCTACAGTTCCAGGTGGTACCGTGACAGTAACATATGATTATTTTACACATACGGCCGGAGATTATTTTGCGGGTAAAAATTCTTATCCAGATATTGCGTATGAAAAAGTACCACAGTATGTAACAAGTACCGGAAGCGGTTTTAAATTAACAGATGTTATTGATATGAGACCAGTTAAAAATAATGCTGGAACTCAATTTACAGGGACTGGTTCAGTCATTGAACCTTTACCAAAGAACGGAGCAACTATAACTGCAGGAACTGTAGCAAACTGGATGCCTCGTAGAGATATTGTACATATTTCTAATACTGGTCTTATTACAGTTACAAAGGGTCAGACATCACCTAATCCTGCAGTGCCAAGTCTTCCTATGAATGAAATGCTATTACACGATGTTTCTTTAAACGCATACACATTTAATGAAAATGATTTGGCTGTAAGAACTATTGATCATCGTGGGTTTAAAATGTCAGATATTCGTAGAATGGATGACAGACTTAGTAACGTTGAAGAGCTTACAGCTTTAACTATTTCAGAAATGGAATTGCAACAGTTAGATGTTCAAGATCCAAACGATGCTACTTTACCAGATAGAGTTAAGCAAGGTATAACTGGTGATACGTTTAAAAGCAATATACAATCTCATATGACCGATCTAGATTATAGAGCTAGAATTGATCGTAAAATGGGTAGAGTATCACCTATGGTATTCGGTAGAGCTCTTACTCTTTATTATGATTCTGATACGTCATCGAATGTACAGCAAAAAGGTAATACTGTCTGGCCGGCATATACTGAAGAAGTTTACATAAATCAAAATGTAGCATCGAAAGCTATAAATGTAAATCAGTTTGAAATGAACAAATCGGTAGGATCGGCAACAATTGAACCACCGCGTGATGCATTTACTACTCGTAAAAAAGTTGATGCTAATTATGAATTAGGGACAACAGCGGCGAGAGCTGAAATAAATACTAAGAGCGTTTCATCCCAAGGTAATGAAAACTTTGACGGTGGGATTGGATAGGAGATAAACATGGCGACAGAATATCAACAGGTCGGAACAGAAATAAAATACAGAGAGGAAACTCAAACCTATGAGCAAGACTTAGGTTACGAAACAGTTTCTATTTGTAAGCCAAAGTTTATCTTCTTTGAAATGGTAGGTTTAAGACCGTCTACACCTCATTGGGTTTTCTTTGACGGTATTGAAGTTACAAAATGGGTCAATACTAGTTTTAATTTAGATAGCTATAATAATGCTCCTATAAATTCACTATTAAGAAATCCTGGCGATAATTATATTACCGCTACATCATTTCCTGCTGCGCAAGGCGGTCCTACAAATGCTTCTGGTCCAATCAATACTGATGCTAGTGGAACTTTAAGTGGTGCGTTTTATTTACAATCAAATGATACTCTTTCATTCAAAACAGGAACTAAGAAATTAACAGCTATTGATGTTAGTATTTTAGATAAACAAAAAGCGCTATCTTATGCAGAGGGTCAATTTGTTTCAACGGGTTTATATGAAGTATATTATGAAGAAAGTGTTACAACTAATGTAGCATATGATGCACCGATTTATGATTGGGTGACAGTACCTGATCCAGTTCCACCTGCAAATTCGAGCGATGATAATGATCGCGGTAATAATACTATGGTAACTGTTCTTGGTCACGATGGTTATAACTACTATGTTACTCAATCGCATGCAGATCAGATGGGATACGGCGTCGGCGGATCAGGTGCTTCTACAGGAATAAGCTCAAAAAACAATAAACAATATGGTGCAGGTGATGATGCTGGCGGCGCGGCTTCCAACGCTGAAAATAGCTGTGTAGTAGCTACATATGCAAGTGAAATAGGATCTACTGTCTTGAATGCTCGTGAGAAAAGAAAAGCAGAAGTCTGGTGTATTCGTAAGTTCCATGGAAAATGGTGGGGTGAAGCTTTACGTAGAGGTTATAGGCATCTTGGAAGACAAGCTATTAATAATGGTACTGTAGACAGACATTTCCAAGAATTCATTGATTATGTAAACTTTGGATCTGGCAAACATAGAAATTTCCGATCAGGTTTAAACTTTGTTTATAGAACTTTACAATTTATTACACTTGGTTTGACAATAGCTAAAAGAGAAAAGTAATGACAAATACTAAGATGGAAATGAGGAAACAATAATGGCTGGAATTTCACTTACAGAACAGCTCAACCCTATGGCTCAAACATTTAGGGTTGTAGAGCGTCAAGGTTCTGTTCTTACCGGTGTAGGTTTATTCTTTTCAAGTGCTCCGACAGCATTACAAGATGATTTGCCTATCATTGTAGAATTAAGACCAGTCGTTAATGGTGGTAATCCATCATCACAAGAATTTATTCCTGGTACAAGAGTTACAGCAACAGCTGCTCAAATTCGTACAGTAGCAAATACAACGTTTAGTGATGCGACAGAATATAAATTTAGTTTTAGAGAACCAGTTTATGTTCCAGGAAATACTGAAATGGCAATCGTAGCTTATACTGCTGCTCCTGCTAGCCAATACAAAGTTTTTGCAGGAACATTAGGCGAATATAAATTACCTAATTCTAATTCAGTAAAAGTAACTCATCAGCTAGATGCCGGTGTATTCTTTCAATCTTCAAACGGTACAACTTGGTCAAAGGATCAGAATACGGATATTGCTTTTAAAGTTTATAGAGCAATATTTACTAATAATATTAATACAGCAAGAGTCAGAATTCCTACTCCCCCAGTCAAAGCTCTGACCGAAAGTCTTTATACAGAAAACTTAGTTAAATATCCTTCTGATCCAATCATATTAACTTCAGGTGCTGATTCTGCACAAATAATTCATCCATCTCATGGGTTTTTACCTGGCGATACAGTTTACTTAACTGGTCTTGACAGTGCTACAGCTTATGGTGGTGTATTTGGTTCGAGTATTGTAGGACATAGAACTGTTACAAAAGCAGATCCGTATGGTTATACATTTGTAATGGATTCATCGGCCGATTCAAGCGGAAGATTTGGTAATAATATTGTTAAAGCTACAGAACAATATGTAATTAACGATATAATATTATCTTTGCCACGGTATGAACCTATTCATACCGAAGTATATGCTACCGGTAATTTTATTACTCATAAATCATTTGGTGGAACAGAAACTCAAAAAGTTAGAACAAATAATGTGGCTGTCAATATCGGACAAGCTACAAGATTAAAAGATCCTCATGTAGTTCAATCAGCCGAAAATGAACCGGCAGATAGTTCTGCTGCATATTTCGATATTACTCTAAAAACTAATGATAAGTATGTTGCTCCGAGTATTAAAATTAATGCGGGCTCTTTAGCTGTTATTAGTAACTTTATTGATTATCAAGATTCCGCTAGTGAAGATATTAATTTAGATGGTGATAGTGATAGAAACGTATTATCTACTATTACGCATGTTGGAGAAACAAATGCAGATGGTGGTACTACTGCTTCTAAACATATCTCTATACCATTCGTATTAGAAGATGATGCTACATCAATCAGAATAATTATGGATGCTATTCGTCCTCATGGTTCCGACTTCTCTGTTTGGTATAGAACAAATCAAACTGCATCATCAACAAGAATATCAGAAATCGATTGGACAGAATTTAGTAAAACTATTAACCCACCGAATAAATCGAATTATTCTCAGAACGAAAGAAGTCATTTTACTAGACAATATGAATTTAACGTTTTTGATATACCATCGTTTGATGAGTATCAAATAAAAATTACTTTCAATTCGTCTAGATCTTCTAATGTTCCTATTATTAAAAACCTTAGAACGCTTGCTACAGTATAATGAAAGACTATTTAATTAAAGTTGAAGGGTATCCAGATTTAGCCAGAGATATTAGAACTAACTCCATAGTCAATATAAATAAAGATAAATCTAATTTTCGTCGAAGAGCTCGTGATGCTAAAATTAAAGAACGTGAAGAATTTGAACAAATAAAGACGGATGTAACCGAAATTAAAGCAATGCTTCATAAACTGTTAGAGAGCAAATAGTAATGCCTAATTCAAAAATACCACATATCGATCTCGGTGATACACTTAATACACAAAGACTGAGATTAAACGATCTTATCGATTCAGTTGGCGACGTATCGGCTCTTAAAACAACGGCCGGAGGTGTTACCGCTGCCATCAATGAACTTTATGACTCAATCGGAGTCATTGGACTCGGCAGCTTAAATACTACTGCTCAAACTTTAAGACAAGCTATTAATGAGCATGAAACAGATTTAGGTAGCATGAGTTTTACTGGACTAAGTGCCAGTGATGTTACAGACGCATTAATTGAACTTCGTACAGAATTAGGCGATCATAGTGCATTAACCACTAAAACTACAGTATCAGCCGTAGCTGCTATTAATGAATTAAGAGATTCGATGGGAGCCGAAGGTGGTTTAACTACAGCAACTAAAAATATAATTGGTGCCATCAATGAACATGAAACCGATATCGGTAACATGACATTGACAGGTTTAGCGGCTACTGATTTATCTGCGGCTGCTAGAGAACTTCGTACAGAATTAGGTGACCATTCAACACTGACTACTAAAACTACTGTATCTGCTGTTGCAGCTATAAATGAACTAAGAGATTCAATGGGTGCAGAAGGTGGTCTAACTACTACTGCTAAAAATTTAGTCGGTGCTATTAACGAACACGACGCTGAGATTGGTTCTGCTTCTTTAAATACATCTGCTAATACTCTTAGAGGAGCTATTAACGAACATGAGGCCGATATCGGTAACATGTCTCTTAATACTACGGCTTCGAATCTAACAGCTGCTATTAATGAAATGCACGACTCTATTGGTGAAGTTGCATTAAAAACACAATCTACGACAATAAAAACAGCTATTAATGAATTGAATGATTCTATCGGAGCTGGTGGTTTAAATACAACTGCACAAACATTGATAGGCGCGATTAATGAGATAGATGCAGATACGACAGATGCCGTAACCGAAGGTTCAAGTAATTTATATTTTACAAATACAAGAGCAAGAGATGCTGTAGGTGTTACTGCATCAACCGGGTTGTCTTATACAGCAGGCACAGGAAAATTTGCTGGAGTAGATGCAACTACTACAGTCAAAGGTGTAGCATCATTTAATACAAACGATTTCGTTGTATCAAGCGGTGCTGTAAGTTTAGGAGCTCTCGCTAATAACCAACTTGATAATTCTAGTATTACGTTTAATGGTACTGCCGTTTCATTGGGTGGAACAGTTACGGTTAACGGAACAGCAAATGAAGTAACTGTCGCAGAAAATTCAGGTACTTACACTATAGGATTACCAGATTCAGCTTCTATTACGTCTGAATTAAAAGTTGGTGGAGGTTATGGTTCTACAGGAACCACTGTGCGTTATAACGGTGATATTCTTACTAACGGTAATTTAACAGTAGACGGAGATTTAACAGTATCCGGAACTACTACAACAATTAATACTGCTACTCTTAATATATCTGACAATATTATTGTACTTAATAATGACGTAACTGGAACTCCAACTGAAAATGCCGGCCTTGATGTCGAAAGAGGCAATGCCGTTAACGCAGGATTTAGATGGAACGAAGCAAATGACTATTGGGAAGCTACTGATTCAACCGGAACTTTCTATCAATTGTCAATTGCTGGACCAGGTACTGGTGGTATAAACTTTAAAGATGACGACGATGATAATCTATTCGTAACGGCTACTACTGGAGCCGGAGTATTTAAAATTGATGGCGGTACATCAGTTCAAACTCAACTAGCTGGTAATACTTTAACCGTATCCGTAGATGATGCTACAACATCGGCTAAAGGTATTGCATCATTTGCTTCTGGTGATTTTGGTGTATCATCTGGTGCGGTAAGTATTAAATCAGGTGGTGTATCGAATAGTCAACTAGAAAATAGTTCTATCACAATTAATACTTCTGAAAATACTGGCCAATCTGTATCTCTTGGTGGTGCTGTTACTTTAGATATTATGGATTCTGCAGAAATTAATCAAATGATTGACTCTGCATTTGGATCAACATCTTATCTAAGTGCTAATCTAGCTAATAATTCTATAGCGCTTAGTACAAAAACAACAGGTAGTTATGTTGCTACTATAACAGCTGGAGTAGGATTAACAGGAGATGGAAGTGGAGAAGGATCTACACCTACTTTAGCTTTAGATTTCTCTGAACTTACTGATATGACAGCTGACATATCTGGTACAACTGAATTTATCTTGCAAAATGGTGCTACCGAATCTCGTAAAGCTGCTAGTGAAATAAAACTTTCAGCTTTCGATAACGATGCTAATTTCTCATCTACTACTGGTACAGTAACGTCAGTTGAAGTAGCAGCAGGTACAGGACTATCAGGTGGCGGTACAGTAACAACAAGTGGTACAGTCTCATTAGCGCTTGACTTCTCTGAACTTACTGATATGACTGGTGCTGTGTCAGGAACAACAGAGTTCATCTTACAAAATAGTGCAACCGAATCTCGTAAAGCGATGAACGAGATTACTACCTCTTCATTTAACGGTGATGGTTTAACAAGAACCGGTGATATTACACTTGATGCTTCTAATGATATTATACTTGATGCTGGTAATGCAGATGTTTTCTTAAAAGATGGTGGGACAACGTATGGTTCATTAACGCAATCTGGTGGTGAACTTGTAATAAAATCAGGAACTACTCCTACTACGGCTATTACTCTTTCAGGTGCGAATGCTACAGTTGCAGGTACAGCAACTGCCACTAATGTGTTTACAGATTTTAATGATCATGGTACTAGGTCATCTACTACTACTCTAAATTGGACAACTTCTGCATATCATGAAATTACAACCGCAAGCGGTAACTTTTCTATAGCATTTTCTAATTTACCAACAAACGGAAAGTTTGGTCAAATTAATGTTATGATTGAAAATGGCTCAGTCGGCGGCGTAACACTTACATGGCCAGCTGCAGTTAAATGGAGCGGTGGCGTAAAACCAATAACACCATCTGCACCTTTTGCTAAACAACTTTATCAATTTTTTACAGTAGATAACGGAACTAATGTTTACGGAGCAGTTGTTGGACAACACTTTGCTTAAGGTTAACTAATGCTTTTATTCAATCCACAACACGGCCATATTGTAAATTACGATATTAGAAATCTAAACGTTTCAACATTAGATAGCGACAATGGTCCATTGATGGTTGTCGACATGAATTATCCAGAATTTAAATCTGGTGCTGCAGCTTATCAAGGTCCTTGGAGAGACAGTGCAGGTGGTTTTGGTCATGGTCAACCGAACGCTGGAAATTATTATAATCCTTCTTGGACTTTAGAATACAGTTCTTATATACAAAATCTAGATCAGCAAAGCCATTTTATAGGTAATATTACTACAATAAAGCATTATAGCTGGGAGTCAAAATTCGGTGGCGCCGGAAACCAATCATACTTGCATACTCATCACTTAGGCGGACTTCCATTTTATGTTTATCTTCAGTATATTGGAAGTGGAAACTATGATGTTAATAACGCTGCTCCTCAGCACACAATTTGGAAAGTAGATAATATTAAAGGTGATTTATCACAATTTCACAGATTTTCTACTGATTCTGCTTCTTGGAATCAAGCCGAAAATACTCTTTTCTATGAATCTCTTCCTTATAAAGCATATTTTAGAAATGGTAATTATCCTACAGCCGCGATAAATAAAGTAGTTGATACTGAATTTATTAATTATCAAGGTACAGGTCAAAACGCGCTTGTATTAGAAACTTCAGATCCAATTTATTCTACTATTGCTCATGTAGGAAGAATTCATAAAGCCCAGAATCTATCTTTCGGAGGTTGGCCAGGTTTTAATAGCGGATATGGTAGAAATAACATTAGTCAAATAGCTATAATCGATTCTGATTTTTTAAATGTTGGTCCTACCGATGATTGGCGTATTTCACTTCCGTCCGGCTCTGGTAGTACTATTGTTCCTACAAATGAAGCTAAAAAATTAAGAATACAACAACCTGAAACCTCAGTTGGCCCAGGAAGTTCTAGAAAGGTATTCATTTTAGTTAATGGCTGCTATGATGATAATACATTCCAAGATAAAAATTATGGTCAAGGGACTATTCTTTCATGCACTATACCGAGTATAGTACCTAACTCTATCACTTGTGATAGCGCGCAGTACCATTTTAATTTAAAAAATCATCCTGGTAGAACACAAACAGATTTTGAAAAATATCAAACTGTCTATAGTAGTATAGAGGCATTTGATGTAAGTGCAGACGGCAAAATTCTTACAGTATTAGCTGATACTTTTTCTGGCGGTGATTCTCTATTGAATTTTAGAATGACTACTCCTTGGGATTTAAGTACTGTAGAACCTTTTGATTGGTATGATAGCGGAGCCGCTGCTACTGGTGCACTTGGTAGCAGATCACCAGCCGGTGATACTTTATCCTTTGGTGGTGAGAATTCTCTAAATATTCCATACCGACAGATATATAATTCAGCTGATAGTGCTACAACTTATAATGTTAATAATATAGCAGATCCCAAAGGAATGACTGGTGTTCGCAAGCCTAATGAAGTTGATTTTACACATTGGGAACTAAATTATCCTGGCCAAGACTCAGGAAATATTGCTGGCGGCGCAGGAACTTATCAGAGAGGTATAGGCAACGGCATTAATGATATTTGTTGGAATTATGACGGATCTTTACTTTATGTAGTTGGTGACCATGGAGCGGTGGTTCAATATGATTGCAGTCAATTAAGAGATAGCTCTTATCATAGAAATGTCGGAGGTAATCCAGTAAACCCCGCAAGAAGTAATACTTTTGCAGATTCTTTAGGTAATACTGGTGTGCTAGGATATTACGGTAGGCCATAAAAGTAATATTACTATTATTTTTTAGAAGATCAGCTTCGGCTGATCTTTTTTTTATTATAAATAAACCTAAATGGTGCAGGGGCGGTTATTCGTCCGACAAAGAAATCGAAAGGTATTTCATGGCCCAATACGAAGAGTTTACTATTGATCAGGGTTCTGATGTCGCTATTGAAATTCATTTAGTCGATGCTGATGGGTCAGCTAAGAATTTGACTTCTCATAGCGCAAGCGCTAAAATGAAAAAATCTTATAATAGCGACAGTGCCGATACCATTTCCTTTACAGCCACTATTGTTGCTCCAGCTACAGATGGGATATTAACATTAGCATTGACTAATACTCAAACTGATGCACTGAGAGCAGGCAAATACGTATATGATGCAGAAATCTCTTATCTAGATAGTAGTTCAAATACTATTATCGAAAGAGTTCTTGAAGGAAGAATACAAGTAACTCCGTCAGTAACTAAGTAGAATATAAAATGGTTGATAGAAGTCTCATAGTCACATCAGGTACGACAACACAAGTCAAAAAAGTAGTTGTAGGGAGGCCTGTAAGACGCGTACAACAGGCCGGTAATGCCATTAACGACGCAACTGATGTTGACGTATCAACATTAGTAAATGGCAGTTTATTAGTCTATAATACAACATCTTCAAAGTGGACAAGTACTACGGAATTAGAAAATCAAAATATTAACGGAGGCACGTACTAATGGCCACTATAATTAGAATTAAAAGATCTACTGGTACTACCGCTCCGTCAGATCTAAAAACAGGCGAAATCGCATACTCAGCAGGTGGTGGCGTATATAATAACGGCGGTGATAGATTATATTTTGGTAAAGGTGACGATGGCAGTGGAAACGCAACGTCTATCGTATCAATCGGTGGTGAATATTATGCCAATCTATTTTCAACTACAGATGCGGCTGGTACCGTCAGCGCAAGTAAAGCGGTCGTAGTTGATGCTAATAGAAAAGTTAATCAATGGATTGTCGATAACATTAATATCGATGGTAATACTATTGAAACAACTAATACTAATGGTGATTTAGTAATAGATCCCAACGGCAATGGTGCTGTTAATGTAAGTAGTTCGAAAATTACTAATGTTACGAATCCTACGGCTGCTCAAGATGCTGCTACTAAAAGTTATGTAGATAACTCTACTCTTGATTTTATTGTTGACGGTGGTGGTACAGGTAGTGTAGGTTTATTTGATTCTGATTTAACTCTTGCAGGTGGAACAGGTATTACGTCTTCTGTAAGTGGAGAAACCGTAACATTTACGCTAGATAATACTGCAGTAACACCTGGTTCTTATGGATCATCTTCAGCAGTTCCAACATTTACGGTTGATGCTCAAGGTAGATTGACAGCAGCTGGTACTGCATCTATTTCAACTACTTTGAATACTGCAGGTAATAGTGGTACTGGTTCGGTTGCTCTTGCTAGTCAGTCTTTGACAGTAAGCGGTGGAACAAACTTAACTTCCGTTGCTGCAAACCAAGGGATTACTATTAATCTTGATGGTGATGTTACTGGGTTAACATCATTAACTGTTGATAATCTTAAATTAGATGGTAATACTCTTAGTTCTACTGACGGTTCAAATACACTTTACATTGATCCAGCTCCTGAAGATTCAGATGGTGGTAATTTAATTGTTCGTGGTAACCTTCAAGTTCAAGGTACTCAAACAATTATTAATTCAAATACTTTATCTGTTAATGATAAAAATATTGTTCTTGCTGATTCGGCTGCTAACGGAACAGCGGCAGATGGAGCAGGTATTACTGTCGGCGGTGCTCTGTATAGTGGCACTAAACCAGCTATTACTTGGGATAATTCTAATACGGCCTGGGATTTTAACTATAAAGTAAACATAGAAGATTCTATCGGCGCTAGTCCTATTACATTCAATGATGTAAGTATTACTGAAGCTTTAGAAGATCATCTCGTAAGTAATTTCTTCTTAGCAGGCGAAGGCATTGATCTTGCATATGTTGACGGATCGAATACTCTTACGATATCTGCAGAAGATGCTACTACTACGAATAAGGGTATTGTATCATTCGGAGGATACGCTGATAGTTCAGGCGCGCCAGCACCAGGAAATGATAGACAATTTAGCTTAGCTAGCGGCGATGTTACTATTGCTGTTATCGACGGCGGCACTTATTAGTGCATTAACATAACCTTTTTTAAGGAACTGACATGGCTACTAAAGTTAGACTGAAGAAGTCCGCGATAGCGGGCCGAATACCGGGATCTGCAACGTTAGATTATGGCGAATTAGCCATTAACTATCAAGACGGAAATCTGTATTATAAAAATGCAGATAATGATGTTAAGTCATTACAAGAATCCCCGATAGAATTCACTGCTAAAAACGAGTCAGGTTCCTCTGTTACAAAAGGACAAGCTGTTTATATTAACGGCGTAAGCGGAAGTACACCCACAATAGCCCTGGCTGACGCAGATAATGCTTCTGCCATGCCAGCGTTTGGTTTATTAAAGGCAAATGCAAATAATAATTCTGAAGTTGTAATTATTACTTCCGGCAATTTAACAGGATTAAATACTTCTAGTTTTGCAGTAGGTGATACATTATATGTATCTACTACACCTGGAGCAATCACTAATGTTAAGCCAGCTGGCGAAGCCTCTCTTATTCAAAACATTGGTAAAGTTGTAAGATCCCACGGTTCTGCAGGTATTATTAAAGTTGGCGGAGCCGGTCGTACGGCAGCTACACCAAACCTAAACTCTGGTAATATTTTTATTGGTAATGATTCGAATTATGCATCTACTACATCGATGCAAACCGAAACTAGAAAGCATCTTGTTTCAGGAACAGGTGTAGGATATGATTCAGCAACTGGTGTTATATCTATTGGCCAAGACGTAGGAACTACAAGTAACGTACAGTTTGGACAACTTAATGTCGATTCTGCTCAGATTGGTCAAATTGAATTTAAGACTTCTTGGCCGCCGTCAAATGTTGGAGCAGATGGCCATATTCCACATACAGAAGGTGCTATATGGTATGATCCTTATCATAAAAATTTAAACTTCTATACTGACATTGCGCATCCAATTGAACTTGGTATGCAAATGGTTGAGAGAGTGTACAACAATACCGGATCTACTATTAACAAAGGTTCTCCACTTTACTATAGTGGGAACAGGATTGATACAGGTGGACAAGAATCTCCAACTGTAGGACTTGCAGATGCTACAGACGAAAACAAATATAATGTCCAAGGTTTGGCATCAGAAGATATAGCTAATGGTGAATATGGACAGATTGTTGTTGGAGGTGTCATTGATCACTTCGACACATCTGGATTAACTGCCGGTCAAAACTTCTTTGTTGGATTAAGTCCTGGCGCTGTTCAAAACGCTGCGCCAACATATCCTAACTTTCCGATGTGTTTGGGTTGGGTTATTAAATCACATGCCACAGAGGGTAAGGTTATTATCAACCAACAGAACCACTCTGTTAACACTTTTAGGGTTCGTGGTGATACTCACTTAGGTGCTGATCTTCAAGTTGATGGTGACTTAACAGTCTTAGGAACAACAACTTCGGTTTCTACTGCAGACCTTACTGCTGGTACTCCAATGTTCAGATTGAACGAAGGTGATGCAATTGGTGAGGCTGGTACGACATTTAGCGGTACTGGTAACGATGACGCATTTTTCTCTGGTCATTTTACTGGCACTGCTTCTCAGACTTACTATGTAAAAATTGATGGTGTTGGAACTGGTACAGGTGGTGTTGATACATTTACAGTAGCTCTTGGCAACGATAGTGCTTTTGCTTCACCAATCTTAATCAAACAAAATATGACTGGTGAAGATCAGTTAATTCACTCTACAGATAATATTAGTGTTAAGTTTGCCGCTACGACTGGTCACGATTCTGGTGACAGGTGGTCTGGTACCGCTGCACCAATCAACGTTGATACCGGATTCTTTTCAAATAGAAATACTGGAACATCTGGCGTAGGTTATACTCACGTAGGTTTTTACTTTGATATTAGTGATACTAAATGGAAATTTATTGACGCATACGATTCAACTCCACAGGGTTCTATTAATATCGCAGATTCTAGTTTCTCACTTGCAACAGTAGCGGCCGGAACATTTGAAGGTGCCTTAGTTGGTAACGTAACTGGTGATATAACCGGTAATGCTGCGACTTCTACATTAGCAACTAGTGTTAACGTTACTGCAAATAACAGTACAGATGAAACTGTTTATCTTACTTTTGTTGATGGAGCAACTGGTACACAAGGTATTGAAACCGATACTAGTCTAACATATAATCCAAATTCAAAC
>UEXM01000114.1_pt1 | contig 62806 bp, 57 predicted proteins | sample 1796661 | NCBI WGS metagenome assembly UEXM01 (sample SAMEA4772469, study PRJEB27181) | metagenome | reverse complement strand
TGCTTGTAGCTGCTCTTCAAGTTTCTTTCAGTGCGGTATCGAATAGTGCGACCGCCTTCTCGATTTCTTTTTCACTGACAGTGAGTGGTGGCAACCAGCGTACCACCTGCCCGTGGGTGCCGCAGCGCAGCATTAGCATGCCGTTGCTTTCGCAATGCTTGAGCAATTTTCCGGCACGTTCCCCGTCGGGTGTGTGCGGGGCGCTGACGATTTCCAGGCCGAGCATGAGGCCCATGCCACGGATTTCATCGATGCAGTCGTGCTGTTTTTGCAGGCCTTGCAGGTGAGTAAGTAACTGCTGGCCGAGAGTGTCTGCACGGGACACCAGCTGCTCTTTCTCGATCACGTCCAGGGTGGCTAATGCGGCGGCACAGGCCACCGCATTGGCGCCGTAGGTGCCCCCCTGAGAGCCGGGATAACCCTGGGCCATGATCTCCTTGCTGGCGGCGATAGCGGACAAAGGGTAGCCGCTGGCCAAGCCTTTGGCCGTGATAATCATGTCTGGTTGAGCAGCAAAATGTTCGTGGCTCCAGAATTTGCCGGTGCGGCCAAAGCCCGCCTGGATTTCATCTGCAATCAGCAGAATGCCATGCTTGTCGCAGCGCTCGCGCAGGCCTTTCATGAACGCAGTAGAGGCGGGGTAATAACCATACTCGCCCTGTACCGGCTCAATGATCATGGCGGCCGTATCCGCCGGATTGCACTCGGTGGTAAAGATATGGTCCAGCTCGTTGAGGCAATCAGTGACGCACTGGTCCATGTCCTGGCCATAGCGATAGGCGTGGGGGAACGGCGCAATGCTGACCCCGGCCATCAGCGGTTGCCAACCCGTACGTACCTTGCTGGTGGAGGTGGTGAGTGACGCGGCGGCGAGGGTGCGACCGTGGAAGCCGCCCCGGAAAGCGATTAAATTGGTGCGGCCGGTGGCCTGGCGGGCCAGGCGAATGGCTGCCTCTACGGATTCGCTGCCAGAGTTGGCAAAGGCGATGGCATCCAGTCCTTTTGGCAGGTGCTCGTAGAGCCGGTCGGTGAGAGACAGCATGTTGGGGTGGGTCACCGTGGCGTATTGAGCATGTACCAGCTTGGCGACCTGGGCCTGGGTTGCGGCGACCACTTTCGGGTGGCAATGGCCGGTGGATGTCACGCCGATGCCGGAGGTGAAGTCCAGCCAGCGATTCCCTTGTTCATCGTAGAGCCAGCTTCCTTCGCCGCGCTCCGCGCAAATCCCGCTGGACTGAACCAGTAAGGGGGACAAATGACTCATGGTGCCTCCTTTCTCATTGCTCATTGCCGTCGTTGTCTGTTGCGGTGGCCCTTGGTGAACTTGTTTTGTCGCCACCTGTGCAACCTTGTGCCAGCGGAGCGCGGAATACGCCTCGCGGGTGAATTAATGTTACGGACTGGCGCTACCGGGCCAGCAATGCATAAAGCCGCTGTCCTGTTTCCCGAGTGCCACTCTTTTGTCCGTGTTGTGGCGGCGTGTCACCTTCCTTCGCCAAGTCTGCGCTCACTGTGTCATGCAGATGTTGTGCCGCATTGCCCAAAGCAGGGTGGTGCTGGCCCAGCCATTCCAGCGTCATAGCCAAGCTGAGCAGGGTAGCACGGGGGTCCGCCAGGTTTTGCCCGGCGATATCCGGGGCACTGCCGTGCACCGGCTCAAACAGGGCGGGGATGCTGCCGTCTTCCGGGTTTAGGTTGGCGGACGGCGCTAGTCCCGGGCCACCACAGAGTACCGCGGCCAGGTCGGTGAGAATATCTCCATGCAGGTTGCTGGCCACCACCACATCAAAACGCCAAGGGCATTGCACGAATTTCATGCAGGCGGCGTCTACCAGCTCATGGTGGGTGTCCACATCGGGGTATTCCCGAGCCAAGCGTAGGAAGGTTTCGGTGTACAGGTCGCCCCAGAATGGTTGGGCATTGCGTTTGGTGATCAAACATACCTGGGCGAACTTTTCATCTTTGAAATGCCGCGGCATGGGGCGTTGCTTGGCCCGCTGGCGAGCCCGTTCGAAGGCATGGCGAATCAGTCGTTCGGTAGCAGAGGCGGTGAACACTTCCACTTGGGTGGCCACCTCCTGAGGAGTGCCGGCTCGCAGACGACCGCCCTGATTACTGTATTCGCCTTCGCTGTTTTCGCGAATAACCAGCATGTCTACATCGTTGGCGCGCGGGTCGCTGAGATATTGGGGAGCACCGGGTTGCCAGCGGGCGGGGCGCTCACAGGCCCACAGGTCCAGTTGTTTGCGCAAGGTGAGCAGCGGTGACAGGGAAATACTGTCGGGGAGTACAAAACGATCCGGGTCGTCTAGCGGCCCGGGGTCGCCCAGAGCACCGAGTATAATGGCATCAAAACTTCGAAGCTGCTTTACGCCGTCTTCCGGCATCATCTGCCCGTGCTGTTGGTGCCAAGCGTGGGAGGGCCAAGGAAAGGAGGTGTAGGTCAACGGTAACTGAAAGCGATCAATCAGCAGGGTTAGAGCGTGTTCGGCTACGGCCATAACTTCAGGGCCGATGCCGTCGCCGGGGAGCAGGGCGATGTTTAGCCGTTTCGTCATCCTTAACTCCTATTCATGCTTCAAGCTGCAACACGGGGGCAGGTATGAGCAATGCCAGATCACTGAGCGCGACCAGTACGGTAAAGTCCGGGCCCATGCCTACCAGATTGATGCTTCATTTACCTCGCGTTGTCGCGCGTCGCTGTATTTAGCTTCCCATGCACAGATATTTTGTTTCCAGATACTCTTCCATGCCCTGGTGGGAGCCTTCGCGACCGAGTCCGGATTCCTTGACTCCGCCAAACGGCGCGGTGGCGTTGGAGATCAGGCCTTCGTTAACGCCGACCATGCCGCTTTCCAGCGCTTCGGCGACGCGCCAGCAGCGGTGGATATTGTCACTGTAGAAGTACGCAGCCAGCCCATAGGGGGTGTCGTTGGCAATGCGCAGGGCTTCTTCTTCGGTTTTAAAAGGAATGATGGCTGCCAGCGGCCCGAACGTTTCATCTTGGCAGAGCTGGGCATCGGTGGAGACATTGGTAATCAGGGTGGGCTGTACGTAGTTGCCGCCGCGTTCATGGCGCTGGCCACCAGTGATCACCTTGGCGCCTTTACTCAGAGCATCTTCCAAGTGCTCCATCACCTTGTCGGAGGCGCCGCGGTTGATCAATGCGGCTTGAGAAACGCCTTCATCAAAGCCGTCGCCGACTTTCATGGCTTCGATGGCCACCTTAAATTTTTCCACAAAGGCATCGTGGATGCTTTCTTGGACCAGAAAGCGGTTCACGCAGACGCAGGTCTGGCCAGTGTTGCGGAACTTGCTGGCCATGGCGCCTTCAACCGCTTTATCCAGGTTGGCGTCATCAAATACGAGGAAGGGAGCGTTGCCGCCCAACTCCAGTGAGACTTTCTGGATATGTTTGGCGCACTGAGCCATCAGCTGGCTGCCCACTTCGGTGGAGCCGGTAAAGCTGAGTTTGCGGACAATGGGAGAATCGGTGATGGCGGTGGAGATGGCGCTGGCACTGCCGGTGATAACATTGAAGACACCCGCGGGGATGCCCGCGCGTGCGGCAAGTTCAGCCAGTGCCAGAGCCGAATAAGGGGTGGCGCTGGCCGGTTTGACCACCATGGTGCAGCCTGCAGCCAGTGCGGCGCCGGCTTTGCGGGTAATCATGGAAGAAGGGAAATTCCAAGGGGTGATTGCAGCGGTGACCCCAATGGGTTGTTTGATGACTATAATCTGCTGCCCGGGCTTGGAAGCCGGAATAGTATCGCCGTAGGCTCGGCGGGCTTCTTCGGCAAACCATTTCAGGAAAGAGGCGGAGTAGGCTATTTCGCCTTTGGCTTCGGGGAGCGGTTTGCCCTGTTCCAAGGTCATCAGCCGACCCAGATCATCCTGGTGTTCCATCATCAGGTCGTGCCAGGCCATCAGCAAATTGGCCCGTTCAGCGGCGGTTTTATCGCGCCAGCCAGGAAAAGCCTGGTGGGCGGCGTCAATGGCGCGGCGGGTTTCCGCCTCGCCCATACGAGGCGATGTGCCGATGTCTTCCCCGCTTGCCGGGTTGTCGACTGCAAAGGTGGCGCCGTCATCCGCATCGCACCATTGGCCATTGATGTAGCACTGCTGGCGAAATAGGCCGTTATCAGTGAGAGAAACCGTTGTCATGAAGCACCTCTTTGCTGAACTATTGTGCTTACCACGCTAGCAAAGCATGCCGAGATGTCCATGCGGAAATGAAAAAATTGGTTTGGGATCTAAGGAAAAAAGCAGCAATAAGTGTTTAGCGCCAAGCTGCAACACGAGGAAAGTTGGCTATGCGTGATGGGATGGAGCCGCGATTCGGAGGTTGGGGGGGCGGATAATGAGGCGCGACTCAAGCTGTGCTGGAGCCGCGTTGTAGCTTGGACTTGTTTCAGCGTTTCAGCGTTTCCGTCAGGTGCGGTTTGATTTTTTGTAGCAGCCCCTTGAAGACCTTTGGACTGCCGGCGACGATGCCACCGCTTTCCAGGTATTTATGCCCACCGCTCAGGTCGCCCACCAAACCACCTGCCTCGGTAATTAACAATATCCCGGCGGCTATGTCCCATTCGGCCAGGCCGAATTCAAAGAAACCATCCAATCGACCGGCGGCCAGCCAAGCCAGATCCAGTGCTGCAGAACCGGGGCGACGCAAGCCGGCGGTGGCCGCGGCCACATCGGCGAACATGCCTAGATAGGCATCCATATGCGGCGCCTGGTCTTTACGGAACGGGAAGCCGGTGCCAATCAGGCAACCTTCCAATCCTGCTCGGTTGGTGCAGCGGATGCGGCGGCCGTTGAGGGCGGCGCCACGGCCGCGGCTGGCGGTGAACTCTTCGTCGCGGTTAGGATCGTAGATCACTGCATGCTCCATTTTGCCTTTGTATTTAAGGGCAATGGAGACGCAATATTGCGGGAAGCCATGAATGAAGTTGGTCGTGCCGTCCAGTGGGTCGATGATCCACTGGTAGTCTTTGCCGTCGCCACTGCCTTCGAGAACACCGGATTCTTCAGCCAGAATGCTGTGGTCCGGGTAGGCCTTGCGGATCACATCGATGATGCGTGCTTCTGCAGCACGATCCACTTCGGTAACGAAGTCGTTCATGCCTTTTTGGGTAACTGATAAGGGATCACTGCTTTCGGCAGCTCTACGAATCAGAGTACCCGCCTGACGGGCGGCTCGCAGGGCGATATTCACTTGCGGCGCATGCATGGCATCTATCCTCAATATGACGTGTGGCGTAACGGTTTTAAAGAGCGCGGGGCGGGGAGACTCAAGGTTCCCGTTCCGGGGCGCGGATTGTAGCAGAGCCCGCGCGATCAGGGCAGCCGCCGTGTTAAGATTAGCGCCTTTTTTAATGAGAGGCCTCCCATGTTGGAAAATGTGCGCATCGTGATGGTGGAAACCTCCCACCCCGGCAATATCGGCGCGGCTGCCCGGGCTATGAAAACCATGGGCCTGTCGGACCTGCGGTTGGTGCAGCCACAGTCCTATCCCAGCGTGGAAGCCACCGCCCGTGCCTCCGGTGCTGGGGACGTGCTGGAGGCGGCGCAAGTGTGCAACAGCGTGGATGAGGCGCTGGAAGGCGCCACCCTGGTGATCGGCACTAGCGCCCGTCAGCGTCGTATTCCCTGGCCTTGCCTGACGCCGCGCCAGTTGGCCGCGCAGCTCTCCCACGATTTGGCCAATGCGCCGCAGGATACCCGCATTGCAGTGTTGTTCGGTCGTGAGGACCGGGGGCTGACCAACGACGAACTGCGCCGCTGCAATCTCCACGTGAGTGTCCCCACCAATCCTGAATATGGGGTCTTGAATGTGGCGTCGGCGGTTCAATTAATCAGTTACGAGTTGCGTCTAGCGTTGTTGGGAGATGATTTCGAGTTGCAGGAATCTCGCTCCCGCCGTGAAGTGATGCCACTGCCAGAAATGTTCTGGGATGAACCGCCGGCCACCAATGAAGCGGTCTCTGGTTTTCTCGATCATTTGGAGAAGGTGATGGCACAGAGTGGTTTTTTAAATCCGCAACAGCCTGGTCAAGTAATGACACGCATGCGTCGTTTGTTTATGCGCGCCCGCCCGGACAAAATGGAAATGAGTATTTTGCGCGGCGTATTGGTGGCGCTGGAGAAAAAAATGCAGCGTGATGAAGGCCGATAGGCCGTAGCAAACGGCCACTGGTGTCATCCTAACGGGCCTTGGCCCTAGGTTTCAAAATGAGGTAGTTATGTTGAATCAAGTGCGCGAGGACATTCGTTCGGTCTTTCACCGGGACCCGGCGGCACGCAATACGCTGGAGGTGCTGCTGAATTATCCTGGCTTGCACGCGGTGCTTTTTCATCGCCTGGCGAATGGCTTGTGGACCCGCAATTTTAAGCAGCTAGCGCGCTTGCTCTCCACTTTTGCACGTTGGCTGACCGGCATTGAAATCCACCCCGGCGCTAAAATTGGCCGCCGTTTCTTTATCGACCACGGCATGGGGGTGGTCATTGGCGAAACCGCGGAGATCGGTGATGACGTGACGCTTTATCATGGCGTGACCCTGGGTGGTACCAGTTGGAGCAAAGGCAAACGCCACCCTACCCTGGAGGATGGTGTGGTTGTCGGCGCGGGAGCGAAAGTGTTAGGCCCGTTTACCGTGCACAAGAATGCCAAGATTGGCTCCAACTCTGTGGTCACCAAGGAAGTGCCAGAAGGCGCCACGGTAGTGGGCATTCCAGGCCGGGTCATTAGTCATCCGTTGACCGAGAAAGAAAAAACCCGCCAGGAAATGGCCGAGAAAATTGGTTTCCAGGCCTACGGGGTCAGCAACGATATGCCGGACCCGGTGGCCGAAGCGATCCATCTGTTGCTGGATCACATGCATGCGGTGGACAACAAGCTGGATCGGGTTTGCACCAACCTGAAGAAGCAGGGCATTCAGGGTTGCGATGAGAAACTGCCGGAGTTGAATAGTGAAGACTTTGAACCGGTGAACGCGGGCGGCACGGATTAGAATCCGTTCACTATTCAAACCATTAAAAGTGTAAAGCTGAAACGCGAATGAGTTTTGGCTTGAGTAGAACAAAAAAGCCGCGTCCAAAATTTGGGCGCGGCTTTTTTTGTGGCCAGGAGCATGTCACTTTAAACGTTGAACCGGAAATGCACCACGTCGCCGTCTTTGACGATGTATTCCTTGCCTTCAAGGCGCCATTTACCGGCTTCCTTGGCGCCTTGTTCGCCATTGTTGGCGATATAGTCTTCGTAGCCGGTGACTTCGGCACGGATGAAGCCTTTCTCGAAATCCGTGTGGATCACGCCTGCGGCCTGGGGCGCGGTGGCTCCAACGCGCACGGTCCAGGCGCGCACTTCTTTAACGCCGGCGGTGAAGTAGGTCTGCAGGCCGAGCAAATCAAAGCCGGCGCGAATGACTCGATTCAGGCCCGGCTCTTCCATGCCCAGGTCGGCAAGGAAGTCGGCTTTTTCTTCATCGTCCAGCTCAGCAATTTCCGATTCAATCTTGGCGCAGATAGGCACAATGGAGGAATTTTCTTTCTCGGCCAGCTCGCGTACGGCGTCCAGCAAGGCGTTGTCCTCAAAGCCCCCTTCGTCCACGTTGGCAATGTACATGGTAGGCTTCAGCGTCAGCAGGTTAAGGCTTTTAATTGCCTTGCGCTCATCGTCTGTGAGCTCCACGGAACGGGCCGGGTCGCCTTCGCTAAGGGCGGGCAGTACCTTGTCCAGGACCGGCAGCAGGCCTTTGGCGTCTTTGTCCTGACCTTTGGCCGCCTTGGTGGCGCGGAAGTGTGCTTTTTCCACAGTATCCAGATCGGCGAGGGCCAGCTCGGTATTGATCACGTCGATATCGTCCAGTGGGGATACCTTGCCCGATACGTGGATGACGTTTTCATCGTCGAAGCAGCGCACCACGTGGGCGATGGCGTCAGTTTCACGGATGTTGGCCAGGAACTTGTTGCCCAGGCCTTCGCCTTTGGAAGCCCCGGCTACCAGCCCTGCGATGTCGACAAATTCCATGGTGGCGGGCATCACCCGTTCCGGGCTGACGATGGCGGACAGCTTGTCCAGGCGGGGGTCCGGTACTGGAACCACACCGGTGTTGGGTTCAATGGTGCAGAACGGAAAGTTCTCGGCATCAATACCCGCTTTGGTGAGCGCGTTGAACAAGGTGGATTTGCCCACGTTGGGCAGACCGACGATACCGCATTTGAAACCCATGACAGACCTCCATTTTTCGAGGTCGCAATGCTACATGAGCGGCAAGCGACAAGCTACAAGCCGCGGTGTGAGTGCTACTTTTCTTGGTTTAAAGCAACAAGTTGCAGGCAGAGTGCGGGTGCGGGTCTGTGGTATCAGGATTGCTCGACGACTTGAGGCTTGTAGCTGCTTTTATGCCTTGAAGCCATTGAGCTGGTTCATGGCGCCATCCAGGTCGCCGCGAAGCATATCAGCGGTGTAGTGGACAGCTTCGTCGATGGCGCGTTCGATCAGGTCTCGATCGGCTTTGGAGGGCTTGCTCAGCACATGGGGGGTAACCCGGTCTGCAGAGCCAGGGTGGCCGATGCCCAGACGCAGGCGGTAAAAATCACGGCTGTTGCCATGCCGGCTGATGATGTCGCGCAGACCATTGTGTCCGCCGTGGCCGCCGCCTTGCTTGAAGCGGGCGCAGCCGGGGGGCAGGTCGAGCTCGTCGTGAGCAACCAGTATCTGCGTAACGGGGATCTTGAAGAAATTCGCCAGAGCGGCGGTGGCCTGACCACTGCGGTTCATGAAGGTGGTCGGTACCAGCAGGCGAATTGTTTCGCCTTCAAAGGAAAAGGTGGCGGTGAGGCCGAAATATTTCTTGTCTTCGGTAAGGAAGACGCCCTGACGTCGAGCCAAAGCGTCCACATACCAGACGCCAGCGTTGTGGCGGGTGTCTTCATATTCGCGGCCCGGGTTGCCCAGGCCTACGATCAGTCGAACAGGATCCGCCACGGTGGGTCTTATTCCTCGCTTGCGGCTTCTTCGCCTTCGGCGGCGTCGTCGTCATCGGAGGACGCACGCACTTTAGGTTGGTGAACCGCCGCTACCGGCTGGTCGTGGTCTTCGCCCAGTGCGAGCTGGGTCAGTTCCACGCCTTTCGGGAGTTTCAGATCGGAAAGGTGAACGACGGAGTCCAGTTCAGTGTTAGCCATGTCCACTTCGATGAACTCAGGCAGGTCCTGGGGCAGACAGCTCACTTCCACTTCTGCGAAGTTGTGCTGGATCTCGCCGCCTTGCTTCTTCACGCCAATGGAGCTTTCTTCGTTGGTGAAGTGCAGAGGCACGTTCATGGTGATCTTGTGGGTCTTGTCGACGCGCAGCAGATCCACGTGTAGCGGGTGCCCCTTGGCCGGATGACGCTGCATGTCACGCAGTACGGCCTGAACATCAACGCCGTCCAACTTGAGGATGAGAATGTGGCTGTAGAACGCTTCATTTTCCAGGGCTTTTTTCAGCTCGCGCAGTTCAACGCTGATCATCTGCGGCTCGGCTTCGCCACCGTAGAGGATGCCAGGAACACGTTCTTGCAGACGACGCAGGCGGCGGCTCGCACCTTTCCCTGTATCGCTGCGGCTTTCTGCATTCAGCAGGAATTCATTGGACATGGTATGTCTCCAGTATGCTCTCGGGCTTCCCGCGACCAGGTCGGCCAGAGAGGTTGATATAAAGCCACGGAGTATTCCGCGGGGGCGCGATTATGCAGGAAAAGTACGCCAGACGCCAGATGCTGGTAGCAAGAGGGCATAAAAAACAAAACCCGCTTGAGAAGCGGGTTTCTGGGGCAGGCATCAGGCTGTTGTTCTCTGGCGTTTTATACCAGCTCCAGCCGGTCGAACATTGCGCTCAGGGACTCTTCATTGTTCACTCGACGTACGGTTTCGGCGAGCATGGGCGCGAGGCTGAGAACGCGGATATTGTTGCAGGCGCGGCCCGCATCCGACAATGGAATGGTGTCGGTGACTACCAGTTGATCCAGAGAGCTATTGGCAATGTTGTCGATGGCCGGGCCGGACAGAATCGGGTGAGTGATGTAAGCGTAGACTTTGGCGGCGCCGTGTTCTTTCAGAGCGTCGGCCGCTTTGCATAGCGTACCCGCGGTGTCGACCATGTCGTCCACTAGCACGCAGGTGCGGCCTTCCACTTCACCGATGATATGCATGACCTGAGAAACATTGGCTTTGGGGCGACGCTTGTCGATGATGGCCAGGTCGGCATCATTGAGTTGCTTGGCTAGGGCGCGCGCCCGGACCACACCGCCCACATCCGGGGAAACCACCATCAGGTCATCATGGCTTTGGCGTTCGATATCCGCCACGATCAGCGGGGTGGCGTAGACGTTGTCCACCGGGATATCGAAGAAGCCCTGGATTTGGTCGGCGTGGAGGTCAACGGTGACGACGCGATCAATCCCCACAGCGGTAATCATGTCGGCGACGACTTTGGCGGTAATGGGCACCCGAGCGGAGCGCACGCGGCGATCCTGGCGGGCATACCCAAAGTAGGGGACAACAGCGGTGATACGGCCTGCCGAGGAGCGACGAAGGGCGTCGGCCATGACCAGCAACTCCATAATATTGTTGTTGGTCGGGTTGCAGGTGGATTGCACGATAAAAACATCTTTGCCGCGCACGTTTTCCTGGATTTCCACGGCCACTTCGCCATCACTGAAGGTGCCCACATCGGCGTTACCGATAGGCAGGTTCAGGTGCTTGACCATGGCTTTGGCCAGTTCGGGATTTGCGTTACCGGTGAAAACGACGAGCTTGGACACTGGCGCCCCCTGGGGTCTTGCGTCGTGAATTTGGGAACCACTAAGGGGAAGGGTAAGAGGTTCCTCAGAAGAAAATGGCTGGGGTACCAGGACTCGAACCTGGGAATAACGGGATCAAAACCCGCTGCCTTACCAACTTGGCTATACCCCAACACTCGGTCTCAGGCCCGCTTAAGCGGGTTTGCCTGAATTCTTTGTCTCTCGAAACTTCGCCAGTGTCTCTCCCAGAATCTGGTGGAGAGGGGAAGTGTTACAGCTTCGAGCGACGAAACCTGTCCAGTGTTGTGGCAACTGTTGCAGCAATTGCTGCCCCTGTTGCAATCCGGTCAGACGAGAAAAACAGCAAGCGCCTGTGCCGGTCATACGAGCATTGCCCGTATGTTGCTTGAGCCAGTCCAGCGTTTTTCCGATTTCAGGAAAATGCCGGGTTGCTACCGCTTCACAGTCGTTGTGAAAGTCGCGGGTCAGCACCGCCTCAAGCGAGGCCGGTAATTTACTGATGGGTGTATCCCTTGTCAATTGCCGGTCGCCGAAAATTCGAGCAGTTGACACATGAATTCCGGGGTGAACGACCAAAAAAACGTTATTTGGCAAAATAACGGGGGTTATTTGCTCGCCGACTCCTTCTGCCCAGGCGCTTTTGCCAAACACAAAAACGGGCACGTCAGCGCCTAATGTCAAGCCGATGTGAGCCAGCTCCTGCAGAGTGAGGCCCAGGGCCCAAAATGCATTCAGGCCCAGCAAGGCGGTAGCCGCGTCGGAGGAGCCTCCGCCCACGCCGCCGCCCATGGGCAGGCGCTTGGTTAGGGTGATGGCGGCGCCTTTTGAGCTGCCGGTGCGGGCTTGCAGCGCCCGAGCAGCCTGCAAAATCAGGTTGCTGTCGTCCATGGGCAGGTCGCTGGTGCCACCTTCCTGATGGCATTGTAGTGACAGGGTGTCCGCCGGGGAGAAGCTCAAGGTATCGCCATGGTCGAGCAGGGCGAAGACGGTCTGCAGCTGGTGATAGCCGTCTTCACGGCGGCCGGTGATGTGCAGGAACAGATTGAGCTTGGCGGGAGCGGGTAACGTTAGTGTCACTGGGCGCCGCCGGCTGGCTGCCAATCTTTAATCAGCAAAGTAAAGCGATTGCTTTTCTGCTGGGCTTTGATTCTGTAGGGCAGGGTGATGCCGGCGGTGGGCTCGTAACGGTCGAAGGTAAGCGACCACCCCAGCTGTTCAAGGGTGATCAGGCGTTGCTGATCGTCGTACCCGGCTTCAGAGGGTGCGCCGGGCCAAGGCAGGCCGCGAGCCCAGTACTGCAAGGCGGATACGGGCAGCCAGAAGCCGGTGAGATGCCAGGCCAGCTCGCCGGGGCTACGGGCTTGGTAGGTTTCCTTGGCGGTGATCAGTTCCGCGCGGCCGCTGTCCCAGTGTAAATCGGCGCTACCAAAACCCAGCGGGCCGGAGAAGTGAATATTGCCCCGCTGCGGTTGCTGGTGCCAGTCAAAGGTGGCGCTGCCGCCGTCATTGATGGTGCGGTAACCCAACTTGCCCTGCATCTGCCATTGTTGGATCTGGCTTGGATGGTCGAACTGGGCCGTGGTGGTGGGGCGTAGCTGGCAGGCACCCAGGATTAGGGTGGTTAGCGTAAGGCCAATAATACGGGCAAGGCTCAGTGTCACAGGCGGGCTCCGAGTTTTTCCATGACTTCACGGATATGGGGGGCGTCGGGGTCGCTTTCCAAGGCGGCGCGCCAAACCTGGCGGGCTTGATTTTGTGCACCCAATACCCACAGGACTTCACCGTAGTGGGCGGCCACTTCCGGGTCGGGGAATTTTTCGTAGGCCCGGCGCAGGTAGTCCCGGGCGGCATCCGGTTCGCCGCGTTTGTAGAGCACCCAGCCCATAGAGTCGAGAATGGCTGGATCTTCCGGGCGCAGCTCCAGTGCCTTGGCCACGTACTGATACGCTTCGTCTAGCCGGTCAGTGCGGTTGCCCAGGGTATAACCCAGAGCATTGAGGGCGCTGGCATCCTTCGGATTCAGAATGATAATACGCTTCAGGTCCTTTTCCAGCTGGGCCATGTCGCCCACTTTTTCGGCGGCCATGGCACGGCTGTAGAGGAGCTCGGTGTTGTCGGGCTGGTCGCGCAGGGCATCATTGATCAGGGCGATGGCGCCTAATGGATCGCCGTTATTGCTGCGCATTTCCGCTTCGGTAATGATTAGGCTGTCTTGCAGTTCTGGCTGCTGCTGAGCCAGGTTATGCATTAGCGCGTGGCCTTGGCTGGTATTGCCTTGCTGGTAGAGAAGCTGGGCAGCCTGCACCCGAGCGCGGATAGCCTGGGGGCCGCCTACTTTCAGGTAATGCCCCACGGCGGTGTCCAGGTCCAGTTCCTGCTCGGCGGCTTGGGCCAGGTACAGGTGGATCTCGTCGGGTCGGTAATTCTGGGCGAGCAGAGCGTTGAGATGAGTCTGAGCAGTGTTGCTGGCGCCGGCTTCCAAGGCCAGCAAAGCCAGAGAAAAGCGCAGATCCAGGTCTAAAGGATTTTGCTCAGCCATAATGGTGAGCTGCTTTTCTGCGGCTTCCAGCTCGCCGGATGTTAGTAGCATGCGTACATAGGCGATGCGTGGGCGTCGTGCCTGAGGGTACTTGCGTACCAGTTTCTTTAGGTGGCGCAGAGCTTTTTCCTGGTCTCCTGTTTCGTAAAGGAGCTGTGCCTTGAGCAACAGTGCATCTTCATGGCGCGGCATCAGTTTGAGGGTGCGCTCGGTGGCCTCCAGGGCGGGCTGAGGTTGCTCTTCATGTTCCAGCCACAGAGCACGTGCATACCACAGTGGAGCCTGATCCGGGTAGCGCTGGGTTAGCTGGGCCAGCGCTTCCACTAGCTGCAAGTTTCCTTGCGCACCCAGTCCGCGGGCCTGGTTGACCAATCGGCCCAGGGCATCTTCGCCGTGGACGCTGAGCAGCTGATCCAGATAACGGGTGGCCGTTGCGGTATTGCCAAGGCGAATTTCGGACAGGATGGCCACTTGCAGGGCGTCTTCGTTGTGTGGCGACGTCTCCAGCCAGAGTTCGCTCATGGCCAGTGCCTGTAGCGGGTCTTCCAGGTAATGGGCCAGCTGAGCCGCCTGACTGATTACCTTCGGGTCGCGCGTGCTCTCGGCAGCTCGACTGTAATAGCCGAGGGTGACACCCAGTGACTGACGCTGGGCGGCGACTTCTGCCACCAGCAAGTCAGACAGCGTTTCACTGTCGTAATCGGGGGCACTGGCCGTTGGCGCGGGAAGTTGCGGTTCGGCGGCAGGGGTGATGGTCTGGCTGGCGCAGCCGTGGATCAGAAGGGCGCAGCAGAGTGGCAGAATTGGGAAGCGCGTCATTAAGGTCGGTATGCCTGTTTTCTGTTTCGGCTATCATGGCACAGCGATTGGCCATTGCCCAAACCGCGACGTTGTTGGTGGGAGCGATACGCCTTTGCTATCGGTCGTGACATTGTTTTGAAGGGCGCTTTCGCGCAAAATGCCACACCCTTGCGCCCCGGCTTTCCGGGGTTTCGGGCTGACCGGGTACGATCGCCCGCTGTCAATGTCGGGCACAGGAAATTATGAATTTAGTCGCTGTCGGCGTAAATCACACCACTGCGGATGTGGAGCTACGCGAACGCCTGGCGTTTTCACCGCAGCAGGCGGAAGCGGCGCTGGCCAGCTTGCGTGAGATGCCGGGGGTGCGGGAAGCGGCATTGCTGTCTACCTGTAACCGTACCGAGCTGTATTGTCTCACCGACGAAGATTCGCCGAATTTTGGCCAATGGCTGGCCTCCAGCCGTAATCTGTCCGCCGAGCGACTCTCCACGGTGCTGTATCAGCATACCGGTGAGCAGGCGCTGGAGCATATGATGCGCGTGGCCGGCGGGCTGGATTCACTGGTGCTGGGCGAGCCACAGATCCTTGGCCAGATGCGTGAAGCCTATGCGCGGGCCCACGAGGCCGGGTTGCTCAACGGCGAGTTGTCACGTCTTTTTCAGGAAGTGTTTTCAGTCGCCAAGCGGATCCGTACGGAAACCGGTATCGGTGCTAACCCGGTGTCTGTGGCCTATGCGGCAGTTTCGTTTGCGCGTCACATTTTTGCTGACCTGAAAAAAAGCCGAGCGCTGCTGATTGGGGCCGGTGAAATGATTGAGCTGGTAGCGCGTCACTTGAGTGAGCAGCAGGTTCAGGAAATTACCATTGCTAACCGCACTCAGGAGCGAGCCTCGGAGTTGGCCGCCGCCGTGGGGGGGCGTGGCATCAGCCTGGAAGAATTGCCGGTGGCGCTGGAACGTGCCGATATTCTGATTTCCTGTACCGCCGCGCCGTTGCCGATTATGGGCAAGGGTATGGTGGAGCGGGCGCTGAAAAAACGCCGTCACCGGCCCATGTTCATGGTGGATATTGCCGTGCCACGGGATATCGAACCGGAAGTGGGTGAGCTGGATGATGTTTACCTGTATACGGTGGATCATCTACAAGAAGCGATTCAGGAAAATGTCCGTTCTCGTCAGCAGGCGGCCCAGGAGGCCTCCGAGCTGATTCGAGATGCCATCGTGCGTCATCGTCGCCAGCGTCGTGAGCAGGATGCGGTTAAGGTGCTGCGCGATTACCGTGAGCAGCACACTGCCCTGGCGGAAAGCGAGCTGGAAAAAGCATTACACCAATTGCGCAATGGCGGCGATGCGGAGCAGGTGCTGCGCAGGTACCAGCATTCGCTAGTGAATAAATGGCTGCATTCCCCCAGCGTGACTCTGCGCAAAATGGCCGCAGATGGCCGTGCCGAAGCCCTGCTGTTAGCTCGTGAGTTGCTGCTCGACGACGACCAGTCGTAGCGCAAACGACTCTCCGGATGTATCGAATTTTTGCGTGCGCCCGCCGGGCGGCGTATTTGCGTGAAGCATGGAAGTGAATTTATGAAAGCGTCATTACAAGGCAAGCTGGATAAGCTTGCAGACCGGTTTGAAGAGTTGGCGGGGTTGTTGTCCGATCCGGATGTAATCAGCAACCAGAACCAGTTCCGTGACCTGTCCCGGGAATACGCTGAAATTGATCCGGTGGTGAAGTGTTATCGCCAATACCTGCACGCCGTGGAAGATCATGGTGCGGCTAAAGCGATGCAGGACGACAGCGACGCGGATATGCGTGAGATGGGTGCGGAAGAAGCCCGTGATGCCCAGGAGCGCATGGAGGCGTTAGCGGCAGAGCTGCAAAAGCTGATGCTACCGAAGGATCCCCGCGATGGCGCCAATGTGTTTCTTGAAGTTCGCGCCGGGACGGGGGGAGACGAAGCGGCCATTTTTGCCGGGGACCTGTTCCGCATGTACTCCAAGTATGCGGACCACCGGGGTTGGAAAGTGGAAATGGTGAGCGCCAGTGAGGGCGAGCATGGTGGCTATAAGGAAGTGATCGCACGGGTGATTGGCGATGGCGTCTATTCGCGGATGAAATTTGAATCCGGGGCCCACCGGGTGCAACGGGTGCCGGCCACGGAATCCCAGGGGCGTATTCATACCTCCGCCTGCACAGTGGCGATTATGGCTGAAGCGGAAGACCTGGGGGATATCAAGATTCGCACTGAAGACCTGCGTATTGATACCTATCGTTCCTCCGGCGCCGGCGGTCAGCACGTTAACACCACGGATTCGGCCGTGCGCATTACTCACTTGCCCACCGGGGTGGTGGTGGAGTGCCAGGATGAGCGTAGCCAGCACAAAAACAAGGCTCGGGCTATGAGCCTGCTGAGCGCTAAGCTGTATGACGCGCAGCAGAATGCGGCCCATGCCGAGCAGGCTGCGGAGCGTAAATCCCTCGTCGGGTCCGGCGATCGTTCAGAGCGTATCCGGACCTATAACTATCCTCAGGGACGAGTCACTGATCACCGCATTAATCTTACCCTTTACCGGTTAAATGAAATCGTGGAAGGAGACTTGGATGAAGTGGTGGGTGCGCTGCTGGCGGAGTATCAGGCGGATCAGCTAGCGGCCTTGGGCGAGCAGTAATCCGTGCGCATCGATGACGCCCTGCGCCAGGCTCGCCATCGGTTGGCGTCATCCCCTTGCGCAGCGCTGGATGCCCAGGTGTTGCTTTGCCATGTGCTGGAGCAATCCCGCACATGGCTGTTTACCTGGCCGGAGCGGGAACTGACCAGGGCTCAGCAGGCGACGTTTGAAGCCCTGCTGGCTCGCCGTGAGCAGGGTGAGCCTGTGGCCCACCTGATTGGAGAGCGGGAGTTTTTTGGCCGCCCGTTTAGTGTAACCGCCGATACCCTGATTCCACGCCCCGATACTGAAACCTTGGTGGAGCAGGTGCTTGCGCTGGCACTGCCTGCCAACGCACGGGTTGTGGATTTGGGAACCGGTACCGGTGCTATCGGTATTACCCTCGCTTTGGAGCGGCCGGCTTGGCAGGTGACCCTGGTGGATAATAGCGCAGCGGCGCTGCAAGTGGCAGCGGCAAATGCCCGCCAGTTGGGGGCTACAGTGCGCTGCCTGCAAGGCAGTTGGCTGACCCCCTGTGATGGTTTTTTTGACCTTGTCGTTAGCAACCCTCCTTACATTGAAGATAGCGACGTCCATTTGGCGCAAGGCGATGTGCGCTTCGAGCCTCGCTCGGCCCTGGTGGCTGGCGATCAGGGATTGGCGGATCTGATCACCATTGCGCAGCAAGCGGCAGGCAAGCTGATTGCGGGTGGTTGGCTGTTGTTGGAGCATGGCTTTGAGCAGGGCGAGGCGGTACGCGCCTTGTTGGCCGGCATCGGCTTTGAGCAGGTGCGTACAGCGCAGGATCTGGGCGGAAATGATCGGGTAACGTTAGGCAAGCAATGGGTCGCTGGGTCCAAGAGTTGAACATTTGCACCGCAAAGCCAGGAATCGATCTATGGGGTGCACGAAGTGCAGCAAGCTGTACCATAGAATCCCACACCTTTGAGCGCCAGGGAGATGACTATGCTCAATGATGACCAGCTGCTTCGCTACAGCCGCCAGTTGATGGTGGAAGAATTCGATTTGCCTGGGCAAGAAGCCCTGAGCAAGGCACGGATATTGATGGTGGGTTGTGGTGGCCTGGCCAATCCTGCTGCGTTGTATTTGGCGGGTGCAGGGGTGGGGCAGCTAGTGCTAGCGGATGACGACCGGGTAGAGTTAGGCAACCTGCATCGACAGGTGGCGTTTCGGGGTGACCAGCTGAATCAGGCCAAGGCGGAAGCCCTGCGCGATCAATTGCAACGACTGAATGCGGATGTGGATATTCGTTCCGCTGTGGTGCGGGTGGATGATGCGTGGCTGGATGAGGCTGTTGCTGACGCTACCCTGGTGTTGGACTGCACTGACAATTTTTCCACTCGCCAGGCCATCAACCGTGCCTGTGTCGCGCACCGCACACCGCTGATCAGTGGTGCTGCTATTCGCATGGATGGTCAGTTGGCGGTGTTCGATTTACGCACAGAAGACAGCCCCTGTTATGCCTGCGTGTATGGTGCCGGTACAGAGGGAGATCTGGCCTGTAGCGAGGCGGGGATTCTCGGGCCTGTGGTGGGTATGGTTGGCACCTTGCAGGCGCTGGCGGCCATACGAACCCTCTCCGGTGCCTCGGTGGCATCGGTGCTGCATTTGTTCGACGGTCGGACATTGGATTGGCGTCAGGTGGCGATTCCCCGTGACCCCCAATGCCCGGTTTGCGCGGCGCGTTAGTTGCCGGGCTGGTTGTCCGTGGCGGCTGGCGTATCTTCCATGCCTTCGGCCATGATCGGTGGTTCTTCCGCCATGAAGCCAATCAGAACCAGAATGATGACAACAATTAGAAATGCCCATCCAATGAGATGTTTCATGGTGAGCGGCCCTCCTTGGATAGTGGTTGACGTTGTGCTTTGCTGCCTAGATGCGGACGCTATCGGATCAGGCCGACAGCTCCACCACCTGACCATTCAATGAGGTTACCTGCCTGGCCATATCGGTCAGCAAGCTGTGGATCATGCCCGGGTTGGTTCGGATCAAATTCTTGAACTGGTGCTTGGGCACTTTGACTACTGAGCAGCGGGTTTTGGCCCGTACTGTAGCGCTACGCGGTGAATGGGTGAGCAGGGCAATAGCGCCAACAACCTCCCCCTCGCTGACATGGCCAACCACCACGCTATCCACCAGCACCTCTGCATTACCTTCGAACAGGCTAAACACATAATCGGCGGGCTCACCCTGGCGAATAATGGTATCGCCGGGCTCAAAATAAGCGAAGCCCGGTGCGGCGTGATGCTCTTCAGGAATGTAGGCGGCCAGCAGTCGTGTCAGCATGCCTTGTTGGGTGGTGAGGATGCGTGTCCAGAGCTGCGCCCTCTGTTCGTCGGCAAGAATGGCATCCACCAACGCTACGTTGGGGTAGGCCGCGAGCAGCACTGAGCTTTCTGCATAAAAGGTGATTTCATCATTGCCTGTGTCCGGGAGGATCAGATCGCCTTCATCCCAGGTGAACAGCTTGCGATCCTGACAACGCATGCCCAGCATGCCACCTTTGACCACATAGGTCGTGTCACGGCGCATGCCGTATTTCAGGGCGTCGTCAGTGGGGGGCAGAGGCAGGATTTGTGGTTGCAGGGGTAGCTGACCAATCAGTTCGTCGACGAGGCGTTTGTACAGACGGGTCAGTGCGGAAAAGCCGCCGCTGGCTTCGGCTACAGAAATCATGCGTTGCCTCAATAATGGCCGGTTTCTTCATTGAGTATGCCGCAAGACATTGAGAGGAAACAGGGCTAGGGGTCTTAGGGAACCCTTGCATGTTCAGTCTTTCAGACGGGTTCGCAATCGAGGCACACTTTTCAAGGAAGGCGGCCTATCTGGAAGACCCGAAGGGGGGGCAGAAGTGTCTATTTGCGGCGACTTGACTCCAGGAAAGAGTGGCTCCTCGGCTTGGCTGGTCGATGAGGGAAAGGGACGATGCCGGGACAAGGACCCCGGTGCGTTCGAACCGGTTCAGTAATCGCGTTCGCGGGGGCCGAATTGGGGCGTTTCTTTTTTCATGTTAGCTTGCATGGCGCGGCGCTGGTTTTTGCTGCGCAGCAGTTTGAACTGTAATTTGCTTTCCACATCAAACGCCTGGGCTTCCGGTACATTCCAGCTTTGCTGAAACAGGGCCTTGCTGGCACTGATGGCATCCGGGGAGCGCCCTATGATGGCTTGAGCCAGCTTTTCGGCTTCTTCTAGTGGATCCGCCGCCACACGGGTAACCAGGTTCATGGCTTTGGCTTCGTCGCCGGTAAACAGCCGTCCGGTCATGGTCAGCTCTTTGGCCACATCCATGGGGACCAACTCGCGCAGGGTTACCGTGCCTGTCATGTCGGGGATCATGCCCCATTTGATTTCCATGATGGACATTTCACAATCCGCCGTAGTGATACGGAAATCTGCAGCCAGGGCGATCTGCATGCCTCCGCCGTAGCAGTAGCCGTGGAGTACCGCAATCACCGGAATCGGCAGTTCGCGCCAGCACCAGCAGACGTCCTGAAACAGGTTGGTTTTTTTGACGCCGTATTTGGTAAAGCTGCGAAGTAGCTTTACCGGTTGTTTCATGACGGTGCCGAAATCCAGCCCCGCACAGAAAGCTTTCCCCTCGCCTTGGAGGATAACGGCGCGCAATTCACGGTCCTTGCGAATCAGGCGTGCGGTTTTCACCAGCGCTTCCATCATTGGAAAATCCAGACCGTTATATTTATCGGCCCGACGTAGAGTGACGTAAGCGATGCCCTCTTTTTTTTCCAGGGTCACGCGGTTGTTAATAGTCTGGTCGGTCATGGTTTTTCCTTCTAAAATGCCTGATGCCCGACGGCGGCCACTTCATGCTAAAGCTTTGTGCGTCGGGCATTAGGCGCTATTGCAATTTTTCACGCAGTAACTGATTTAATTGCTGCGGGTTGGCTTTGCCTTGGGTGGCTTTCATGGCCTGGCCCACAAAGAAACCGATTTTTTTCTTTTTCTTGGCATCATCAGAGTTGCGGTAGTCGTCTGCCTGAGCGGCATTGTTGGCGATGATGTCATCGACTATTTTTTCCAGCTCGCCGGTGTCGCTCATCTGTTTGAGGCCTTTGGCTTCGATAATCTCGTCAGGATTACCTTCACCGGTCCAGCAGGCCTCAAATACCTGTTTGGCGATTTTTGAACTGATGGTGCCGTCTTTCAGGCGGGCGATCAGTTGCCCTAGCTGTTCGGCACTAACCGGGCTGCTGGCAATGTCTCTTTCTTCGGCATTCAACTTGGCGGCCAGCTCACCCATCACCCAGTTGGCGGCAAGCTTGGCGTCGCCGCCGGATTTAGCGGCCGCTTCAAAGAAAGCGGCAGTAGCGATGGAGCCGGATAGCAGGTCTGCATCGTATTCAGAAAGCTGATAATCGTTGGTGAAACGGGCTTTGCGTGAATCAGGCAGCTCTGGCATGGCCGCTTTCAATTCTTCGATGTCGGCATCGGTAATGGCCACTGGCAACAGATCTGGGCAGGGGAAGTAGCGATAGTCATTGGCGTCTTCCTTGCTGCGCATGGAGCGAGCGGTATGCGTGTCGCCGTTGTATAGGCGGGTTTCTTGAACGATTTCTCCGCCGTCTTCCAGAACATCAATTTGCCGTTCCACTTCAAGGGCGATGGCCTTTTCCATGAAGCGGAAAGAATTGAGGTTTTTGGTTTCAGTGCGTGTTCCCAGGGGTTCGCCAGGTTTGCGAACGGAAATATTCACATCAAAACGCATGTTGCCCTGGGACATGTCGCCATCGCAGATGCCGATGGAGGTGACAATGGCGTGCAGTTTGCGAGCAAAGGCCACCGCTTCTTCCGCGTTGGCCATGTCCGGCTCGCTGACGATTTCAATCAGCGGGGTGCCGGCGCGGTTTAGATCGATGCCCGTCATGCCATGGAAGTCTTCGTGTAAAGACTTGCCTGCATCTTCTTCCAGGTGCGCATGGTGGATGCGAACGCTTTTTTTGTCACCGTTTTCAAGCTGAATTTCAACGGTGCCGGCACCCACAACAGGCTCGGCCAACTGCGTGGTCTGGTAGCCTTTGGGCAGGTCTGGATAAAAATAATTTTTCCGCTCAAAAACGCTGTGACGGCAGATGTCCGCATCAATGGCCAAGCCGAATAAAGCAGCCTTGCGTACCGCGTCCCTGTTCACCACTGGCAGAGTGCCGGGCAGGCCCAGGTCGACCAATGAGGCTTGAGTGTTCGGTTCTGCGCCGGTGGATAATTTGCTCCCGGAAAATAGTTTGCTGGCGGTGTTGAGCTGGACGTGGACTTCCAGGCCGATGACGATTTCCCAACTCATTGTGCACCTCCAAACGCTGGCGCTTGTTTGTGCCAGTCTGTGGCCTGCTGGTATTTGTGGGCCACGTTAAGAATTTGCCCTTCACGGAAATAGTTGCCGATGATCTGGGTGCCGGTGGGCAGGCCGTTGATGAATCCCGTGGGCATGGACAGCGCAGGAAGGCCGGCTAAGTTAACGCCGATGGTGAACACGTCGGCCATGTACATGCTGACCGGATCATCTTTCTTCGCTCCGAGCTTGAAGGCGGTTTCAGGCGCTGTGGGTCCCATCAGTACATCTACTTTTTCAAAGGCGCGGGCAAAGTCGTCACGGATTAAACGGCGCACTTGTTGGGCGCGGCGATAGTATGCGTCGTAGTAACCAGCGGACAGCGCGTAGGCGCCGACTAAGATGCGCCGTTTTACTTCATCACCAAACCCTTCTGAGCGAGAGCGCTTGTAGAGGTCTTCCAGATCCTGTGGGTCATCACATCGATGGCCGAAACGCACACCGTCAAAACGACTAAGGTTGGCACTGGCTTCTGCCGGGGCAATCACATAGTAGGCCGGTACGGATAGCTTGATGCTGGGTAAGGACACGGATACTACTTTTGCCCCGAGTTTTTCCAGTTCGCGGATCGCCTCACGGCTATTGTCGGCGATAGCGCCATCCAGGGTGTCTGGGAAAAACTCTTCCGGGATGCCAATGGTCAGGCCGCGGATGTCGTCTTTAAGGGCGCCAAGATAATCGCCCACCTTTTCGTTGAGGCTGGTGGAATCGCGGTGATCGTGGCCGGCCATGGCCTGCAGCATCAACGCACAGTCTTCAGCGCTTTGGGCCATGGGGCCGGCTTGGTCCAGGCTGGAAGCAAAGGCAATCATGCCCCAGCGTGAGACTCGCCCGTAGGTGGGTTTGAGGCCGGTGATGTTATTCAGCGCCGCAGGTTGGCGAATGGAGCCGCCGGTGTCAGTGCCGGTAGCTGCAGGCGCTAGGCGGGCGCCCAGGCAAGCGGCTGCGCCGCCGGAGGAGCCGCCGGGTACCCGCTCCAGATCCCATGGGTTTTTCACCGGGCCGTAGTAACTGGTTTCATTGGAGGAGCCCATGGCGAACTCGTCCATGTTGGTCTTGCCCAGCATGACGGCGCCTTCGGCGGCCATTTTTTCCACCACGGTGGCGGTGTAGGGGGCAATAAAGTTGTCCAGCATTTTTGAGCCACAGCTGGTGCGCACGCCCTCGGTGCAGAAAATATCCTTGTGGCCGATGGGCAGGCCGGTGAGCAGGCCGCTCACTGAGGAGGATGCACGGTTAGTGGCAAGGGTTGCATCGGCGGCATCCGCTTGGGCCAGTGCTTGTTCCTCGGTCACGGTGACAAAGCTGTTGAGTTCGCCGTCATACTGTTTGATGCGGGCCAAGAAGTGTTCGGTCAACTCGCGGGAGGAGAAATCCCCGGCGGCTAGGCCAGCCTTGAGTTCGGTCAGGGTTTTGGTATGCATGTTCTTTCTTTCGCCTTTAAACGGTCATGGTTATTCAATGACCCGGGGAACCAGGAAACAGCCGTTTTCAGCTGCCGGGGCAATGGCCAGTGCCTTGTCGCGGATATTGGGTTCCGTCACTACGTCGTCGCGTAAAGGTTGAGTAACGTCGAGAGGGTGGGCCATGGGGGCGACGCCGTCCACGTCGGCCTGCTGCAGCTGGTCTACCATCGCGAGGATGTCATTCAGGCGGTCGGACAGGGCGTCGCTGTCCTGGGGGTCCACTTTCAAGCGTGCCAGATGGGCCACCTGGGCAACCACCTTGGAATCAATGGCCATGGTTCTCTCCGTAGGCATCCCCCCACCGGGAACGGGCAGAGGGGAGGTAAGGGCTTGTTGGTACACTATACGCAGCCGCGTTGTCGCCAAAAATGGCTCCGTGACCGCTCAGGTTCAAGGTTCACAACACAGCATGGGCCATTTTGCGCACCAACCCGAAGGGCCAGGCCTCTTTTTCTGCCAGACCGCGCTGGCGCCTGCTTATGTAGGGCCACTACACAGCATATTCGCAAACCCGATCTGACGAAAAAATGAACGCCGGCGCGGTTGCGTATAGATTACGAACAGACTCTAAAGGCTGAAAGGCGCAAAAAGTACCATAGACCGACTATCCGGAGCCACTGTCCTCCTAGGATGCTAGCTTGCCCAATGCCCTTGCCGTTGCTAGAGTTGCGCCATCTTATGAGATGCTCGGCTTCTTCCCGCCAGGCATCGTTTTTTCGTGAAAAGTTCAGGAAACTGGCCAGGATGTCCATGATCAAGCGTATTCGGGGGATGTTCTCCACCGATTTGTCCATCGATTTGGGGACCGCAAACACCCTTATTTACGTACGTGGCCGCGGCATCGTACTGGATGAGCCTTCCGTGGTTGCCATTCGTCACCATGGTGCACAGAAAAGTGTGGCGGCTGTTGGCGCTGACGCCAAGCGTATGCTGGGGCGTACCCCAGGCAATATTACCGCTATTCGGCCCATGAAAGACGGCGTTATCGCCGATTTCGACGTGACCGAAAAGATGCTGCAGTACTTTATTAAGAAAGTGCATGACACCGGGTTTTTCCCGCCGGCACCTCGCGTGCTGGTCTGTGTCCCGTGCAAGTCCACCCAGGTGGAACGTCGTGCCATTCAAGACTCCGCTTATGGTGCGGGCGCCCGTGATGTGTATTTGATCGAAGAGCCTATGGCGGCGGCCATCGGTGCCGGCTTGCCGGTAGAGGAGGCTCGTGGTTCCATGGTGGTGGATATCGGTGGTGGCACTACGGAAATCGCCCTGATTTCCCTTAATGGTGTGGTCTATTCTGAATCTGTGCGTATCGGCGGCGACCGCTTTGATGAGGCGATTGTGGCTTTTGTGCGCAAGGAATATGGTTCTCTGATTGGTGAGTCCACCGCTGAGCGTATCAAGCACGAAATCGGTGCTGCCTACCCGGGCGCTGAAATCCGTGAAATTGATGTGCGTGGCCGTAACCTGGCGGAAGGGGTGCCGCGCAGTTTCACCCTGAATTCCGAAGAAATTCTGGAAGCACTGAAAGAGCCGCTGGCGGCCATCGTCAATGCGGTGAAGAACGCACTGGAAGCCTCTCCGCCTGAGCTGGCCTCGGATATAGCCGAGCGTGGTTTGGTGATTACCGGTGGGGGCGCCTTATTGCGCGATATTGACCGTCTGCTCTCGGAAGAAACCGGCTTGCCGGTGATTGTTGCCGATGACCCGTTGACCTGTGTGGCCCGTGGTGGCGGCAAGGCGCTGGAGCTGATGGACAGCCAAGGCTTTGACATGTTGGCCATGGGTTAATTCCCATGGTGGCCCCGGCCAAACCCTCTTACCGCCTCATTATCGCGCTGGTCCTTGCTGTCATCATGATGGTGCTGGATCAGCGTACCCCTTGGGCTGCCCCGGTGCGTCATGCGCTGGGCTACCTGACAGCGCCTATTCATTATTTGGCTCATCTGCCGGTGGACAGTGGTGAATGGCTCTCCGAACAGACCCAAAGCCGTGGCACGCTGCTCGACGAGAATCGTCGCTTGCAGCGCCAGGCTTTGATTCTGGAGCAGAAGGTGCAGCGTCTGGCGGTGTTGGAAGCGGAAAATGTGCGGTTGCGAGAGTTGCTCAACTCCTCGGCGGATCTGGATGCCAATGTGCTGGTGGCGGAAATCATCGGCGTGGATCCTGATCCGAACCGCCAGGAAATTGTGATCAACATAGGAGCCGGAGACAACGTTTCCCGGGGCCAAGCGGTACTCGATTCTCAGGGGCTGATCGGTCAGGTCGTAGATGCCGGCCCTCTCAGCTCTCGGGTGCTGCTGATTACGGATGCCAGCCACGCCATGAGTGTGCAAGTAAACCGTAACGGCGTGCGTGCAGTGTTAGCCGGAGTGGGGCAATCCAGTGGGTTGAAGCTTTTGTATGTGCCCGACACCGCAGATATCCAGAAAGGTGACCTTTTGGTAAGCACCGGCTTGGGCCAGCTGTATCCCCGTGGTTACCCGGTGGCCAGCGTTACCGCGGTGAATCATCAGGCGGGCACACCGTTTGCTCATATTACCGCCCGGCCCACAGCCCAACTTGATCGTGCCAGCCATGTATTATTAGTGCAGCCGACGCAAACTCCGGAGCACCGGCCGGTTCCGGCGGAGGCAGAAAATGATCAATGATCGCCCCGCCGGTACCGGCGTTATCATCGTCACTTTGTTGTTTGCGGCGTTGCTGGAGGTTGTTCCGTTACCTGCCAGCGTTGACTGGGTACGCCCGGAGTGGATGTTGCTGGTGTTGGTCTACTGGGTGCTTTCCCTGCCTCAACGTATTGGTGTGTTGTGGGGGTTTTTTGTGGGCCTCTATCACGACGTGCTGGTGGGGACTACGCTGGGACAATGGGGCCTGGCGACGGCGCTGGGCGCTTTCGTGATGCTCGCTGCGTACAAGCGCATGCGAGTGTTCACTGCGCTACAGCAATGCGCTGTGGTCTTTCTGTTAGTGGGCACGGTGAGCCTGTTGGCTTTCCTGGTGCAAGAATCCGTGGGGCGTACCCTGTATCCGCCTTACACGATTCTCTATTCTTCTGTGACCAGCGCGCTATTGTGGCGTCCGGTATGTGCAGCGTTACGCTGGGTTCAGTTACGATTTCTAGTACGCTGAAAAGCGATTGACAGTTGATAATGGATAATTGATAACGAGATTGCCGTCGTGGTCCAGGCACAAAGCGCGAGCGGCTGGCAGTTTGCGCTATCCATAACCCATTATTCATTTTTTCTGAGCTTATGATTCTTTACCTTGCCTCTGGTTCTCCTCGCCGGGCGGAATTGCTTCAGCAGATTGCGGTTCCCTTTACGGTGCTACCGCCGCCGTCTATCGATGAAACGCCTCGGGCCGCCGAGGTGCCGGTAAGTTATGTGCGGCGCATGGCCCGTGAAAAGGCCTTGGTGGGGCGCGAGTGCATGCCCGTTCCGGGCGCCGTCCTGGGTGCCGATACGGCGGTGGTAATGGAGGGGCGTATTCTGGGGAAACCTGCCGATGATGCCGAGGCGCTGGCCATATTGACGCAGTTGAGCGGGCAGTCCCATCAGGTTGTCTCGGCGGTTTGTGTGTGTCTTGAAGACAGACACGCTGTGCGTCACACGGTGACAACCGTGCAATTTCGGGCGCTTGAATCCGCTCGGCTGGAGGCCTACGTGGCCACGGGTGAAGGGCGCGACAAAGCGGGCAGTTACGGCATTCAAGGGCTGGGTGGCGCACTGGTTGAGTCTCTGTCTGGCAGTTACAGTGCAGTGGTTGGCCTGCCACTGGAGCAAACGGTGGCACTGCTTGAATGGGCCGACATTCCTTACTGGCAAATCGACTGACTTATGGCATCGACCCACTCCGCACGCTGGCGCCGACTTATTCCTTCACTGTGGTGGACGGCCGCGACTATTTTATTGCTGATGGCCGCCTACGTGGTGGTGGGGCGTCAGCTCATGTTGTTGGTGCCGGATTACCGTGAAAACCTTGAGCAGTTGTTTGAAGATCGCACCCAGACCCCGCTGATGATTGCCGAGCTGGACGGCACCATGTCCGGCTTGGTGCCACAGTTTGTGGCTCGTCAGATTCGCCTGCCCGCACCTGAAGGTGAAGCACCTCTGGTACTGGATGAAGTGGTGCTCAGCATTGATGTATTTCGCTCTCTGTGGCATCGCGATCTGGTGCTTGAAGAACTCAGCGTGCGCGGCGTGGATTTGAATCTGGTACGCGGCGATGACGGTAAGATTCGTCTGCGAGGGTTGGATGTGCTTGAGCAAAGTGACCCTGATGCCCGCCCTCCGCTGGAGCGTATTCTCAAATTGTTTTATCGGCAGCGATTACTGTCGATCAGCGATGCGCGGCTGTCTTTGGAATGGCCAGGCATGCCCCCGTTGGCGGCATCCGAACTGGATGCCACCATGACCAGTGATGGTGGCGAGCACCAGCTAGCCGTGCGCGTGGAGGCCCGTGATCGGCCCCTGACCTTGTTGACAAAAATCCACCTGCATGAAGACGCTTACACACTGGATGAAGTGGACGCGGATATTTATACCCGCTTCGAAGGCAAGCGGCTGAACGAATGGTTGCCTGAGATCGATGCCATGCCAGTGGACCTGGACTCACTGGATGCGTCTGTCTCCTTGTGGGGTACGCTGCAAGGGGGGGAGCCTGTCTCCGGGCAATTGCAGGTCAATGTGCCCACATTAACGCTGTCTCAGGCGGAGACAGTGTTGCCTTTGAGTGGCTTGTCGTTGCGGGCATCGCTGCTGCGTGAGGACCAGAGGGCCACCTTGTCGCTATCTAATTTGTCAGTTAAGTCACCCACTGGCCCGCTGACGCTGGGGGACATGGCGTTGCGATGGGAGACCCAGGGCGAACGCCGTGAATGGCAACTGCGCGCCAATGAATTGCCCGTGCATGCCATAACTCAGCAATTCCAAGACTGGCCGTTTACGTTGCCGAAATTGGCCGGTGAATTCCGTGAGCAAATAGCGGTGGCGTCCCCCCGGGGAGTAGTGGAAGGGGTGTATCTGAGCGGTCATGCGCGAGATCTGGAGCAGTTTCAGGTGCGTTTTGCCGGGTTGGCGAGTGAGGCGGATGACAATATCCCCGGCGTTAAAGGGCTGAATGGCTGGGTGGCTGGGTCTCCGAATCAGGGGTTGGTGCATCTGTACAGTGACAATTTGTCGCTGCAATTACCGCGGTTGTACGACCATGCACTGGGCGGCCAGCTGGCCGGTGTGTTTGGTTGGCAGCGGGAGGGCGAAGCGCTCTCGGTGCGCTCCAGCCGCTTGCGCGTGGTGAACCCGGATGCCCACGGCGAAGCCATGATGGCCGTTACCTTGCGCCCGGGAGAAATTCCTGAGCTGCGCCTGGCCGCGGAAATTTATGATGGCGATGGCGCGCGTGCCAGTCATTACATTCCTCTGAAGCCCCTCCCGGAGGGGTTGTCCGGGTGGTTGGCCCAGGCCATCGGAGGCGGTCATCTGCAGCGCGGGCAATTGCTCTATCAGGGACCGGTAAAAATCGATAAAAACCGCCAGCAGGATCGTACTTTCCAGATGCGCTATCAGGCCGACGATGTGCGCCTGTCGTTTCTGCCGGACTGGCCGGAGGCCACTGGCGTTAAGGCGGATGTGTGGATTAATGGTCGTGAGGTGCAAGGGATAGCCAGCGAAGGAAACCTGCTGGATAGTCAGCTCACGGATGTGCATGTAGACGTGCCTGCTTTTGATGACGAGAGCGGCCCCAACTTGATTGTTGCTGGCCATGTTCGTGGTCCGCTCGCAGACCTGGATACGGTGTTTCAGAACACACCGTTGGCCGACCAGCTCCCCCAAGAGGTAAAAGACTGGCGCTATCTGGGGGGTAACATGAAAGGGCAGCTGACCCTGAATATCCCACTCCAGAAAGGACCGAGCTCGCCCATGGTGATCGTGAATGCGTCCGTGGCTGATGGTCAGGTGGAAAACCGTGAACGCGATCTGCTTATCACTGACGTACAGGCGCCGGTGTATTTTCATTTGCGTAACGGGCTGCAAATGTCACGGTTTAGCGCGTCCACCTTGGGCGGCGAAGTGACGGGTAAATGGGTTACCGGGGCGGATAAAAGCACGCTGACGCTGGATGGCGAGGTGCCGGTGGAGTCGGTGCGCAATTGGTTGGGCTTCGATTGGTTGGCGCCGGCCAGTGGCTCGTTACCGTTGGCCATGGCAATCCAAGTGCCTTGGCAGGGAAGTTCTTTCGCCCTGCATGCCACGTCTTCACTTAAGGGGGTTACTGTGAAGGCACCTGTTCCGCTGGGAAAAAAGGCCTCTCAATCGCGGAATCTGGCACTGGACCTTACCAACAATGGTCAACATTTGTCGTTACAATATGATGATACCGTGCGCGGCGCTTTCGCTCTGAATGAAACCGTGCGGGGGGGGCTCAGACTGGGTGTCGGTACTCCACACATCCCTGCCTCTGGCATTGATGTGCAGGGGCGGTTGGCTCGGGCCAGCGCGCAAGCGTGGATTGATTTTGTCAGCAATGAGTTGGTGCCAGCCATGGACTCTAACGCTTCGGGCGGTGGCGGTAATGGGGCTCAGCAGGGCGGCTTGAACAAGGTTAATGTGCAGGTAGCCACACTGGATTTGTTTGGTGTGGATGTGCCTGAGGCGAGCCTGTCCGTGTTGCCTAGTGCGAACGGTTGGGATCTGGCTTTGAACAGCCCGTCCGTGGCCGGCTCGGTGGCCATCCCTGAAGGGTTTTCGGCCCGTGGCAAGGTGCCGCTCGATCTCTCCGTCTCGCGGATGGACCTGACTTTGCCAGACAGCGCTGACCCACAATCCGGCGCGCCCTTGTCGCCAATGGATTTGCCGTCGGTAAACGCCCGGTTAGCCAATCTGCGTATCGATGGGGAGGATTTCGGCCAGTGGCAGGCGGAGCTACGCCCCACAGAGCAGGGGCTGCGGATCAATGATTTGCAAGGCCGTTGGCGGGCTAGTCGCATTCTGGGCACAGTGGACTGGACGGAGTATGACGGCGCCCAGTACACCCGCTTCAACGGTTCGCTGACGTCAGACAATCTGGGCCGTGCATTGCGTGCTTGGGGGTTGCCGGAAATGATTGAATCCGAGGATGCCACTGCCAAGGTGTCGTTAGGGTGGCCACAATGGCCGCTGGCGCCAAACTACCTTGCCCTGAACGGTCAGGTCCGGGTGGATATTGGTGAATGCCGGATACCCGACACTGATACCAAAACGTCGTTTCTGCGGCTGCTGGGGATCCTCAATCTGGGCACCATCCAGCGGCGCCTGCGGCTGGATTTCTCTGATCTGTATAAAAAAGGCTTGAGTTGCGACAGTATCACCGGGGACTTCGCCCTCGACGGGCCCCAAGTGTCTACCAGCAATTTGGCCATCGATTCGCCTTCCGCTGCAATTCGTGTGAAAGGGGCGATCAATCTTGAAAAAGAAACGCTGAACCACCAAATGGAAGTTACCTTGCCCCTGTCCAGTAACTTGTATGCCGGATGCCTGGCCGGGCCTGCTGCCTGTGCCGGTATTTTTGTGGTAGAGCGTATCTGGGGCGATAAACTGGATAAGACCGCGACCATGGAATACCGCGTTAGCGGTAGCTGGTCGGACCCTGACGTATCTGAAACAGAAGGGATTTTCGAATAATGGAGCCAGATGCCGTGGTACAAGTTGCTGCAATACAGATGACCAGCGTAGAAAGTGCAAAGGCCAATCTAGAGCAGGCTGCTCAGCTGTTACAGGAGGCCCATGACCAGGGCGCTAGCCTAGCGGTGCTGCCGGAAAATTTTGCTGGTTATGGTGTCGATTATCGAGCACTGGCCGCTGAGTATGAAAGGCTGGAGCGGTGGTTGTGTGAGCAGGCATCCCGGTTGGGCATGGCAATTATTGGCGGTAGCGTCCCTTCGTTGACCCGTCCTGATGGAGAATCCGTGCCGGCGCCACGGGTGCGCACGCGGTCGTTGGCGGTCACGGCTGAAGGTCAGGTGGCAGGCCTTTACGATAAGCTGCATTTGTTTGATGCCCAGGTGCAGGATGCCCAGGGTCAATACCGGGAATCAGATGTTTTCGAGCCCGGTGAAACCATTGTCACTGTGCCGATGAGCGGTCTGCAGGTGGGCATGGCGATTTGCTATGACCTGCGTTTTCCTGCGCTGGCTCAGCGGTTAGCGAGCGCAGGCGCGGAGTTATTGGTCTACCCCTCTGCGTTCACGGCGGTAACCGGCAAGGCGCATTGGGAGTTGCTATTGCGAGCGACGGCGGTGCAGACGGGCTGTTATGTGCTGGGTGCCAACCAGTGCGGTCAACATAGTCCGCGCCGCGCCAGCTACGGCCACTCCATGCTGGTGTCGCCTTGGGGGGACGTGGTGGCAAGTCTGGGGAATACCCCCAGCGCGCTTGTGGCGCCGCTGGACCTTGTTACCATGAATGAGCTTCGGCAGCGTATGCCGGTGCAACAGCATCAACGATTACGTATTGAAGGTCCCTATGACGCAAACTGATGACGCTCTTTCCATTGCAGAATCCGTGCTGCTGGCACCGGCCAATCTGCAAATCCCACAACTGGCGTCACTGCTGAATGGCAAACTGACCGGGCAGGCGGATTACGCCGATATTTACTTTCAGCACAGCCGCCATGAGGCGTGGGTGCTGGAGGATGGCATTGTCCGTGATGCCAGCTTCAATACCGAGCGTGGGGCCGGTGTGCGCATCGTGCAGGGAGACAAGACCGGTTTTGCCTACAGCGATGACATCACCCTGGCTGCTTTGCAGCAGGCCAGCGGCGCGGCCCGGGCTATTACCCGGCAAGGGCAGGATCGCCAAATTCAGCTGGCCAGCCGTGCCGCCCCGGCCCGCTATGGCGCCATGGATCCATTACTGGCTTGGCCCGCAACGGAGAAGGTAGCCCTGCTGCAGCGTATCGATGCCATGGCCCGGTCTCTGGACCCGGCCATTGTCGAGGTGACCGCCAGTCTCAGTGCCGAGCAGGATGTGGTGATGGTGGTGGCCAGCGACGGCACGCTGGCTGCGGATGTGCGCCCGTTAATTCGCTGCAATGTGAGTGTGATTGCCGAACGGGCAGGGCGCCGTGAGCGTGGCAGTGCCGGCGGCGGTGGGCGGGTTGCCTACGATTGGTTACTACAAGAAGAGCGTATTGAAACCTGGACTCGGGAAGCAGTGCGCGGAGCGCTGCTGAATCTAGAGGCAGAAGCGGCGCCGGCCGGTACCATGCCGGTGGTGCTGGGGCCGGGCTGGCCTGGCGTGCTGCTGCATGAAGCGGTTGGGCATGGCCTGGAAGGCGATTTTAATCGCAAGGGCACGTCCATGTTCGCTAAAAAAATGGGCGAACAGGTGGCGTCATCACTGTGCTCCGTGGTGGATGACGGCACCCTGATGGACCGCCGTGGTTCCCTGAGTGTGGACGATGAAGGGACGCCCTCCGCCTGCAACACCCTGATCGAGAACGGCAGGTTGGTAGGCTACATGCAGGATAAAACTAATGCCCGGTTGATGGGAGTGGCTCCCACCGGTAATGGCCGCCGCGAATCCTATGCGCACCTGCCCATGCCTCGCATGACCAATACCTACATGCTGCCCGGCGAGAGTGATCCACAGGACATCATTGCCAGCCTTGATCGGGGGATCTATGCGGTGAACTTTGCCGGCGGCCAAGTGGATATTACTTCCGGGCGTTTTGTGTTTTCCACCAGCGAGGCGTACCTGGTAGAGAAAGGAAAAATTGTTTGCCCGGTGAAAGGCGCCACCTTGATCGGCAGTGGGGCGGAGGTCATGCGCGGTATTTCCATGGTGGGTAATGATTTGGCGCTGGATTCTGGGATCGGCGTGTGCGGTAAAGATGGTCAATCGGTGCCGGTAGGAGTAGGGCAGCCGACCCTGCGCGTGGATGCACTGACCGTGGGAGGCACGGCCTGATGTCCCAAGTTCTGGATATCCTGTCGCGTATGCGGCTGTTTGCCGGCCTCAGCGATGAAGAGCTGGCGGTTCTGGAAAAGCTGGTATTCGTTAATCGAGTACCGGCGGGTGACATGGTCTGTCGTGAAGGGGATCGCAGCGATTTCGTTTGCTTTGTAGTGCGCGGTTGTCTGGATATCGTCAAGAATAACGAGGGGGGCGGTGAGGTGGTAATTGCTCACCTGCGCCCCGGTGATTCCATGGGTGAAATGGCGCTGGTGGATCACGAGCCGCGTTCGGCAACGGTGCGCGCGGCAGAAGATGCCACATTAATTGTATTGACCCGAAAAGGGATTGAGCAATTACGAAAACGCAGCCCTCATGCGGTGAGTCTGGTGATGGAAAATATCGCCCGCTTATTATGTACTCACCTGCGCCGAACATCGTCTCAGCTGGCGCAATTTAAATTGCCAGTGGGTTAATGAAAAACGGTCGCTTATGAGAACGCTTTGTCTTTTCGTATGGGTAATGTTGCTGGCAGCCTGTGACCCGGTGCAGTTGCCCGCCAATGTGCGCCTGCCCGATGGCGCCGTGTATGACGGTGACACTGACAACAATCTGTTTCACGGCCAGGGGAGGCTAACCTGGCCGGGTGGTCGGCATTATGAAGGGGAATTTCAGAATGGCCTGATGACCGGTGAAGGCCGGCTGGAGCAACGTGACGGTTGTGTTCAGGAAGGCCAGTTCGTTAACGGTGTTCTTAATGGGGAAGGCGCGTATACCTGTCAGGATGCTTCTTGGCAGGGGACGTTCAAGAACGGCGAACTGATGACAGGCTCGGTGGCTTACCTTGACGAGAACTCCTACCAGGGCCAGTTTCGCGACTTTCAACCCCACGGGCAGGGGCTGTGGGTTACCGCCTCCGGCGAGCAATTTGAGGGGACCTTTGCTGATGGCCGCATGGTCAAGGGCTCCTACCGCAACGAAGAAGGTTATCACTACCAAGGCGAGTTTGATTTATTCAATTTCGAAGGAAAAGGCGCATTGACCCGGCCCGACGGTGTGGTGATTCGGGCAGACTTTGAAAACGGCAAAGCAGAAGGTCCAGGCACCCGTACGCGCTCTAATGATGAGGGCGAGCCCGTGGTGGAAAAGGGCTATTTTGTGCGGGGGGATTATTATTCCAGCGAAAAAGCCTGGCGTCAGCGCAAGCAACAGCAGGCGGCGGCTATGGAGGCACGGTTGTACACGGAATCAAGCCGCTTGCAGTCCGTGCTGTCGTCACTGGCGCCCCAGCGGCCCGGTGTGCGCGATGTCTATTTGCTGGTGGTGGGCGGAGATGGCACCGAAGCGGTGTTTGCACGTGAAGTGGACTGGGTAACACAACGGTTGGGCTCTGTGTTTAATTTGAAGCGTCGGCACGTGCGCTTGACTAATGGGGGCAGCGATGATTTGCCGTTGGCCACCCGTACCAGCATCCAGGAAAGCCTGAAGGCGCTAGATGCCTTGATGGATCCATATGAAGACCTGCTACTGATACATGTTGTCAGCCACGGTTCGCCCAATGGGGAGCTGGTATTGGATGACAAGAGCCTCAAACTCAATAATCTTTCCGTTGCTGATGGCAAGACGTGGCTGAACGGGCTAGCTGCCCGTCATCAGTGGCTGGTGGTGTCGGCCTGTTATTCGGGTAAATGGGTGGAAGGCTTGGCTTCACCGGAGCGAGTGGTTTTTTCCTCAGCTGCGGCTGATCGTACTTCATTTGGTTGTGGGGATGATTCCGAACGGACTTGGTTTAGCAAGGCGCTATACGGTGAGGCAATGCAGGTGGGGGTTAATGACCCCGACGCTTGGTTTGAGGCGGTTGAAGAAAACGTCTCACTCATGGAAAAAGAGCAAGGCATCGAGGGTGACGAGCATTCCCTGCCACAGAAATCCGTGGGTGAGAGCTTTTTACGCTGGTGGCAGGCGGATGAAACCGCAGTGATGATGCCGGCACGGTCCTGACACCGTTTTTGCCGGCCTGCGCGTTAGTGTCAGTACAGCGGTGCCGTTTTATCCAGCAGGTTGAGGTAATTGATCAGCTTGCGGCGTTCGCGTTTGAACTTGTCTTTTTCTGACGCTGCAGCAGTGGTTGGGTCTTCCATTCGGGCTTTCAGTGCATTGCGCGTAAGATTACGCAGTTGTTGGCGGTCGCCGTGGGGAAAGAATTCCAAAATTTGCTGCAGTGTCGTTCCGGCGTCTTTCGGCTGTTCGCAGGCAACAATTTGCTCGACCCAGTTGCTGATCCGCTGCTGACGAAAGGGATCATTGAGCAACTCCAGCGCCTTGATAATCTGCTCGCTGTTGGTCTCGCGGATGAGCCGTCCGATGTATTGGGCGTGACGTCGGCGGGCCTCGTGACTGGTGATGCGGGTGGCTTCAACCAGTGCATATTGCAGGTCGTCACGCAAGGGCAGCCGCTCGCGCTCGACCTGTTTCATGTCCATCAGTAACAGACCCAGTTCTTGCAAGGCATTGTCTTCGCGTTTCTGCTGGCCCTTGCTGGTGATCTGCTCGTCGCTATACTCGGTCATAACTGTTTAATACCCATCAATGGAACCGCTATTTTATGTCTGATTCCTCCGTAACGACAGCCGAACTCGACAATATGCAGCTAGAACAGGCAAAAGAGACCGCTGCCTGGCTGATAGAAGAAGCAAAACGCCAGGGCGCCGATGCGGCGGAAGTGGGCGTGAGTCTGTCCCAGGGCTATTCGGTTAATGTGCGCCAGGGGGAGGTGGAGACGGTGGAGTTCCACCGTGATCGTGGTGTTTCCGTCACGGTGTACAAGGGCCTGCGTAAAGGTCACGCCAGTAGCTCCGACGATAATCGCGACAGTTTACGCGATACTCTGGCGGCAGCCACGGCCATTGCTGGTTACACCGAAGAGGATCGGTATGCGGGCTTGGCGCCAGCGAATCAGCTGGCTACTGAGGTGGCGGACCTAGACCTCTACCACCCTTGGGCCATGGATGCCCAGTCCGCCATTGAACAGGCTCTGCGTTGTGAAACGGTGGCCCGAGACGATGCCCGTATCGTCAATTCCGAAGGGGCGTCGGTGAACAGTGGCGCCAGCCTACGGGTGTATGCCACCTCGGAAGGTTTTCTGCACGGCTATCGTGGCACTAACCATAGCCGGGTGTGCAGCGTCGTTGCAGAGGATGATGCCGGTATGCAGCGCGATTATTGGTATGACGGTGGACGGGTGGGTGATCAGTTGGCTTCAGCTGAAGCGGTGGGCCAGCGTGCTCGTGAGCGCGCGCTGGCCCGCCTGGGTGCACAAGTGCCAGAGACTGGCGAGCTGCCGGTGATTTTTGCACCGGAAGTGGCGTCCGGTTTGCTCGGCCATCTGGTGTCCGCTATCAGTGGCGGTGCGCTCTACCGCCGTAGTTCTTTTTTGCAGGATAGCTTGGGCAAGGCAGTGTTGCCGGCCGGTTTTCAGCTAACGGAGAACCCGCACCTGCCGGCGGGTAACGCGTCGGCGCCTTTCGATGGGGATGGCCTGCCCACGCGAGCTCAAGCGTTTGTCGAAGATGGTGTGCTGAAACAGTATGCGTTGGGGCTCTATGCCAGCCGGCGGCTGGAGATGGCCCCTACCGGCAATGGCGGAGGGGTACGTAATGTGCGCCTTACTGATACCGGTGATTCGCTGGCCGCGCTGATGGCCAAGGTTCCCAGAGGTATTCTGATTACCGAAGTCATGGGTCAGGGGATCAATCTGGTGACGGGGGATTACTCCCGTGGGGCAAGCGGTTTCTGGTTTGAGAATGGTGTTATAAAAGGTGCGCTACAAGAATTTACCATTGCCGGCCATCTGGGAGAGATGCTGAGTGGCATCCAAGGGAGCGGTACGGATGTGGACTATCGCGGCAATATTGCCTGTGGGTCCCTGCTGTTGTCGCCGATTAAGGTTGCGGGCCGATAATTTGCCTTTGTAATTGGCTTATTTTTGGCTCGGGAAAGGGAAGGAACCAAGTAATGAGTGATATAAACCCGTATAAACAGCCGCAGTCGGATGTGGCTCATCCAGCGTCAACCAATGGCAATGATTTCACCATCATGGCGCCACGCAAGATCAGTGTGGGAGATGCCATGAGCTGGATTGGAAAAGGCCACGGTATGCTTAGTGGGCATTGGGGCGTGGTGCTGGGTGCCTTGGTGGTGACGGTGCTAATGACCTCGGCGTTGCAGGCTGTTCCGTGGTTAGGGGGCATTGCTCAGGTGCTGCTAACACCGTTGCTATACGCGGGGATCGTGAACGTTTTTCATCGTATCGACACCGAAAATCGCTCCGATTTTTCGGATCTTTTCGCCGCGTTCTCTAAACGCACCAGCCCGCTGATGATGATGGCCGTGGCGCAAATTGTCGCGCTTGTGGTGGCAGGGGCTGTGTTGGGTGGTCTGTTTTTCCTGCTTGGCCGTGACGGCAGTGCTGCAGCCATGGTGGTGCTGGGCCTGCTGGCCACATTGGCCATGTTTGCCTTCATGTTTATATTCTACTTCACTGTGCCGTTGATTTTTCTGGGCCAGAAAGGCGTAGTCGATGCCATGAAGCTGAGCTTGGATGCTTGTCTGAAGAATATTATTCCGTTCATCGTTTATACCCTGGTGGTCTCTTTGATACTGGTAGTCGCTGCCATTCCGGTTCTATTGGGCTGGTTGTTCGTGATGCCGATTCTGGCCGGTGCCTATTACGTATCGTTCAAACACCTGTTTGTTGAGTAAGTTATGCAGCAGGCAGTACGTCATGTACAAAAAAAGGCGCCGACTTCGGCGCCTTTTTTGTGGTTGCTGTTGCGGGGCCAGGGAAGGCCCGTGTCTTGGTTACGTCAGCAGGTGGGCATAGAGCACCGTGGCCAGGCCGAGGAAGGCAAAAAAGCCGACAATATCGGTAATGGTGGTCAGTACCACGGAGCCCGCCAGTGCCGGGTCTATGCCCAGCCGTTTCATGGTAATCGGCAGCAGGGCGCCGGCACTGGCGGCCATCACCAGGTTGATCACCATGGCGGCGGCGATGACCAAACCCAGATTCGGGTCGTTGAACCAGAGCCCGGCAGTAATGCCGATGACGGTAGCCCAAAGCAAACCGTTAATGGCGCCCACGGACAGTTCTTTGAACAGCAAGTAACGGGTGTTGTTGGACTGAATCTGACCCAGCGCCATGGCGCGGATTACCAGTGTCAGTGTTTGGCTGCCGGCAATGCCGCCCATGCTGGCGACGATGGGCATCAGAATCGCCAGAGCCACCACCTTTTCCAAGGTGGCTTCAAACAGGCCGATAACGGCGGAAGCGGCGAGTGCGGTGAGAAGATTGATGCCCAGCCATAGCGCCCGGCGGCGTGCGGTTTGCCACACGGAACCGAAGGTGTCTTCATCCTCATCTAGACCGGCCATGCTCATTAGAGAGTGGTCCGCTTCTTCACGGATGACGTCTACTACGTCATCAATGGTGATCCGGCCCACCAGCATGCCGTCTTCGTCCACCACCGGGGCGGTGACCAAATCGTGGCGTTCGAAGATTTTTGCCACTTGGTGGGCGGGCAGGGTGGCAGTGATGGACTCTGTGTCGGTGATCATGGCTTCGCGCACAGTGGTGCCGGGATCACTGATCAGTACCTTGGTCAGTGGTAGCAGCCCGATGAACTGGTTTTTCCGGTTAACTACCGCCAGGTTATCCGTGGTGCGGGGGATTTCGCCGCGCCGACGCAGGTAGCGCTGTACCACTTCGAAGGTGATTTCCGGGCGCACGGTGATCACGTCCGTATTCATTAGGCCGCCGGCGGTGTCTTCCGGGTAGCTGAGGACATGCTCGAGCCGTTCTCGGTTCTGAGCATCCAGGTTGGCCATGATTTGGGAGGTGACATGGTCCGGCAGCTCTTGCAGCAGGTCGGCTAAGTCGTCTGTGTCCAGGTCTTCGGCCAACGAGACCAGTTCGTCGGTGGACAGGTCACGCAGTAACTCCCCCCGCACTTCTTCGCCCAGGTACTGCAAGACTTCGGATTCCTGATCCTTATGCAGTAGTTGCCACAGAATTTCCCGTTCTCGTGGCGGCGAGGATTCCAGTAAATGTGCCGCTTCAGCGCCGGGCAGGTTATTGATCAGCTGGCGTACCTGCGTATAGGTCCCGCTGGCGAGGGCGCGGTTAATGGCTTTTAGATGCTGTTGGCTACGGCTGCTATCGGCGGGCATGAAAAATTCGTTAACCGTGAATCGTGAATCGTTAACAGCGGGAAAATACCGTGAGCGATGAGCGGGTGACTTTTTCGCACCTACTCATACGCAAAAAGCGAGCAAATTACACACTGCGGTGAAAGTCTCGAACCAGACATTAACAGCCCTTTTGTGCCGGTGGTACTGTTTTAGTGTTTAAAGATCAAAGGTTAACGGGTTTTTACGCTTTATCGACCGGTGATTGAAGAGAGCGATTATGGCCACGCCCTTCGGGTCCTCCTGGGTGGCACGGCCCCTTTGCTGCACTTCATTAACAACAAGGCGCGTGCCTACAAAAGTGCGCCCTTTGAGGGGCGCGCCTTCTGTGCTTTGAATGAGGTGTAGAGTGCGCTCCTGCCTGAAACACTGAGCGGGTAAGGAATTTTTTGAGGTGCCCTAATAGTATTTGCGAATTAGCTGATGCATTTTTCCGTGTTAGCACTTGATCGCGAAGTAGGCGTGTTTACGCTTTCGCGCATACGCTGCGTGCAGCACAGGTTACCTACGGCGGTTGGGACGTCAGGCGCAGATAACAAATGTGAGGGCCTAAACTGTCCAGTCGTTCTGGCATGGGTGACCTGCAAGAGATCTCCATTATTGCATCAGCGGGCTGTTGGAGTCGGGGTCGAGCTGAAAGCCCTTCACCTCGATGTCAGCTTCCAAGGCTAGTAGATAGTGGCGCAAGGCGCGCCGGGTAGCCTGTTCTGTGAGGGTATGACGGACTCGCTCTTCCACTTGTTCGTAGGGTAGTGGGCGGCTTTCTCTACGTTCAATAATGTGTACCACATGCCAGCCATAACGGGTAGGAAGGGGGCGGGCATGCAATCCTTCAGGCAAGCGCTGTAACACCTTGTCCAGCTCCGGGATGGTTTGTCCAAGCTGTAGCCAGCCCAGTTCGCCGCCTTGATCCTTCGAAGGGCACTGTGAAAAACGCTGGGCCAGTTCGGGGAATCGCTGGGGGGCGTCGCGCAGTTGCTGGATCAACTTTTGTCCCTGGTGGTATTGGCTGTCGCGGGAACGGGCGTCGTCAGGGCCTGCGGCTAGCAGAATGTGCCGGGTAAGCACCTGGCAAGGCTCGCTGAAACGATCAATTTCTACTTTATGGAAGCGGCGGCAGTCCTCATCCTGAGGCTTTGGCACGGTGAGCTCCCGTTCCAACAGGGCGCTAATGACGGCTTCATCTCCCTCACAGTCGATAGCAAGGCCCATGGTTTGGGCCTGCTGTAATAGTAGCTGACGGACCACCAATGCCCGTGCTGCATTGTGCTGCGCCTGATTAAGATCGGTAGCCGGGTGATACTGCATTTCCTGGGCTATCTCGTCTTGGGTGATGGTTTGGTCGCCCACGGTAATTAGGGGCAGGGCATTGGGGGCTTCCACTTGATGGGTATCAATTCTTTTCATGGTTGCCTCTATTGGTGTGATTATCCGCGGCGACGAACAATTTGGTAGCGGCGGAACAGGTAGCCCAGCGGCACGCTCCATACATGCACTAGGCGGCTGAAGGGAAAGAGCAAAAAGAGGGTGAGCCCGATAAGGATATGAATCTTGTAGACCCAGTTGATACCTTGCAGGTGAACCGCTGCATTACCTTTAAAGAAAACGATGGACTGTGCCCAGTTTGCCAGTTGCAGCATAACCCCACCGTCGAGATGATCCATGGCGGGAATAATAGTGCCCAGCCCTAACGTGACCTGCACCACGAGTAGAAAAATGATGAAGGTATCCATCGCGCTGGATGTGGCACGTACACGGGGATTGGACAGTCGTCGCCAGAGCAGCATGGCGCCACCGATGAAACAAAAAATGCCGGCGATGCCGCCCACCAGTATCGCCATAATTTGCTTGTTTCCCGGACTAATAATCCATTCGTAGGCCCAGTGCGGGGTCAGTAATCCCACTAGATGGCCGAAGAAAATCACCAGAATGCCCACATGGAAGCAGTTGCTGGCTAGGCGCATGTGGCGGCTGGAAAGCATCTGGCTGGAACCGGTTTTCCATGTGTACTGGCCGTGGTCGAAGCGCAGCAGGCTGCCGACCAGAAATACGGTGACGGCAAAGTAGGGGTAAAGACCGAACAGGACGGTATTCAGATATTGGGAGAGGTTATCCATGGTGCCCTCCAGCCGCAGGGCGGGTGGAATCCTTAATGGTGACTGTTTGAGTCTGCACGCGGTGACGGTGCTGGGTCAGGTGTTGTTGCTGGGCGGTTTGGCTGCCGCAATCTTGATTTGAGTCCGCATGGAACCGAACAGCCTCTTCCTCCCAGACCGAATCCAGTGCCTCGGGGGTATGATCCGGTTTTTCCTCACTGACGGTTTGGCGATGGAGGGCCTCGTCTTGCTCGGCGCCAATCAGTGCGAGCAGGGTGCGGGTAACGAGTGCGTGCGGTGCATCGCGTTCTTCCAGCCGAGCGGTAAGAAGGGCCAGAATGTGACGAATATCGCCAAGCCACTGGCCGATGGTGGTTTCGTCACGTGTGGACAAGTATTCCAGAAACAGCGGCAGGTAATCAGGCAGTTCCCGACTATCGAGTATCAGCCCAGCCTGCGCGTATTCATTGATCAGGTCGACCATGGCTTGTCCACGGTCACGCGATTCGCCGTGAACATGCTCGAATAGCAGTAGAGAGGTGGAGCGCCCCTTGTCGAACAGGGCCACGTACTCCGCTTGCTGGTCGAGCAGCTCATTATGTTGGATTTGTTCACACCAGGCGTTTAATGCCTGTTTGCGCTTGGCGCACAGGCGCGGATCAGCCTGGATGATGGCCTGCATCGCTTCGCTGGCGTCTTGCAGTTCAGCCTGGGGGTAATCCAGCAGCCGGGCTAGCACCCGTAGGGTGCGTTGAATGGGCTCATTCATGGGGGCTCTCCTGCGGGTCATAGGTCTGGGGGCTGACCAGAGTGCGTGTTTGCGGGCGGGCTCCGAAGAGGTTGCTTTTGCTTTGGCCGCTGTGGCAACCGTCGCCGAAACTGAAACCGCAGCCGCCGCGTTCCGGAAAGGCTTCACGCGCCTGTTCGCGGTGGCTGGAGGGAATCACGAAGCGATCTTCGTAGTTGGCGATGGCCAGATAGCGATACATTTCTTCCACCTGCTGTTCACTTAGGCCTACGGCATCAACGACTTCCTTATTGATGTGACCTTCCACATGCTTGTCACGCATGTAAACTCTCATGGCCATCAGGCGCTTGAGGGCCAGCACTACGGGTTGTTCTTCACCCGCGGTGAGCATATTTGCTAGATACCGCACTGGAATTCGTAAGGACTCGATACGCGGCAGTACACCGTCGTATTCGATCTTGCCGGCTTGCGCAGCTGACTGGATTGGGGAGAGTGGAGGGACATACCAGACCATGGGCAAGGTGCGATATTCCGGGTGAAGGGGCAGGGCGAGCCCCCAGTCCATGGCTAGTTTGTACACAGGCGAAGCCTGGGCTGCGGCAATGACGTTGTCAGAGATTCCGTCGCGTTGTGCCTGGGCGATGACTTCTGGGTTGTTGGGATCAAGGAAAATATCCCGTTGTCGATGGTATAGGTCGCGTTCGTCGGCGGTGCTCGCTACCTCGGAAATCCGGTCGGCATCGTAGAGCAGTATGCCTAGATAACGAATGCGGCCAACACAGGTTTCCGAACAGACAGTGGGCTCCCCTGCTTCGATACGTGGGTAGCAGAAGATGCATTTCTCTGATTTTCCGCTTTTCCAGTTATAGTAAATTTTCTTGTAGGGACAGCCCGATACGCACATGCGCCAGCCGCGGCACTTGTCCTGGTCAATCAATACGATGCCATCTTCTTCTCGCTTGTAGATAGCGCCACTGGGACAGGAGGCAACACAGGTAGGGTTTAGGCAGTGCTCGCATAGCCGTGGCAGATACATCATGAAGGTGTTTTCAAACTGCCCGTAGATGTCTGCCTGAACTTGTTCGAAGTTGATGTCTTTGCGGCGTTTGGCAAACTCGGTGCCGAGGATTTCTTCCCAGTTGGGGCCCCATTCTATTTTTTTTATACGTTTGCCAGTAATTAGCGATCGGGGCCGTGCAACGGGTTGATGCTTGCCGGCCTTGGCCGTATGCAGGTGCTGATAGTCAAAATCGAAGGGTTCGTAATAGTCATCAATTTCCGGTAAATCCGGGTTGGCAAATAGGTTGGCCAACACTCGCCACTTGCCGCCGATACGCGGCTCGATTTTCCCATCGCCAAGCCGCCGCATCCATCCACCGTTCCATTTTTTTTGATTTTCCCATTCTTTCGGGTAGCCAATGCCCGGTTTTGTTTCCACATTATTGAACCAGGCGTATTCCACACCTTCCCGGCTGGTCCATACGTTTTTGCAAGTGACGGAACAGGTATGACAGCCAATGCACTTGTCGAGATTGAGCACCATACCGACCTGGGAGCGAATTTTCATTTTACGGCCTCTTGTATGCTGTCGTGACCTTCACCGTCCAGCCAGTTCACATTGCGCATTTTGCGGACCATGACGAATTCGTCGCGGTTGGAACCGACGGTGCCGTAGTAGTTGAATCCGTAGGCTAGTTGAGCGTAGCCACCGATCATGTGGGTGGGTTTAGGGCAGACTCTGGTTACAGAGTTATGAATGCCGCCACGGGTGCCGGAGATTTCTGAGCCAGGCACGTTCACATTGCGCTCCTGGGCGTGATACATCATTACCATGCCGTCCTTTACCCGCTGACTGACTACTGCGCGGGCAGCGATGGAGCCATTGGCGTTGTACAGTTCAACCCAGTCGTTGTCGGCCACACCAATGTCAGCTGCATCACTTTCGGATAGCCATACCACAGGGCCTCCGCGATTTAGCGTCAGCATTAGCAGGTTGTCACTGTAAGTGGAGTGAATGCCCCACTTCTGGTGCGGCGTCAGGAAATTGAGAGCTTTCTCTGGGTTGCCGTTGGGCACGCTGAATGCACTGGCCACGGCTTTGGTGTCGATGGGAGGACGGTAAACCAGCAGGCTTTCACCAAAAGCTCGCATCCAGGGGTGGTCTTGGTAGAGTTGCTGGCGGCCAGTGAGGGTTCGCCAAGGGATCAGCTCGTGCACATTGGTGTAGCCTGCGGTGTAGGAGACGTGCTCATCCTCTAAACCTGACCAGGTAGGGCTGGAGATAATTTTACGCGGTTGCGCGACAATATCTCGGAAACGAATTTTTTCTTCTTCTTTAGGACGCGCCAAGTGTGCGTGTTCTCGACCGGTAAATTCTGATAATGCCTGCCAGGCTTTTATGGCGACCTGGCCATTGGTTTCTGGTGCAAGAGAGAGGATGACTTCGGCGGCGTCAATGGCGGTTTCAATTTTTGGCCGCCCTTTGGCAGGGCCGTCCTGCTTGGTGTGATTGAGTTCGCCGAGGAACTGGATTTCCTTGTCGGTGTTCCAGGAGATGCCCTTGCCGCCATTGCCTAGTTTATCCAGTAACGGTCCCAAGGCGGTGAAACGCTCATAGGTTGCGGGGTAGTCCCGCTTGACTTCAACCAGTGAAGGCATGGTCTTGCCGGGGATCAGGTCACATTCGCCTTTTTTCCAGTCCTGTACGCAGCTTTGCGATAGTTCTGACGGGGCGTCGTGTTGTAGTGGCAGAGTGACCACGTCGGTTTCTTCATCCAGATGACCGGGGCACAGTTGTGAAAAAGTGCGGGCGATACCTTTGTAAATTTCCCAGTCGCTGCGCGATTGCCAGGCCGGATCGGTGGCTGCGGTGAGTGGGTGAATAAAAGGGTGCATGTCTGAGGTGTTCAGGTCGTTTTTTTCGTACCAGGTGGCCGTAGGCAGAACAATGTCGGAATACAGGCAGGTGGTGGACATGCGGAAATCCAGCGTGGTGAATAGATCCACCTTGCCCTCCGGTGCCTGCTCGACCCAGTCCACCTCCATGGGCTTGTTGCCATCCATTTCGCCCAGGTCCTTGCCTTGAAGACCATGGCGGGTGCCAAGTAAGTACTTGAGCATGTATTCGTGGCCTTTGCCGGAGCTGCCCAGAAGATTGGAGCGCCAGACGAACATGTTGCGTGGAAAGTTTTTTGGGTCATCCGGTTGTTCAGCGGCAAAACGCAGGTTGCCAGACTTGAGCTGTTCCACTACATAATCTGTAACGGGTTTTCCTGCCGCTTGTGCCTCCCGGGCAATCTGTAACGGGTTGCGCCCGAGTTGGGGGGCTGAAGGCAGCCAACCCATGCGTTCGGCGCGTACATTGAAATCCACCAGGCTGCCCTGGTAATCCTCTGGTTTGGCCAGCGGCGATAGCAGCTCGCTGACGTCTAACTTTTCGTAACGCCACTGGCTTGAATGATTATAGAAAAACGAGGTGCCGTTCATGTGTCGGGGCGGACGGGTCCAATCCAGGCCAAAGGCCAGAGGCAACCAGCCGGTTTGCGGACGCAGTTTTTCTTGGCCTACATAATGGGCCCAGCCGCCGCCGCTCTGACCAATACAGCCACACAGGATCAGCATGTTGATCAGCCCTCGGTAATTCATGTCCATGTGGTACCAGTGGTTCATGCCTGCACCGACAATGATCATGGAGCGGCCCCGAGTCTTGTTGGCGTTGTCGGCGAACTCCCGGGCAATCCGCGCTACTTGTTCAGCGGGGACCCCGGTAATTTGTTCTTGCCAAGCGGGGGTGTACGGTTTGAGTTGGCGGTAATCGATGGCACCGTCATCGTCTCCGAACCCTCGGTCGATGCCATAGTTTGCACACATCAGATCAAACACGGTGACTACCAGCGCCTGTCGCCCATCTGCTAGGGATAGTTGCTTGGCGGGCAGCGAGTGGTGGAGGATGTCGTCACCGGCCACGTGATTGAAATGTTCACGTGCGATGCCGCCGAAATAGGGGAACGCCACTTTGGCGATGTTGTCATGGTGATCGGCCAGAGTGAGTAGTGGCGTGATGCTATTGCCGGCGGCGTCTAGTGGTTCTAGGTTCCATTTTCCCTTTTCGCCCCAACGGAAACCAATGGAGCCTCGCGGAACCGCTGGGGCATCTCGGGCAGGGTCCCACACCACGGTTTTCCATTCCGGGTTGTTGTCCTGTCCAAGGGATGCGTCGAAATCACTGGCGCGGAGTTGACGACCGGGAACGTAGCTGCCGTCGTCACGGGGTTCCAGTTCCACCAGGAAGGGCATGTCGGTGTAGCGCCGTACATAGTCGGTGAAATATTCACTGGGATTGTTGAGATGGAATTCCTTGAGGATGACATGCCCCATCGCTAACCCCAGGGCGGCATCTGTGCCCTGCTTGGCGCTCAGCCATTCGTCACACAATTTGGAAACTTCGGCATAGTCGGGCGTGATGGCCACGGTCTTGGTGCCTTTGTAGCGTACTTCGGTGAAGAAGTGAGCATCCGGGGTCCGGGTTTGAGGTACGTTGGAGCCCCAGGCAATGATATAGCCACTGTTGTACCAGTCGGCGGATTCTGGCACATCGGTCTGTTCGCCCCAGGTTTGTGGGCTGGCGGGGGGGAGGTCGCAGTACCAGTCGTAGAAGGACAGGCACACCCCGCCGATCAGTGACAGGTAGCGAGCCCCGGAAGCATAGGACACCATGGACATGGCTGGGATCGGAGAAAAACCGATGATCCGATCAGGTCCATATTGTTTGGCGGTATAAATGTTAGCCGCGGCAATGATGCGGTTCATTTCGTCCCAGTCGCCGCGCACAAAACCGCCCATGCCGCGGGCTTGTTTGTATTGCTGCGCTTTGTCCGGGGTTTCCACGATGGAAGCCCATGCATCCACTGGATCGCAGTGTTCTTTAAGGGCGTCGCGCCACAATTTCAGCAAGGTCTGTCGAATTAGGGGGTACTTTAGGCGATTGGCGCTGTATAGGTACCAAGAATAACTGGCCCCACGTGGACAGCCTCGGGGTTCATGATTAGGTAAGTCGGGGCGAGTACGGGGGTAATCCGTCTGCTGAGTTTCCCAGGTCACCAGGCCGTTTTTGACGTAGATTTTCCAGCTGCAGGATCCGGTACAGTTCACTCCATGGGTAGAGCGCACGATTTTGTCGTGCTGCCAGCGGCTTCGATAGCCGTCTTCCCAATGCCGGTCCTCGTCACGGGTCTCCCCGTGTTTGTCTGAAAAGTCGGTTGGTTTTTTTCCCAAGTACTTCAGACGATCGAGAAAGTGGCTCATGGATGCTCTCCCTATGGATGTTGAATATCAGGCGCTCAACACGGAATCTCAGCCTTCTTGCGTGTGTAGTAGAACCAAGTAATACCCAGGCACAACACGTAAAAGAGAATGAAACCGTACAGCGCCACATTGGCATTACCGCTTAGACTCAGTGATGTGCCGAACGCCTTGGGGATGAAGAAGGCCCCGTAGGCGGCTATAGCCGAGGTGAAGCCTACGGTGGCCGCCGATTCACGCTCGATTTGAATACGCTGCTGGTCTTGCGGTAGCGAAGGCATGATGCGCGGGATCGAGATGGAGAAAATGGTGGGGATCATTTGGAACGTGCTGGAGTTGCCTACCCCGGAAACGAAGAACAGCCACAGGGACATGAAAAAGAAACCCTGAAAACTTTCTTTTTGCAGGAAAAACAGCGTCCCGCTCACGCCAACGATCATGCCGATAAAGACCCATAATGTGACCTTGCCGCCGCCAAAGCGGTCGGCAACGCCGCCGGAAAACGCGCGGCTAAGGGCGCCAACCAGTGGGCCAAGAAAGGCATACTTGAGAGCATCGACTTCTGGGAACAGGTTGGCGCTGAGTAACGGGAAGCCGGCGGAAAAGCCGATAAAACTGCCAAACGTTCCGGTGTAGAGCACGCACATTAGCCAATTGTGCTTACGCTGGAAAATGGTGGCTTGGTCTTTAAACGAAGATTGCGCACTGGCGATATCGTTCATTCCAAACCAGGCGGCAATGGTTGCCAAGACAATGAAGGGGACCCAGACAAAGGCGGCGTTCTGCAACCATATGGCGTCGTTGCTGGCGGTAATTTGTGGGCCACCTGCCACGAAGCTGAATACCCCGGTGGTGATGATCAGGGGCACCACAAATTGCATCAGGCTGACCCCCAAGTTTCCTAGCCCAGCATTAAGGCCCATGGCCTTGCCTTTCTCATGCTTGGGATAGAAGAAAGAAATGTTGGCCATGCTGGAAGCAAAGTTGCCGCCACCAAAACCGCATAGCAGAGCCAGGATCAGCATGACCAGGTAAGAGGTGTTCGGGTTTTGCACTGCCACACCAATCCACAATGCCGGCAGCAGTAGTGACGCGGTGGAAAGAGCGGTCCAGCGCCGCCCGCCAAATATTGGCACCATAAAGCTGTAGAAAATTCGCAGAGTCGCCCCGGATAACCCGGGCAGAGCAGCGAGCCAGAACAGTTGGTTGGGGCTGTAGTCAAAGCCCACGCTGGGTAATTTGGCAACGACCACAGACCACACCATCCACACTGAAAATGCCAGTATCAGGCAAGGAATGGATATCCATAGGTTGCGCTGAGCAATACGCTTGCCTTGTTCTTCCCAGAAGGCGGGTTCTTCCGGACGCCAGTCATCCAGTACAAATGCTTTTGGGGTAGAGAGCTCGGGCAGGTCGCGGCTTTGTATATCTTCGCCCAGTTCTATTCTGTTGGCGCGCAGAATGGAGTAATGCATCCACAGTAGCGCAAAGGCCGAGACCAGGAACAACAGCATGAAGCTGCTTTGCCAGATGCCAATGACATCGTTGAGCATGCCGAAGGTGAGGGGCAGCAGGAAGCCGCCGAGCCCGCCGACCATGCCCACCAGGCCGCCCACGGTACCCACATTGTTGGGGTAGTAGGCCGGGATGTGTTTGAACACTGCCGCTTTACCCAGGGACATGAAAAAGCCCAATACCATAGTTAGGGGAATAAAGCCGATCAGTCCCATGGCCATGGAGAAGCGTAATTTTCCGTTGACGCCATCAATGACGTAGTCGGTGGGTGGGTAGCTGAGCAGGAAGCAGCACAGCACTGACACGACTAGGGTCCAGTACATCACTTTTCGGGCCCCGTAGCGGTCGGACAGCCAACCTCCGAGAATCCGGAATAGTGAGGCGGGAATGGTGTACAGGGCGGCCACAACACCCGCGACGGTAATGCTCAAGCCGTAGACTTCCACCAGATAGTGAGGCAGCCACAGCGCTAGAGCGACGAAACCACCAAACACAAAGAAGTAATAGAGGGAAAAGCGCCATACTCGTAGTTCGCCAAGCGGAGCAAATTGCTCTTTAAGAGAGACCGGGTTGGCAGCACGCTGCTGGCTTAGGGGGTCAGTGCGGGCGAACAGCAGAAAAAATATCCCGCTGGCGGCGATAACTACCGCGTAAAGCTGGGCGGTACCGGTCCAGCCCAAGGCCAGTAGCAGGGAGGGCGCGCACAGGCTAGTGATTGCCGAGCCCACATTGCCGGCCCCGAAGATGCCCAGCGCGGTACCTTGTTTCTCGGGGGGATACCAGGCGGAAGTGTAAGCCACCCCAACAATAAAGGAGCCACCGGCTAGGCCAACGCCCAGCGCACCGAGCAGTAGTAACCAGTAGGTGTTGGCCAGAGACAGCAGGAAGACAAAGACGCCAGTGAGCAGCATCAGCAGACTGAACACCTTGCGGCCGCCAAAACGATCGGTGAGGTAACCAAGAAATAATCGGCTGATGGAACCGGTAAGCACTGGGGTTGCCATGAGCAGGCCCAGCTGGGTATCGGTGAGGTTCAGTTCATCCTTAATCTGTAACCCGAGTATGGACAGCATTGTCCATACCGCAAAACAGAGGGTGAAAGCAAAGGTCGAGAAAACTAGCGCGCGGCGTTGCTCCACACGTGCCATTCCTTCTGCAACCATAGGACCTCCCTGCCTGATGGTTGTATGACGGGGGCGGCTTGTTAACAGGCCTGTTTAGGATAGTTACAGCTGCAAAGGCGGGGGCGCAATAAGTGGTCGATATAAACCCTGTATACGATACAAAACCTTGATCTGCGTCTATTCTCCTTCGTCGAAACGGCGAGAGAACAAGTCTTTCAGTTCGTCCATGGCCTGTTGTTCATCATCGCCCTCCACTCGAAAGGTGATGCTGCTTCCCTTGGCCGCACCGAGCATGAGCAAGCCCATGATGCTTTTCGCGTCGATGGTTTGTGTTTTGTGCAGTACCAGGATGCTGCTGTTGTAGCGTGATGCCACGCTGACTACTTTGGCGGCAGCGCGCGCATGCAGGCCGAGTTTGTTGATTACATCGAGTTGTTTTTCAATCATCGGTCGTCTTGTGGTCGGAGGAGGTGGCTGATTGCCGGGTTAGAGTTCCCTATGGCGGACCTGAAGGACAATGCCTTCTGCGCGCAGATTTTTTGCCAGCTGTTCGGTGATGAAGACGGAGCGATGGCGGCCGCCGGTGCAACCGATAGCCACGGTCACATAGCTGCGGTCGCTGTTGGCAAAGGCCGGTAGCCAGCGCACAACGAAATCGCCAATATCTTTGAGCATGTCGTGACTGGTCTGGTGTTGGCTGAGAAACTGGACAATGCAGTCATCTTTGCCGGTAAAGGGGCGCAGGTCTGCTTGCCAGTGGGGGTTGGGCAAAACTCGCACATCGAAAACCAGATCCGCATCGGTGGGTAGGCCGTTTTTGAAGCCAAAGGATTCCAGTTGCAACGACAGTGTGGCTTCACGGCGAGCGACTCGTTCACGCATGAGATTGCGCAGAGTATGGACGTCATGGTTGCTGCTATCGATGACCAGATCGGCACGTTGACGGATGTTGGCCAGTAGTTCACGTTCATGGCCTATGGCGTCGGCCAGAGAGCGTTGATCGGTGCCCAGTGGGTGGCGGCGACGGGTAGCGCTGAAGCGAGTAAGAAGAGTGTGATCATCCGCATCCAGGTAGATGATTTCACTGCGCACCTGCTGCTCATTCAGTGCGTGAAGAATGTTGTCGAAGGCCAGCAGCTGGGCGGGGAGATTGCGGGCATCAATGCCAACGGCGACCTGCTCAATGGGGGGCTCACCTTCACTGAGTTGTTTGGCCAGGGTGGGGAGCATGCCGACGGGAAGATTGTCGACACAATAAAAGCCCTGATCCTCCAGTGCTTGTAGCGCGGTGGTTTTCCCGGAGCCGGAACGTCCACTGATAATGGTCAGTTTCATGAAGCTAGTCGTAACTCCGCTTCAGACTCTACTGCGGTTTGGTAGAGGCGCTGGGTGTCATCGCTGCGGCGCAGCTCTGCGCGGTAGGTTTCGTCGTTGAACAGGGAGGCCAAGTGGCTGAGCGTTTTAAGGTGCTGCTCGGGATTATCTTGGGGAACCAGCAACACAAATACCAGGTCCACTGGCTGACCGTCAACGGCGTCGAAATCAATGGGGGTGTCCAGTTTTAACAACAAGCCCACAGCCTGTTGGCAATGTTCTAGTCGACAATGAGGAATGGCAATGCCTTCGCCAATCCCCGTGGAACCCAGCTTTTCTCGGGCCACCAGGGCGTCGAAGACTTCCTGCTCATTAAGGCTGTCACAGCTGGCAGCAGCCAGCTGTGCAACCTGGTCAAGCAGTTGTTTCTTGCTGCTGGCCTGCGCACCGTGATGGGTGCGGGCCAGAGTCAGTAGTTCGCGAACTCGCATAATTGCCGCTTTAGGTTAGTGGCCGTGCTTGTGGCTGACGGCCTTTTCCTTGTGTTTAAGAATCTGGCGGTCCAATTTGTCCGTCAGTTTGTCGATCGCTGCATACATGTCCCCTGCCTCAGCGGTGGCGAAGACATCGGCCCCGGAAATATGAATCGTGGATTCCGCTTTGTGTGTTTTGGGCTCCGGGGAAAGAATCACCTGGACGCTGGTGATTTGGTCAAAATGGCGCTCCAGACGGGAAAATTTGTCCCCCACGTAAGTGCGCAAGGCATCGGTAATTTCCAGGTGATGACCGCTGATATTAATTTGCATGGCTGGCTCCTTTACCTGTTTGAGGAACCCCGGGAAAACGCCTGGCTTGCTGCGCCTTTCAGGCTGGCTTAGCAAGGTGTTACCCAGAATTCCATGATCCGTTCTGGCGCCCTACACCAAACGCTTGCGGGCGCTGGAAGACGGTATTCGCATCGCCTCTCTGTATTTGGCGACGGTCCGGCGCGCTACATTGATCCCCTGCTCATTGAGCAAGCTGGCCAGCTTGTTATCGCTGAGCGGCTTGCGGGGATTCTCGGCAGCGACCAGCTTCTTAATAATGGCACGAATAGCGGTGGAGGAACACTCACCACCGCCGTCGGTTCCCACGTGACTGGAAAAGAAATATTTCAGCTCAAAGATGCCGCGGGGTGTCATCATGTATTTCTGATTGGTGACCCGACTGATGGTTGATTCATGCATCTCAACGGCATCGGCAATATCCGCCAAAACCAGGGGTTTCATGGCTTCATCGCCATAATCAAAGAACCCTTGTTGCACGTCCACGATGCGGGTGGCGACTTTGAGCAGGGTGTCGTGACGGCTCTGCAGGCTCTTGATGAACCATTTTGCTTCCTGGACGCAGTTGCGCAGATATTGCCCGTCTTCACCGCTGGTGGTGCGGGCGATGCTGGCGTATTGCTGTTGCAGGTTGACTCGCGGGAGGACATCGTCGTTTAGGCTGACCTGCCAGCGCCCCTGGTGCTGGCGGACGATCACGTCAGGAACGGCGTAGTCCACCTGAGGCTCGCCAATTTGCTCGCCGGGGGCCGGGTCCAGGGTGCGAAGCAGAGATAGCGCTTCAAGCAGGACCTCTTCTGTGAGCTGGAGGGTGCGGCGCAGGGCGGTGTAATCGTGCTTTTCCAGTAGGTCCAGGTGCCCCAGTAGTGCGTAGGCTTCGGCATAGAGCGGGGTGTCTGCGGGCAGTTGGCGCAGCTGGACTGAGAGGCAGTCGGCCAAGTTGAGGCTGGCGACGCCTACCGGGTCGAACTGTTGCAACCGGTGCTGCACGGCAAGCACTTCATCGTGCTCCAGTTCGTCTCCTTCGGTAAGCAGGTCCGGCTGGGCATTCACCATGTCGACGATGTCGCCAAGGGGCACGGTGATGTAACCGCGGTCGTCCAGGGACTCGATGATGGTCATGGCGATAATGCGGTCTACATCGCTCATGGGGGTCAGGTTTAGCTGCCAGAGCAAGTGATCTTGCAGGTCGCCGGAGATGGCGTGACGTTGCTGCCATTCGTCGGCATCGTCGGGGAGGGCTGCACTGGAGCTGGTACTTTGGCCGGAATAGACGTCATCCCATTCGGTTTCCAGCCCAGGCTCGTCTTGTATCAGTTCTTCCAGGCCGTTATCGCGGTCGGTCTCGAGCTCTTCGTCCTGACGTTCTTCGTCATCTTCGGAGAGGGCGTCGTCACCGAAATCGTCTGCCAATTCCAGCAGGGGGTTGCTCTCCACTGCTTGCTGAATTTCCTGGCGCAGATCTAAAGTGGACAGCTGCAAGAGGCGAATGGCCTGCTGCAGCTGCGGCGTCATGGTGAGCTGCTGGCCAATTTGTAATTGTAGTGTGGGCTTCATACTGCTTGGTATTCTTTTCGTCCCCAAAACCCGAGAATAGCAGTCTACCCACAGGGTAAGCAATATTTGTGCCAGATAAAACAGTGTGTTAGGCAGGGCGGCAAGCGACAAGCATGGGATATGAGAGAGGACCTGCGCTGGCGTGGACGTGCCGGCGCTCAAGCCATCATTACAGGCATAGCTTTATCCGTTTCTCTGTGGTGTGCTCGCGTTGAAGCTTGCTGACCTTATAGCCTGAAATCAGCGCCCAGATAGACATCCCGTACTTGTTGGTTGGCAAGGATGATGTCCGCATCACCAGAGGCAATGATGTGGCCGGCGCTAACGATATAGGCGGTGTCACAGATATCCAAGGTTTCGCGTACATTGTGGTCGGTGATTAAAACGCCGATGCCGCGTTCTTTGAGGTGCCGAATAATGCCCTTGATGTCGTTAACCGAGATGGGGTCAACGCCAGCGAAGGGTTCGTCCAGCAGAATGAAGTCCGGGTCGGTGGCCAAGCCTCGGGCGATTTCCGCGCGGCGGCGTTCGCCGCCAGACAGGCTCATCCCCAACGAATCGCGAATGTGCCCGATGTGGAATTCCTTGAGCAGGCCTTCCATGCGCTCGTGGCGGTCCGCTTTGCTAAGCTCCTTGCGGGTTTCTAGGATGGCCATGATGTTCTCTTCTACCGTTAGGCGGCGAAAGATACTGGCTTCTTGAGGCAGGTAGCCAATCCCTCGCTGGGCACGACCGTGCATGGGCAGGTGAGTGATGTCGCCGTCGTTAATTTCAATGCGACCGGCATCGGCCTCCACTAGTCCAACAATCATGTAGAAGCAGGTAGTTTTGCCAGCCCCATTGGGCCCTAATAGGCCGACAATTTGACCGGCTTCCACATCCAGGGAAACGTCTTCGATGACCCGGCGACCCTTGTAGCTTTTTGCCAGGTGATGGGCGCGTAAATGGCTCATGGTATGCTGGGCTCCGCCTCGGGCGAGGTGTTGCTGTTGTCTTCGCTTTGAGTCTCGTTTGGGGTGTCGCTATTGGATTTGTTGCTGGCGTTGTTAGGGGATTTAGCGGGCTGATTCTCGGCAGGAATGACTAGCCGAACCCGCTGGTCACCTTCACTGCTAGCGTCCACGCGCTTGGAATCCAGGCTGTATTCTACCTTGGCGCCTTCGAAAGTGTTGCCCTGGTGCTCAATGTAAGCATCGCCGGTAAGAACTAAGGTACGAGCCTTGATGTTGTAAACCAGATTTTCAGCGTGGGCGTTGAGGCCTTCGCCTTCTTCCATGCGCACCGGGGTGCCGGTAGCTTCCACCCGCACCAGTTCGCTATTTTGGGTGAACATGCGCATTTCATCGGCAAACAGTTTGCGCTCGCCTTGAATCAGTTCCACGTTGCCGCTGTACAGGCCGCTACCGGCGCTCTGCTCGAAACGACCGTTGTCTGCCGTGACCTGGATCGTGCCTTCCATGGGGGCGGCCTGAGCGCCCAAGGGGAAAACTACCAGTAATGCCAGTGCGGCGAGATGGCGGGTGCTATGAAGCCGGTGCTTCAAATTCACTCTTCACTCCTTGTTTCAGGTTCAGAATGCCCTTGCCGAGATCTGCTTCCAAGGCGCCTGCACGGGTCTGGCCGGAGTCGAACAGCATGTCCACGTGGCCAGGGGTGGTGGCTATGTTAGTGTCGCTGTTGAACTGCAGTTCTTCGGTGTTCACGGTCACTTTCTGGGTCGGATTGTTCACAGTGACCTTGCCAAGAAAGGTAATGAGGTCGCCGTTCTCTTCCACGATGCCCTCTTCGCTGGTGATGGTCCAGCTGCCTTTGTCGTTGGCCATGACCAGTACCGGAGCTTGCATCTCGGTGAGTGGGTTGTGGTCGAACTGCACTAAATTCTCTGCGGTGAGATGGTATTGCAGGCTGCCATCTTGTTCGCTGAAGGCCCGCGCGGTAACGTCGTCGGCAATGATTGCCGGTGCCATGGTCACCGCATTACCTTGGCCGGGCAGGGTGCTGTCCCACTCGTGCAGGGTCATCAGCATCACCAGCCCCAGCAGCAGAATGCCGGTGGCGCTTAATAGCCCCTGACGCTTCATGCCGGGCTCCGCAGGGCAAGAATGGCGTCACAGATTTCCCGTACCGCACCTTCACCACCGCGACGGACGGTAATGTGGTTCGCCGCGTTTTTGGCGCAGTCGTGGGCGTTCTCCGGGGCAAAACTCAGCTGCGCCCAGTGTAGGGCGCTAACGTCAGGCTCGTCGTCACCAGCGTAGCCGGTTTCACTGGCGCGCATGTTCAGCGAGTCGGCTAGAGCTTCCAAGGCGACGCCCTTGTCTTCGCGGCCCTGAATTACATGTTCTATGCCCAGGTCCGCCGCGCGTTTGGCCACCATGGGCGAGGTGCGCCCGGTAATAATGGCCAAGGTGACGCCGCTGGCCGCCAGCTTTTTCAGGCCGTGGCCGTCCAGGGTATTGAAGACTTTTAGCTCTTCACCGTTGGGGCCAAACAGCAGGCGACCATCGGTCATCACGCCGTCCACGTCAAACGCCATCAAGCGCAAATTCTGAGCATCGATGGAGGGTAATCGCATAGGCATTTACACTACTCCCGCGCGCAACAGGTCTTGCATGTTGAAAGCGCCGACCGGTTTGCCATCACTGCCGCAAACCATTAAGCCGTTAACCTTGCGGCTTTCCATGATCTGTAAAGCTTCAGCGGCTAGATGCCCTTGGGCGATGGTTATCGGGTCGGAAACCATGACCTCGGCAATGGTGGTTTTTCGAATATCGATATCCCGGTCGAGGATGCGACGCAAATCACCATCCGTAAAAATGCCTGCCAGGGTACCGTCTGCGTGGGTGATGGCGGTCATTCCCAGGCCTTTATGGGTCATTTCCAGCAGGGCTTCACTGAGCGAGGTGGTAACGCTGACCACGGGAAGCCGCCCGCCTGCGTGCATGATGTCGTCTACTTTCAACAGCAGGCGGCGGCCCAGGCTGCCTCCGGGGTGGCTGAGGGCAAAGTCTTCCGGTGTGAAGCCGCGGGCTTCCAGCAGGGCGATAGCCAAGGCGTCCCCCATGGCCAGCGCGGCAGTGGTCGAAGAAGTGGGCGCCAGATTATGGGGGCAGGCCTCTTCCGCCACGGCCACGGTCAAGTGTACATCCGACAATTGCGCCAACGCAGATTGTGGGCGTCCGGTCATGCCGACCAAGGCGGTGCCCTTGCGTTTGATCACCGGCAAAATGGCCAACACTTCGGCGGTTTCGCCGGAGTTGGACAGCGCCAATACCACGTCGTTAGCAGTAATCATGCCCAAATCGCCGTGGGAGGCTTCGCCGGGGTGCACAAAGAATGAAGGGGTGCCGGTGCTGGCGAGGGTGGCGGCCAGTTTGCTGCCCACGTGCCCGCTTTTACCCATTCCGGTGACGATAACGCGACCCTTGGCATTCAGCATCAGGTCGCAGGCAGCGGAAAAGCTGGTGTCCAGACTGTCTTTCAGTGCATCCACGGCCCGGGCTTCGATTTCCAGCACCCGCTGGCCAACGCTGATGTGGTTGTGACTCATGCGCTCTCCTTGACGTTGGCGGCGATTATACACGGGTTATGCCCTCCACGTTGACCCGTAATGGTTAACTCGATCGCGTTGAGGGGAACCGTATTGCACTCTGTGACTCCAATAAAAGCACTGAGGTTCAGTGTGTTGTGGCTGTTGATCACTGGACAGCAGGCAAAGAACACCGTAAAACCGCCGGTGACTAAATAGGGAGCAATGTATGCATTTACAACGGGGTATGGGCGCGTGGCTTCGCGTCGGGTTGGTGGTTTTACTGACAGGAATGGCGGCGCTGGCCCAGGCTGAGAGTGATCCTCGCCAGATGGTGGTGGATGCGGTGGAGCGCATGACGTCTCGTGTTGAGGCGGAGCGCGCGGCGCTGGAGGCCGACCCGGCCAAGGCCAAAAGACTGGTGCGTGAAGAGCTGGCGGATATGGTGGATTTTAAACGCATTACTCGCATGGTCATGGGCGATTACTTTGGTGCCTCCAGCAAGGAGCAAAAATACCGGTTCCTGGATGTATTCAAGAACAGCCTGATGAACACCTATGCGTCTGGCATTACCCTGTATGAGGGGCAGAAGATTGACATCTTGCCCATGAAAGGCGGCGACCGTAAAGGCGACTACGCCCGAGTGCGCATGGAATTGAAGACCAATTCCGGCCAAGTGGTGCCCATTTACTACACCCTGTTCCTGCGCGATGACCAATGGAAGGTAATCAATGTGTATGTGAATGGCCTGGATCTGCGTGAAACCTACAAGAGCCAGTTCGCCCAAGGCATGCAGCAGTACAATGATATCGGCAAGGTGATCGATAACTGGTCTGCGGATGCCAACATTGATGCGGGCATCAAAGAGGAAAGTTAGCAGGGTAAATAATCGAGCTTCGGATCTTGCTGCGCCGGGGCCGTGGGGGGTGCTGGGGACGGTGCCGCCGTGGTAAGGGGCAACGCGCTCGCGTATTATACGCCCCTGATTACAATTTTGATGGAGCGGCCCCAGGCCGCTCCAATGCTGTTTGGGCCTGCCCAAGGCCTTGATGAGGAGTAAAGATGAATCCGGAAGACGTAATCACGCTGGTAGAAGCTGGTTTTGAGAGTGCCGACGTGGCAGTGGAAGGCGGCGGTGACCGGTTCCAGATTCGCGTGGTGTCGGAAGCCTTTAGTGGCTTGCTGCCAGTAAAACGGCAGCAGATGGTGTACGCCACCATCGACGAGCAGATTAAAAGCAACACTATCCATGCCGTGCAGATTATTACCTTTACTCCGGCGGAGTGGGAAAAAGCCCAGAATCAGGGCCTGTCCTGACCCCGGCCCCAGCCTGTACGAGCTGGAAGAAAGAAACCATTAGAGACAGTTCATGGATAAATTGATCATCACCGGTGGCCAGCGACTGGACGGCGATATTCGTATTTCCGGGGCCAAAAATGCGGCGTTGCCGATTCTGGCAGCCACTTTGTTGGCTGACGAGCCGGTAACGGTGGGCAACCTGCCGCATTTGCAAGACGTGACTACCTTGATCGAATTGTTGGGCCGGATGGGTGTCCATGTGGTGATCGATGACCGCATGAACGTGGAAGTGAACGCCACCACCATCAAGGAATTGACGGCCCCCTATGAGCTGGTGAAAACCATGCGTGCCTCGATTCTGGTGCTGGGGCCCATGCTTGCCCATTTTGGTAAAGCATCCGTATCGCTGCCCGGCGGTTGTGCTATTGGCTCGCGGCCGGTGGATATTCACCTGCGTGGCTTGGAGGCCATGGGCGCGGATATCGAGGTGACTAACGGTTATGTGAATGCTTCTGTGGATGGCCGCCTCAAAGGAGCGCGCATCGTTATGGATGTGGTCACCGTAACCGGTACCGAAAACTTGATGATGGCAGCGGCGCTGGCCGAAGGGACTACCTATCTGGAAAACGCCGCTCGTGAGCCTGAAGTGGTGGATCTGGCCGATTTCATCAATGCCATGGGCGGCAAGATCAGCGGGGCCGGCTCCGATACCATTATCATTGAAGGGGTGGAGCGCCTGACCGGTTGTCACCATCAGGTCGTTGCCGACCGTATTGAAACCGGCACCTATCTGATTGCCGCTGCCATTACCGGTGGTCGTATCAAGACCAAGGACACGGTGCCGGGCATTCTTGATGCGGTGCTGCAGAAGCTGGAAGAAGCCGGGGCGAAAATTACCGTTGGCGACGACTGGATTGAGCTGGACATGGAAGGGCGCCGCCCGAAGGCCGTGTCCTTGCGCACCGCGCCGTACCCGGCTATGCCCACCGATATGCAGGCCCAGTTCATGGCCCTGAATCTGGTGGCCGAAGGCACCAGCACCATTGTTGAAACCATTTTCGAAAACCGGTTCATGCACGTGCAGGAAATGAACCGCATGGGCGCGGATATTGAGGTGCAAGGCAACACGGCTATCTGCCGTGGTGTCGAGCAACTGACCGGGGCACCGGTGATGGCCACCGACCTGCGCGCCTCTGCCTCACTGGTTATCGCGGCCTTGGCGGCGGCCGGTGAAACCACCGTGGACCGTATTTACCATATTGATCGCGGTTACGAGTGCATCGAAGAGAAACTGCAATCGCTGGGCGCGATCATCCGTCGCGTGCCTCGCTGATCGGATCGGGGACCTGTGATGAGTAAGCCATTGACCATCGCCCTCTCTAAAGGGCGCATTCTCAAGGAAACCCTGCCGCTGCTGAAAGCCGCAGGCATTGAGCTGCTGGAAGACCCGGCAGCGTCGCGCAAGCTGATTTTTGACACCACCCGCGACGATGTAAAAATTATCATCATTCGTGCCACGGACGTGCCCCCCTATGTGCAGCATGGTGCGGCGGATATCGGTGTGGCCGGCAAGGATGTTCTCATGGAGCATGGCGGCGACGGGGTGTTTGAGCCAGTGGATCTGGATATTGCTCGCTGCAAATTGATGGTGGCAGCCATGAAGGATGCCCCGGAAACCGGTAGCCGACTGCGCGTAGCCACCAAATTTGTAAACGTGGCCAAAGCCTACTATGCCCAGCAAGGCAAGCAGGCGGAAGTGATTAAGCTATACGGTGCTATGGAGCTGGCCCCGTTGGTGGGGCTGGCGGACCGCATTGTGGATATCGTTGATACCGGCAACACTTTGCGTGCTAATGGTCTGGAACCCACTGAGTTAATCGCCCATATTTCTACCCGGGTGATTGTTAACCGCGCCAGCATGAAAACCCGCCATAGCGATATCCAGACGATTTTGGACAGGCTGTCAGAGGCGGTAGCGTCCCGCAAGGCGGGTTAAAGCCCTTTCATCACAGATTGCATAGCGTAAACAGCTAAAAAATATACCTGCTTGATGTGATGTTGAGCGAGAGGCGTTGCTTCTCTTTGCGATAGAAAAAACGTCGCTTTTTTCTCAGTGGACCCTGAGCCCGCTGTGGTAAAAATAGATCCTGACTTTTAAAACGGTGCCAACCATGGAAACCACCTGGCTTAACGCCCAAGATGCGGATTTCGATGCCAAGCTCGCCGCGCTAACCGCCTGGTCGGAAGAGCGTGACGAAGAAGTGGCGCATCGAGTGCGCGGCATCCTCAAGGGTGTGGCCCAGCGTGGCGATGCTGCCCTGGTGGAGTACACCAACCGCTTTGACCGTCGTGATGTGTCGGCCATGGATGAACTGGTGGTGGACCAGGCTCAGTTGCAGGCCGCGCTGGCGCGTATTCCCGCTGAACAACGCGAAGCCCTGGAGGCGGCCGCTGAGCGCGTGCGTCGCTACCATGAAAAGCAGAAACAGGATTCTTGGCACTACCGGGAAGCGGACGGCACCTTGCTGGGTCAGCAGGTGACGCCTTTGGACCGGGCCGGTATCTATGTGCCCGGCGGTAAAGCCGCGTACCCCAGTTCAGTATTGATGAATGCGCTACCAGCCAAGGTGGCGGGGGTCGGCGAGATCATAATGGTATCGCCTGCCCCAGAGGGCATCATCAATGACATGGTGCTGGCGGCGGCGGCTATTGCGGGTGTCGACAAGCTCTTTACTCTGGGCGGTGGCCAAGCGGTGGCGGCTTTGGCCTACGGCACAGAGACGGTGCCGGCGGTGGATAAAATTGTCGGCCCCGGCAATATCTATGTGGCCGAAGCCAAACGGCAGGTGTTTGGCAAAGTGGGCATCGACATGATTGCCGGCCCTTCGGAAATTCTGGTGGTCTGTGACGGCAAGACCAACCCGGACTGGATCGCTATGGATCTGTTTTCTCAGGCCGAGCATGATGAGGAAGCTCAGGCCATTTTGGTGTCACCGGATGCCGATTTTTTGAAGCAGGTTGGGCAGTCCATGGAAACCTTGGCCGCGACTCTGGAGCGGGAAACCATTATCCGTACGTCCATGAAGCACCGGGGGGCGTTGATTCAGGTGAAGGATCTGGATCAGGCCATCGAAATCGCCAACCGCATTGCTTCTGAGCATCTGGAATTATCCATTGATGACGCGGAGCAATGGGCGAAAAAAGTTCGCCATGCCGGTGCGATTTTTCTGGGGCGCCATACTCCCGAAGCGTTGGGTGATTACTGCGCCGGACCAAACCACGTGCTGCCTACGAGTGCCACTGCCCGCTTTTCTTCGCCATTGGGTGTGTACGATTTTCAGAAACGCAGTTCGCTGATTGGCTGCTCCCCGGAAGGGGCTAGCAGTCTGGCAAAAATTGCCTCTGCGCTTGCCCGTGGCGAAAGCCTCACGGCCCATGCCCGCAGTGCAGAATATAGAATCAAGAAACGCTAACACGCCTCACGCATCACGTTTCCACGGGTGATGCGTGTTGCCTGATGCATGCAGGCGGAATACCTATGAGTAAATATTGGAGCGACTTCGTTCACCATTTGGAGCCTTACGTTCCCGGCGAGCAGCCGAAGATGGACAAGTTAGTGAAGTTGAATACCAACGAGCACCCGCTGGGTCCGTCGCCGAAGGTAATCGAGGCGATTCGGGGCGAAGTGGACGATCGGCTGCGG
>UEXM01000220.1_pt1 | contig 62907 bp, 74 predicted proteins | sample 1796661 | NCBI WGS metagenome assembly UEXM01 (sample SAMEA4772469, study PRJEB27181) | metagenome | reverse complement strand
ATACAATTTGCAGGGCAATACTTTTGTCGGTGGTTTCAAACTCTTCAAGCTCTGTCGTCAGGTCTTCTCCATAGATTTTTTTAAGGGCGTTAAGCTCCTCTTTAAATTTATAGAAGATTCCAATTTTTTGACCTTCAAAATTATCTCGTATAAAGTTAGCTTTGGTATAGTCCAATACCATAGAGTTTCCGCTTTCGAACTTCACAGTACCGGAGTACATCTGATGAAGCTTTTGCATAAGCTTTACAGGAGTGTCAGCTAATATATCCTCCTCCTTCCCCTCTATCACTAAGTCTTTAGTCAATCTATTACACATAGCATACGTGGACTCTTGCATATCTACATGTAAGATATGCTCTTTAGTATCTACTTTGAACCCCGCTTCTTCTTGAGTATAAGAAATAGTGTAAGGCTTCATAAGATTCATAACATATTCCGGAGCATCGTCATAGTTCTTATGAAACATGCCGTTAATTTTTATCTGTTTAATTAACACATGTTCACGTGCAAATGCATAGAAGTTTTTGAATGAACGAAATGGATTGTTTGGTATACCATACACTTGGTGGTAAATCATACTGTAAGACTCAGGAGTGGGTGTTCCCGATAGTAGTATGATATGACTACCACATTTTTTAATTAACTCTTTTACGGCTTTAGCTCTATTGTTTGGCTTGGGGTATGAACCCATGCCATGAGCTTCGTCACATATTATTAAATCCCACTTTACATCGGGAGCTTTATGTAGGCTTTCATAGTTGATAACGAAGAGGACATAGCTTGGACACAGGAGGTCTGTATCAGCCGTAATGCTGCTTATAGCTTTCTTCTTGGTGATAAACAGAACATTTTCATATCCAAGTTCTTCAGCTATTCCCAAACTCGTTAGAGTTTTTCCCGTTCTTACCTCCATAGAAAGGTATAGAAACTTATTTGAAGTAAGTATTTGTTTCCCTTTGGCTATTATTTTTTTTTGGTAATCTCTAAATTCAAGTGAGCTACTCATCTTTGTTTTATAATATTCAACATTTTTATTTATCTCTTCTAGTTGGTCAGAGTTTATAGAATATTTAGGTACACTACGTACTTTACTATTTTTCCCTCTTCCTACCTTCATATCTTTTGTTTGAGTCATGATTTTTTGAAGCATCTTGAAGTGCTCATAGTTCTGCTCATTAGAATAATATTTTCTATTCATAATATTAACGAGGATTGAACTTCTGTGGTATTCTTCTTTCTGATTTTAATCCATCTTCCCGTAGAATCTCTTCCCTCTTCCGGCTCCATATTATGTTTGTACATACAGTATCTAATCAACCATCGGTAGAATAAAGTCCGAGAGATAGTCATTTTAGCTTTCGGTCCATAGTCAGGATACTCTGTAATGAAGTCTAGGTATATGTCAGATTTGTATGTTTTGCAATCCAATTCAAGATAAGCATTAGGAACAGTTCCCTTAAGCAATCCACACCACTCTATGAAATCATGGCTCGTAGCAGCAGACAGTTGTCTCACCCCAAGATTAATAAATGTACTCTCTACCAACCCTGTCTTGAGATATCCACGTAAGCAGTACACCATAAAGTTGTCAAACTTACACCAATCGGTATCATCCCAATCGGCAAAGAAGTGTTTCTTAAACTCCATAAGAGGAGTTTTGTTTTTGTTGTAATACTGATGTAACTCTAACTCCCATTTCCTTCGTGCAAAAGAGTTACCCGAACCTTTGATAGCATAATTAGTAGTAATAGCTACCTTAGGAGATTTGCTAAATGGAATTTTAATAGCATCCTTGTTCTTCTTCTCAAGGGTTAAACCTTCGGTTACTACGCTGAACAATCTCTCAAAGTCAAAACTCTTTTTAACATCATCAAAACATAATAGCTGAGTATCAGCACTCACTAGCTGATATGGAAAAGAACGTTCAAAGGCAAACGCCTTTCCGTCTATTACGACAAGCTTCTTCATATGACTAAGAGCATTCATAAATAAACCCTTACCCGTTCCACCCTCAGGGTTATCACTAATCACTTCATCGTTAAGAATTACCGCCGGGCAGTAGCTTAGGTTTTTATACCCATGCATCATATACCCAATAGTAGACTCCATAGTAGCTATCCTTCCACTTTCATTGTTACATATATTACCTATAAATTTAGCATAATGACAATCTCCTATCTCACAGATATTAAAGTTTCTATTTATAACATGGTCTTTCCACACATAACCTCCTAAGTCAAGATAATCTATAATCGTAACCTCTTTCTGAGTTATACGAATAGAGCAGTTGAGGTAGTACAGATACGAAGTGTCTTTAGTGTCCTCCACAAAGAAGATATCAATGGTAGCAAGTAACGTAAGGAACTCCTCACGAAAGTACCTAGTACACTCAGCGAAGAAGTTATATATGCTTGCATCCCCAAGCTCAAGAAGATAGTCTAAGATAAAATCTTTAATCTCTTTCTCGGACGTATGGTCGATAAGGTTGTTGGTTACCTTCACAAAGACATAGTTCTTCCCTCCTTCGGGGCAAAATTTATAGAATCCATTATCTTCTAAGAATCTCTTAAACTCTATATGCTCAATCTTTATTACTCCTTTATCACTCTTCGTCCAAAAGATTTGCTTCTCATTATCTGCTTCGACCCGATTGAGAACAGCCTCAATAACATCGCTCTCCAAGTTGGTCTCCTTTAGTTGGGAGCGAATTTCTTTTTTTGATGCACCTCGCTTTAGTTGATTACGAATAGAGTTTATCTTCTCATCGTCCTCATAGTACTTCGTTCCGAAGTTGTCTACTCGGCTGTAGGCAGAGTCTATAGTCCTATCTATTTCCTCTTCATTAAAATCATCGGTAGCATATCGGCGAAGAATATTTGTTGCTAAGTTTTTATATATCCCAAAATCATTAAAGGCCATAGCTAGTACATATGCGTGTTGGTTGCGTTGACCTTCCGTCATAGGATACTTTTTTATCCACCACTTTACAAGGATATCTACAATCTTATTCTCATCTGTAATAGGAATAGTTGGTGGGTCTCTCCGTGTTACTTCTTCATATTGTTGTTCATCTATCTTCTCCCAAATAGAAGAGTTGGTGTTGATGAATAGTAAAGGGTCGTATGACTCATAACATACACGACTGATGTTCTTTGATGTTTTATCAAAGTGTGGGTTGTCGAAGTATTTCTCAAGTGAGTTAAAATAGTTGGTGTGATTGGATGGGTCTCTAGGTATTTTAATTAATGCTTTGAGTCCTGCTCCTGATGGTGAGATAAATACCGAATACACATATCTGTCTTTAGATAGTTTCTCTTTATCCGATACTAAGTCTTTGTTTTTTGCATATCCATCAAAGTCTAAACATATAAACCCACTATGCTCTTGTAAAGAGTTGTCTGTTCTTTTAACAAACTTCCCGCTAAAACAAATCGCGGGTAAATCTTTCTTTAATTCATTACGTCTAGATTTCTCTTTCTCTTTTCTGATTTTCTTAACTAGGGTTTTACTTGCTCCATTTCTGATGCGGTCTAAAACAAATCCAACATGTCTATGGAAAGGGGTTGAGGTCTCTCTTATATTTTTAAAGATAGTTATATCTTGCGATTGTGTCGTGTCCATGACAATTTAATGCTTATTTTGTGTTTTGTAACTAATTGATTTTTAAACTACTGCTTATAATGCTTATTTTTTTCTCTCGTATACAAGGAATAAAAAAATATAGTATATATATAAAGGGGGGTAATGTACTCATTCTTTTTCGACTTTCGACATAAATTTAAAAAAGGGTACAGTACTGTATCTTTTTGGATACGATACCATACCCCTTTCTTCATTCACAATATACCTAGAATGGTATCTCGTCTGTATCTACAGGCGCACTTGCCTTAGCTTTTGCTACAGGCTTCTCTTTACCCATCTTGGGGTTAGGCTCCCAAGTGTCTAGTTGGAAGTAGTGCTTACCTCCCTTAGATTCTTTTAGGTCTAAGTTTACCCATCCCTTTTTTTCATTTTCTTTTAGGAATACGATGAACTCATCCACCTTGATTGATACTGCGCCCATAACAAATGATGGTGCGTTGTCTTTTTGTTTGAAGAAGATACCTTCCCCAAAAATCTTGTCGTCTTGTTTTGACATGATTACTTATATTTAATTGTTTGCTCCAAAAAAATTTTCACTGAGTCGATAATTTGTTTTTTCTCTTTCGGTGAATTGCAGACAGTTGGAACTTCTATCTGCATTATGTTTAGTTTACGGACTTTCCGCAACCATTGTTTTAACCTATGGTATATCTTAGATAACATCGTTGATATAATAGTCGTCTATCTTTTTAGGGGCATCATCAATAAAGAACTTCTTATAAACCTCTATCGCTCTTTCGACTTTCTCTTCCCCTCTAGAAATAAAATCTTCCGAAGGAGTGAACATCCCTAGCATGTTAGAGCCTTTATCTATAGCGTAGAATACTAAAGGTTTCCCAAACAGAGTTTGGTAGATATAACATTGACTATCGTAATTATACTTACGAGCAGACCACTTGAAGTCATTGATATTACCCGTAGTCTTTAGGTCTATGATACAGTCTTTAGTAATGATATCAGCCTTTCCTTTCCACATTAGCCCTTTGATTTCACCAATCGCAGGTTCTTCATATAGATTTCCCTCGGCACGAATACTTTGATAGAACTCAAAGTTTCCTAACATCGTCTTTACATTCTCTTCTATACCTTCCTTTTCTTTGGTCAACATACAGAATGGGAGACCTGTTTCTTCTAAGAAGTTTTTATATAGCTTCGTTGACCGAGTAGATGCATCCACATGACGCACGTTTTTAGCCTTCTCAGGCTCCAATATCATCTGATGGAAGTGCCTACCCTTAGCAAAGTTAATATTGTCGTCCTGAGGCACCCCAAATTCTTTTGGGTTCCCTAGCAATTTACCTATGTCCGAATTTGAGAGGTACTTTCTACCTATACCTGAGTAATATTCATTATCGTCTCTGAGTTTATCTATATCATTCATACGTTCTTCTCTTCATTAGCCTCGTCATAAACTGACTTAAGTTTAGATATTGAAGCGGTAGTAAACTTATACTTTGAAGAGATGCGCTCAACAATTTTGCTGAACTCTTCGTGGCGTGATTCTATTATAAAACTCTCTACGGCTGACCACGAAGGAGACTTAGGTGTCATAGATGGTAACTCTTGAGGCTCAGGTGTCGGGTCAGGTACATCTTCTCCCGTATATACATTAATACCTAGACCATGCATCGCGATTGCTTTAACTGTACTTCTCTGTATGGCACTGTTAACATCCATCGACGTTAATTTCTCCATAGGTATAGACCTGTTACGATAATCCATTACAGGGAGCATATCTACTATCTCTTGCTTGTTTACTGTTATACCTACTTTGACATAGCAAGATTTACCATCGCTAAAATAATTAAGCCCCGTGGTTTCGCACTCATATATCTTTCTGTTAGCGTCAGGATACGATGTTTTGAGTAACCTCCACACGTTAGACCACGATATATAATCGAGACCTCCCTTTTTTTCTACATACTTGTTTACGTTGATTGCAGATAACGTATCAAAAACTGATTTTTTTGTTGTCGCCATGACTGTTTGTATTTAATTTATTGTATTTATTGGTGAGAATAAGGTGGAGCTTTTTTGTTTTTTCTATTTGCCTCACTATTCCCTCTATATATTTAGGACGTTGGGGTTCTCTTATCTCTTCTAGTTTAATTGTCTCTTCAAGTCTATTTATCTTGCTGATACAGTTAGACATAGATAAAATATATACCCCTATATTCCATCCGAAAAACTTAAATGAATCGTAGTCTCTTGGACTAATCTCTTCATAAAAGGCACCCCCTTTTTGGGTGTTTAAAATTGTTATTTCATTGGCATTATCTTTTATGCGATAGCAACTCACAATCTTTATTCCATGCAACAACCTCCCCTCAAAAGGAGCAGCGTTTACATTGACTGAGAATCTATCTTGTTTAGCTTGGTCGAATACTTCCCTCAGGCTGAATGACATGTTCCTTTAATTCTTTTATTAATACTTTATAATCTGTGTCATTTTTTACAAGGGATGTAACACGTTTAAGACCATACATAATAGTCGTATGCTCAGTGGAGTAACCTCTCTCGCTCATAAACTGTTGTATGTCTCGTATTCTCATAGGTCGTTGATGGCATAGATAGAATAAAAGATATCTTGCATCAACTACATTTCGAATTTTGCTCTTTACAAAAAGGTCTTTATACGAAAGGTTGAATCTATGGCATACACTACGACAATAATACTCAAAGATTTCCTCTTTCATTGTTTCTTTTTTTAGGTTCTCTCTTGCCCGTAAATAGGTACTCGAAAAAATCAGTTAATACTATATCGTGTGGAGAGGGTTTGAACCCTCGCTGAGACTTTGCTTGGTACTCATCGTCCAAGTATTTGTCGTCGTCCTGAGTTTCCTCAAGAAGTGTTTTTGTGTTTGACATTACATTTAATTTAATTGGATTGTAAATATACAACATGTTTAATTATTGTACAAATTTTGTGCAACTTTTTATCGGTAACCTTTAAAATCAGTTCTCTCCTCAATATCAATTATGTGTTGAAATAGATATTCTTCTACTTTTTCTAACTTTCTATTTTCATAGGTTATCTTATCAAAGATATTTTTATACGCCCATATCCCGCTTTTTAACATCTGTATGTAATACATCTGAGGATACATCATTACATCTGTACACTCATCGTTGAGATTGTATATAGAAGTGTCATACTCTGCTGTAAATTCTTTGCGGGGCATAAGCTGTCCGAACTGAGTAAAGTCTTTGATGTTCCACTCAGTTTTATCTGCCATTTGCTGTAAGGTTTGGATTCTGTCTCGGCTATCTTGTGTGCGCTTTGCATACCTCGAAGCCTTTAAAAAAAAACTTTTCATATTGTTTGGGGTTAATCTATTTCACTATCGTCAGCAACTATTACATCACCAACTAATATACTCCCGTACTCTTTCGATGCGGTTTCGTTTATTGGCATAGAACGTAGCAGTCCTTCTTCGTTTACTATAAAAACTTTACCGTCTTTATATACATACTCTATGTATCCATCAACAAGTTCTTGTTGCTTTGCTAAAGAGTCTATTGCAATATCTTCTACGATAGTGCCATCTATTTTAATTAAAATAGCCATTGTTTTAATGTTGAAGGTCAGTGTACTTGGCATACCAATAACCTTGATGAATAATTTTATCTACTCCCTCCCACTTAAGACGAGGTTTTAAACCCTCGATAGTCTCAATAAGAATAGCGTTATTTTTTTTTGCTTGAGACTCAAGAATTTCAATACACTCAATATACATATCTTCATCTATGAAGTTGGCTATATGAGTTTTATTTCCATCTTGAGAGAGAAACTCTACTTTAATCAAAGTAGTCTGCGTTTGATTCTGTTCCATAAAGAAGGTTTGTAATTACATTCGCACAACCGAGAAGGTTTGTCTTTACCCTCTAGCTTAGTTACTAATCTTTTATACTTCTTTACTTTAGCATCATAGCGTAAACCTATAAAGTCTTTACGTTTAAAGCGTTTATCTTTCCCTTGAAAGTTACCCGCATAAATTGATGCAAACTCTTGAACACGCTTAGGTGTCCATTCAAAATAGTTTTGTTTTTTAGGTGACATGGTTATTATATATTAAAATGATTACTTGAAACTTCTTCTGTGGTGTACTCGCTTCCACACGCTATACATTGAAAGCTATCTCCCGACAACTCATCTTTGATTAAGTCGTTGTAACACTCAATGCAATAAGGCTTGTCATCTGTTTCCTCTTGAGGAAATATGTCATCCCATAATCGTGATTGATTATGATTATCAACACTTCTTTGCATCGGTTCGTAATGAGAAAAAGGAAACTTTTTTACAATAGGTTGAGGCGCATATGTTTTATGACATTGGTGATTGCCTAATGGTTGTGTGTCGTTGAAGTATATCCAACACGTTATCACTCTACCATCGTTCATCTTAATTGGAACCTCTCGTCTCTGATACCATGTAGGATGTCCTTCCAACCTATCAAGGTCGGCAAAGGTGGTGTCATTGACCTTAAACACATCAACCTCTACATTGTGTCCTACTCCCTCCGAAGATAGAAGATAGGGTAAGCCACTGATGATTAAAGGGTATTTAGTCTGTGTCTCTCCACTGCCTAAAAACCTTGATGACCTTAAGTAATTGTGATAGTTACTATTGTCTTTCTTTAGCGTTCCGTAAACAGCCACGACATTCTCTTGCAATACATTTGACTTAGAGTACCACACACCATCGCGCTTGGTGTATTTATCTCTGTTATATATCTGAAAAGATTTGTCTTTGGTGTTGATGGAAACGAATCTTGAATCGTACTTACTTAACTCTGCCTTCCATTGTTCGCGAGGTATATCACCTAGATTTTCTGCTAACACTTTACTGTCGCATTTCTCTTTAGTTCCCAACCCCTTAATAGTTCCGTTCTGCATAAGTAACTCATGCTTTAACTCACCACATACAAAAGGGTGTGTGTTGGATAACCCAACCTTCCCGACTGTAGCATATCTAAAATGAGCAATAAAAGGTCGCTCGGTTAATAATGACTCGTACTCTGATGACTTATGATAGGTGGTCTCGAAGGTATCGAGGAACGTAATCCCAAGTCCATGAGGATTAATTCGTGCCGAATTTTCTAACGTCTCTTTCGAGATGATGTTAGACTTTTGTTTGATAATAATTACACACATTGTGTTGTTTGTTTAGTGAGGGTTTGAACCCTCATTGATTGTTTATTGATTGTACAAATATAGTGCATATATTGTGCAATTCCTAATTTATTGATTGATTATTTTTCAGTTAGCCAATCCGCGATGTACTCATCACGACATTCTTTAGAGCAAGGCTGACCTTCAACCTCGACTTCTCTCTCTCCACAGTTTGCACACATAGGGGTTTCATCTTCCATGTCTTTTTTATAAGTGAGTTAAGGGTGCTGTATGCTGAACAAAAGGATGACTGAATTTAATGGGCACCACTGTCCATAACTCTAATTTGGTAGCTGCTTTGTCGTCTGCTTGTTCCTTAGTTTTGAACTTAGCAGTTCTGCCTCCAAATCCCTTCATTGTATTTAAAGTCCTATCGTTTATAACGATAAATATATTTGTGTCTTTCATTTAACTTGTTTAATCTTGTTTAATCTTGTTTTTGCCAATCTTCCAAATCAACATGGCATACTTGGTCTTTAAGAAACTCTACTACGGCTTGGTACACCTCGCCTATCTCACTGTATAAATTACAGTCTAGCAGTTCAATCGGTACGCCCTCACACTCCATCTCAATCTTATTTACTACGGGTATCAACCAATCCCATGAGGTGTGGAACTTCATATCGTCAGGGTGGAAAACATTATCATCGTTTTCATTATGTGTATTATTTATATTCATGACACTTCCTCCAACATCATATGCTATTGTTCTGTCATCTACCGCATCTGTCATAGGAGGGTATCCCATAAATTCTGCTATTAGTTTATTATCGTTCATGGTGTGTATGAGTTATAGGTTAATATTTCTTCGTACTTCTCTTGCATAGCTTCGATTAACTCCCTACCATTCCTAGTATGGATGCCGTCGCTATGTGTGTATAGAGAGGGTATCGGTGTGTTGCATAATAGCAACTCCATTAGAGCATAGCTATCGTGTCCAACCTCTTCTGCTACCTCGTTGATAGCTGATGCGAGTGCCGCACAGTTGTGTCGTGGTGTACTATCTAGGTCTTCCCTGATGTACATTTCTACTTGGTTTTTAGTCATGTTGTTATTGGTTTTGGTGTTGATATTCTTTAATAAATCTTACTACTTGTTTATGGGTTTTACCTATATCGGTTGATAATATATGTGCGCCTATTAACTCGTTCTGCTCTTCAATCTTCTCCACTACGGGTATCAGCCAATCCCATGAGGAGTGGTATTGTAGTTCGTGAGGTAGATACTCATACAATCTAACTCCTTCTGAATCTTCCATAAAGAATCTATCATCTTCATATACATATCCCATAAATTCTGCTATTAGTTTATTGTCTTTCATTTTATTCACTTTTAGTTATGCTATTAGGTGAGTTGATTCACTTATCTATTCGGCTCATTTAGTTATATTTAATTGCATATAATTCTAAGAGTTGTGCGTCTTTTATATGTGATAGCATATATACGTGGTTAATAATACCCCTATTTTAGGGGTGTTTCTTGCTATTAATTTGTTATTGTTCATCGTTATGTTCTTTAATAAATTCTACTACTGCTTGGTATGTTGCTTCTCTTTTGCTATCAATAATATCTATATTTATTACTTCTTCTATCGAATGGTCTGTATTGTGATTTATTTTACATCTACTTTCAGCTATTATAAGTTCATATCCTAAGCTCTCTATCTTCTCTACTACGGGCATCAACCAATCCCATGAGGTGTCGTATTGTAGTTCGTTTACTCCGTAGCATAAATTATTATGCGTTGGCATATTGTAAACATCTTCGTCAGGTAGCACTCTTTGTCCACTCATAAATTCTGCAATCATTTCATTATCTGATATGCACTCATGTTCCATTACATCACCCTCGTCATCGAGGATATCATAGCAACAATCGGGGCATGTTTTGTATTCGTTATCTTCTTGTTTCATTGGTTATATAGTTTTTCTAATTGTTCCAACATAATATCTAACATTTGTCCGTCAGATAAATAGTTATCTCCTTCTTCTGAGTACTTTGGGTTTTTGGCGTACTCAATTAACCCCTTGATTTGTTCTTTCATTTTATTATCTTCCATGTTATTGCTCATACTGTTCTCCTTTTAAAGTTTATGGTTTCTAATATCTCATCATTGATAAATTCCATGATGGCATCGTTGTTCTCAAACGTAGCGATAAGTATAGACTCTGCTTCTTCGTCTGTTAGCTTGATGTCTAAATGCTCTGCGTTACGCAGTACATCTTCTGTACTCCACTTAAGTTCACTGCCCGTGTAATAGGTTAGAGGGTTTGAACCCTCGTTCTGAGCTTTCCACTCCTCATGCTTCTCAGTAAAGTAAAGTATAGATTTTTTGCACTTCTCTTCGCTGTATCGTGGTTGTTCAATAGATTTGGTTTGAGATAAAATAAGTTGCTCGTTCCAAAAAATTAACTTGTCGGCATAGCCGTTTTTGTAGGATTGTGTTCCCATAGGATTAAAAATTGTCGTGTATATAACACGTGGTTAATATTAGTAACACAAATAGGGTAACTAACCCCACTGTGAAAATAAAGTCGTTAAGGCGTTCTTTATTCATGGTATTTAAGTTTTAAAGCTTTTAAATCTTCTTTGAACTCTTGGTAAAGAACGTCTTGCCCCCTCCCCTCTTCACCTTCACCCCTTAGGACGTCAATGACCTTATCAAGCCACTGTGCTTCAAGCATATTTTTGTTAGAGTTGTATCTAGCTTCTAGTAATTGTACTGCTAGGTTTTCACGTGTCCAATCAGAGTTGGTAACGTCATCAATCATTTTTTGTCTTATATCCATTCTTTCTAGATTGTTTATTAATTGTGTAAATATAGTTTAATTATTGTGTAATTCCTAATATATTGTGATAAAACTTATAACTCTCTGTAAGCGAGTGAGTTAGAAAGGAACGAGGGTTTGAACCCTCATTCCCGATTTTTTTCATTTTAAATATCTTTGAGTAAAACAATCAACAACACAATTCCAAAAGGTTTCATTGTGCGCTCTGTTTTTTCGATTAATCTCAAATCGTAAGTCTAAAAGGTCTTCGTAAAAATACCTTAATCTATCGCACAGCGTAAAAGTGTATGGTCTTTTGTATTTCATGTTTTCTATTGATTATTATCTACTCCATACAACATATCACAAGCCTCATCTTCGGTCTGTTGATTGTTTAAGCCGTTAAGGGCATCATGTAGTCTAAGTCTATCCGTTTCGTCTTGGTCAGAATCAAAAAACTCACCATTTAAGTCTATCCAATTCCCATCCCACGCCACACCATTCAAGTACCATTGAAAGTTGCGCTGTACAATGCTTACGCCCTCAATTCCGTTTAATCTTTCTTTGGTGGTGGTGGTTTGCCATCCGCAAGTTGTGATAGATATAGTTCTGTTTAACCCATGAGAGCGCGATGCGATTACGTTATCATGTAACAGCAATTCTGTTGATACTGAGCGTCGAGGTTCTCCGCTGTTGCTTCTGTGTATTAATATTCTTACTCGCATGTTTTGCCTTTTGAAAGGTCTGTCATTCATAAAGGCGTTGATTGAATCTCTTGTTATTTTTCTCATCTTAGTTTCGGATTATATTATAGTTATACTGTGAAGCGTTAAAAAAACTGTCATCTTTTAACAGTCTTTCCCGTCTGTCAAATTCCTTGTAGTCCTCGACATATAAACTTTCGCTTAATTCATGTCGTGTACTCTCAGGCGTTTCAAATCTGTACTCGGACAGCGTAGAAGAAAATAATATCTTTCTTTCTTTCTGTTCTTTTAACAGGGGTAAATAAATCTTTGTCATAACATCTTTAATGGTAGGCCATCACCCGTTAATTAGATTGCTGTTTCGTCCTTATGGACTCGTCAGGAGTGAAATATATCACCCGACAGCGGTGAGGGTTTGAACCCTCACCCCATTACCGCCTCACCATTGTGAGGGGTTTTCTAGTTCCCTTGCACACCTCGTGTAAAGGTCTGTGTTGCGTCCGTGTCTATCGACGAAGGGTAACACATCAGCGTTAATTTTGCCACTCTTAATGAACTTACAAAACGCTTTACCTAACTGCATAACCTTGTTAGCCTTATCAACATCACCATCGTACATGGCTAGTACAATCGGCGTGTATCTACGCTGTACCTTTGCTAGGCTGTGCCCTTTCATTGCGCTATCTATTAAAACGTACATCAGTTCGTAACGTCTTTTTAAAGTGTTCACGTTTTGGATGCGCGAAGGGATGCGAAATTCAACAGTATTTTCCTTGACATTCGCTACACTGCTACGTCCTGAGCCGTTGTACACGTTTGCATGTCCACGTGGCAACATGGTCATATTTTCGTTGCAATAGTGATGGTTTAAACGTCTGCGATATAGCGCAAGGATAATGCCCGATATTGGTCTAAGTTTCTCAAGTAACTCAGCACCGCTTAAGCCCTCGACAGCTACAGTCATATGGCCGCCGCAACGGTAGTCAGTCGGACTCCATTGGTCATCAATAACCCTCTCAGCCTCGTGAAACATATTGTACACCTTATCACGCCACACACACGCCCCGATAAGTGGTAAAATATTGGTCACAGCCTCATAACCGCAACTGCTATCCGTTTCGAACCCACAGAATAAAGGATATGGACGAACTGAACCGCGTCCGAGTCGGTTTTTTTCAATCTCAAATCCGATTGTAAATTTTGCCCTCACTTCTAGGGCTGAACACATGCGCATGGCATCGCGGTCAATCGGTTTAACGTTTGCTACATCGCTAATTGACGCGCCGCCGTTGTAGTTTCTAAAACTCGGCTTTCTGTGGTAGCTTGACATCTCACCACGACTCGCGTTACTGTCATTCTCAAATTTTACACCCATAATATAATATATTAAATTAAATTACTGTTTCGTTCTTTTGAACTCATCAGGAACAGTACACACTGTCCGACAGCAGTGAGGGTTTGAACCCTCACTTTATAGCTGTTATGCGGCAACCTCTAACGGGGTTTGTATCATTGCTCTGAACGTTGCAAGTGCTTCGCCGATATGCTCAACTGTGTTAGTAGTTGTTATGGCACCATTTTCGTCGATGTTCACCACGATATTACCGTGTATGGGATGTTTAAAACGAAACTGCGCCATGTTCGTACTGTTGCTCGGTTCGGCTGTAGCTTCGACCTCAGCACCCTCCACAACGTCCTCAATAGTTTCGCCCGTTTCGTTGGCTTGGTCTAATAAAGCGCGACTCCATTTGTCAAAATGTTGGATGCTTCGCGGGGCTTTCTGTCCTGCTGTAGCTAGTCGCGTCTGTTCACGCTTATACTTAGTGATAAGTTCGGGGTGTGCATCATTTCTGTCAGCTATTCTTACAAGCAAATTAGCTTGTGAACGGTCGGAATATCTTAACGCTTTTTCCACAAATTCACCTTTGTTCCAACTCAACCCCGAATCCGCTAACTGCCTTTGCCCGTCCTTAGATGCGAAATGGATTAGGGCGGCTCTCACTTGGGGGGCTTGGGCTAATGATTTTTCAAATTGCTTCTTTTTCAAATTGCCCTCAGCCGTTTGTAATGTGTGCAACTGTTGTAAACTCCCTCCTTCATAGGTAAAGGAATTAACAAATTGTGTTTCGATTGGTAATAAAATACTCATAACTTATTGATTTTTAGCGTTTTACGCTGTTTTACGTAGCATTATTGCTGCCGCATGTACAAATATAGTACAATTTTAGTGCAATTCTACAACAATGTGCAATTAATTTACATTCTTAGTACATTAATAGTATAATACTAATTTGAGCGCACCAAACAAACGAATGAATGACGGCAAATTGTTAAGGGTGCAAAAGGTCGGACAGAGGCAAAGAGGAGGTTGTAAACACTTGTGAGGGTTTAAACCCTTGTTGCTCTTTCTCTCTCTCTGAGCATAGCACCAAAGGAGGGCGCGAAGTAATGACGGACAGACGGACAGACGGACGGACAAACAACGGACGGACGGACGGACGGCAATGGGGCGCAATGGGGCGGTGTGGATGTCTAGAAAAAACGCCAAAAATTTCGGACGGGCGCAAAGGTTTTTATCTCAGAGCGCAAAAAAAAAATCGTTTTGGGAATCGCACCTCGTCGCGTGGAGTGGGGGGGAACCCAAACACTATACATATCTAACAAAATTTTTTAGCGTACCTTAGCCTTGTATTAAAAACTATTACTATGAAAGCTGAAGGATTAACAATAAAGGATGGTCGTTTAATTAACAATCGTCCTGTAGGCGAATCGGGTATTGCTGAGGCTGCTCGTTTACGTCAAGAGATGAAGCATCGTTATAAAGCTGAGTGTATTGCAGATGGGATTGCACTTGCTGAAAGACGCAAAGAGATGTTTAGATTGATGTAGTCCATGCATTAATTGATTGGTAGGAAGGGGTTTCTGTTTAACGGTTTCCCCTTTCTTATGCCCTTTATTACATGATAAATGACGGTCTAGTGTCGATTTCACGACGATAATTTTTTCTTAACTTTTTGATTATCAATCTCTCTGTCAGTAATGCTTATTTTTCACCTTCACCCATAAGGAAGAAAAATATATATATATAGTTTTCTCTCTCTCTCTATAGGGAGAAGGAAGTTTGACATTTCTATCATACCTTTGTTTCAAATTAAATCTAATCTTATGTTTAAAAACACTTCGGGATATTCTCCCAAACAATTACAGTTTGACGACGAGGGTCGTTCAGGATTAATATCGGGCATCACTCAGATGTCTCAAGCTGTCAAGAGTACTTTAGGTCCAAGCGGTCATACTGTTCTTATAGAGTCTCCCAATCACACTCACGGTATTACGGTCACCAAGGATGGTGTTACTGTAGCTAAGGCTGTTGACCTTATGGACCCTGTAGAAAATTTAGCTGTCCGGATGATGAAGGAGGCTAGTGACCGCACTGCTGCTGAGGCGGGTGATGGTACTACTACTGCTATTGTTTTAACGGAGGCTTTGGTTCATGCGGGTATGGAATTTATTGGCGACAATAATAAGACTGAGGTTTTACGTAATCTAGTAACGGGTATGAACTCTGTTCTTGATGATTTAAAAAAGGGTTCTAAGAAAGTAAGTGGTGAGCGTTTACGTGACGTTGCTACTATCTCTGCTAACAATGACCCTGTTGTTGGTGAGATTATCTCCAATGTTTATGAGGCTGTTGGCAAGGATGGGATTGTTACTGTTGAGAACAGTCAATCTAGCGAGACCACTTTTGAGACTACTAAGGGTTTAAAGATAGACCGTGGTTATACTGCTCCTTTGTTTGTCAATGACCAATCTCGTGACGAGTGTATTTTAGACGACTGTCATATTTTGGTTAGTGACGCTGAGATTGGCAGTGTTTTACAGATAGAGAAGATATTGAATTTTATCATCCCTACAGGCAAGAAGCTTCTTATCATAGCTCCTGTCTCACAGCAAGTTACGAACACTTTAGCTGCTAACGTTATGAAAAGCGGTTTAAAGGTTTGTGTTATCCCTCCTCCTAACTTCGGATATAAGCAACATGAGTTGATGCAAGATATTGCTATCGCTGTTGATGCTACGTACTTTAGTGAGAAGACGGGTGACGATTTAAGTCTTATGGAGCCTACTGACTTAGGTATAGTTTCTAAGGCTGTTATTGGTCGTGACAGCAGTATCTTATTACAGAATGATAGCAATCATACGAGTAAGGTTAGTGCTCGTGTAGGTCAGTTACATGAAGCTCTTAAGGAGGAGACTCGTAAAATTGAGAAAGACTTTATCCGTTCTCGTATAGCTACTTTAACGGGCGGTATAGGTGTCATCTACGTAGGTGGTCAGACTGACCTAGAGCAGAAAGAGTTATTTGACCGTGTAGACGATGCGGTGTGTGCTGTACGTTCTGCTTTAGAGGAGGGTATCCTTCCGGGTGGGGGTGTTGCTTTATACCAACTCACTAAAGATATGGGGGCTTCTCCTTCTGACCTTATGCTATGTGCTGCTTTGCGAGCTCCTTTGCTTCAGATAATGTCTAATGCGGGTATTAAGTTTGGTGATAAGGAGCAAAACAAAATGTTAAACGGTGGTGGTCGTGACATAGGTATAGATGCCAAAACACATACATGGGGTAATATGTATGACATGGGTATTATCGACCCTTTGAAGGTTACTAAGGTAGCTTTGCAGAGTGCTGTCTCTGTTGCTTCTACTATTTTAAGCACTAATGCCATTATCACTATGGCTCGTTCTGTAGAGGAGTCATGACTATGGCTTGCCCTACCTGCTCTACTCCTTTGATATGGGGTGGAGACCACTCATATGAGGACTACGACATCCTTGACGAGAAGGGTATCGTTTCTAACCTTGCTTGTCCTAATGAGAAATGTAATCTTGAAACAGTAATAACATATAGTAAATTATGAAACCAATAGGAAAATATATAGCTATCGAGCCTATCGCAGAGGAGGTAAAAACTTCGGGTGGGTTAGTTCTTTCAGCGCAAGACGTTGGTGACTTCCGCTATAGGAAAGGCACTGTTATCTCTCCGGGCACTGAGGTTACTCAGATTAAATCGGGTGACGTCATCTTCTACGACAGGGGTGCGGGTCACACTATGATGATTGATGAAAAGGTCATCACTATTATTCGGGAGCCTGATGTCGTCGTTGTCGTGTAGCGGCGTTCATCTCCTCTATCATCTGTCTGTATATACGGTCTGTATATGAGACATTTTTTGCGAACAAAGGATTAGAAGATTGGGTGGTAGGGATTTCCTCTCCACTCAATTTTTTATATATAGAGTTTACTACTCGTTTTCCTTTGTATGACAATTCGTACAGTGTTCTTCTTTTCCCGCTTCCTTTTCTAAATACGTCTATCCATCCATCTTTCAGGAGTCTATTAAACCTATTTAGGTCCCAACTGACGAGTCTATCGAACTCTTTAAACTTAGCTTTATCGAAGTATGATTCGGTGTATAGGAAGAGTAGGGCGTCTAGGTCTGACTGTGAGAGTCCGTACTTTGCTTTTATAAAGTAACGTATTACTCTCCAAAATTTGAGGTAATCGTGAGGTAAATTCAATTAGATTTTTTTTATTGTAACTTTGACAAAGTTAAACACATTACCATGCCTGACGAACAAAAGCAAAAAACTCCTTTATCAAAAGTCTTAGCTGATATAACTACAGCTAATAAAAAGCGTAACGCTGCTCGCAAAGCTGCTATCACTAAGATGCGTAGTGACCGAGCTATCGCTCGCCGTAAGAAGCGTAAAGCTTCTAGCGGTATTGTTACGGGTCTTCAGGGGTTAAGTGGGTTTGGACGCAAAAAGAAATAACCTATGGCTACAAGAACTAAAATGTCTAGACCTAGAAAAGGTAAGGCTAGGGTAAAGGTTACTTCTAGTGGAAAGAAGGTAAGCTATGGCCAAGCGGGGAAAGCTAAAGGTGGCGGTCCGAGAGTTCGTCCGGGCACTTCTAAGGGTGACAGTTATTGTGCTCGTAGCTTAGGCATTAAGAGGGGATTATCTAAAAAGAAACAAAACAATCCTAACACTCCCAATAACTTATCTCGCAAGAGGTGGAAATGTGTGGGAGCTAAATCTAAGAAATAACCTAAACTTTATATACCTATATTTGTAACATGAAAAAGCAAGGATACAACTCACGACTCGATGAGTCACTAGGCGCACGTAACGGCAAGAAGTCTCAATCTATGAAAGACCGCCGCGATGAGTCTAAAGCTATGTCTAAAAAAATGTACGGCCATTCTTATGGTGCAGACAAAGGCATGGAGTACCGTAGTGATAATTTAAAATGGCATAAGCATAGTTTAAAATGAGAGATTTAGGTACACCTTTAGCTCCTACTTACGGAGACCCTAAGAAGAAGAAGAAGAGTAAATCTAAAGCTCCTAAGGGAACTTGGTTCGATGCAGATGATGATACATCTAATGCTCCTTGGACAAGACCTAATAAGGGTAGTTACCCTGCTGTAACTAGCACAAGTTATGACAACTCACCAAAAAGAAAGAAGAAAAAATGAGTTTTAAATCTGTCGCAAATAAAATCGCTAGAAAAGGTGGCTACAGCAAAAAAGCTGCAGGCGCTATCTTAGCTTCTGCTTCTCGCAAAGCTTCTGCTAAAGCAAAAAGAAAAAACCCTAACCTAAAGAAGGTAAAAGGCAAAGCAAAAAAGAAATGAAATCACGAGGTTTAGGAGACACCATAGAAAAGATTACCACTGCTACGGGCATTAAGGCTGTAGTGGATAAGGTATCTGACGTCTTAGAAAAAGACTGTGGGTGTTCTGACAAGCGTGACTCTCTAAACAAAAAATTCCCATATAACTAATGGCTACTATACCTGATTTACAACAATTCCACACTCTAGCTCCTGACGTATCCACTACGAACCGTGGCTCGGCTATGGCTAACGCTGACCGTACTGTTTATACTATGACTGATATTATAAATACTGTTACAGGCAGTGTAGGCGATATTGGTGGTTCTATAGCAGACAATCAAATAGCGGTAGGTGCAACTACAGCTAATGAGATAGAAGGTTCTGCATCTTTAACCTATAATGGTAGCCTCTTGACAGTAAGCGGAGCTGTTTCTTCAGGAACTCTTACTGCTACTACAGATATTGAGACCCCTACTATTTCTATAACAGGAGGGGTTGTAGGTAGTTTGCGTAGTGCTTTTGTAGCTTCTGCTCCAACGGACGCTGCTACTGCAGGAACCCAAGGAGATATCCTTTTCGATGCTATAGCTATTTACGTATGCACTGTTAGCGGAGACGCGGGGAATGCTACATGGAAAAGAGTTGTATTAGTAGACTTAGCATAAAAAAATTAAAAAATGGCATATCAAAAATTACAACCCACGCAGGCTGCTGATGTTATCCTTTCGGACAGTATTAACCCTATTAACCCTAGCCGTCCGAACAAAACTTCGGGAAGAGCCGATGGTAACTATACTGATGTATTAAATGATGTAAAAATAGCCACCGAAAGCTATACAGGTTCTCCGGGAGTTGTTGCCTCAGGTAAATTAAATGTTACAGGTGCTACTCCTGCTGTATCTTTTACAGATGTAAAAGTCGGTGACACTATAGTTAATGTAACTTCAGGTCTTTATGTTCATGTAACTGCTGTAGATAGTGAAAAAATCCTCTCTGTTTCTGCTAATGTTTTTGATGATTTAGCTGATACATATAAAGTATATACGGGAGGGTTCTTTGATTTAGGAATCAAGGTAGGAGATATCGTTGTAGATACCACTACTCCTGCCTACGCTACTGTTACTGCTGTTTACTCAGCTTCTTTAGCTTTAAGTGCTGATATTTTTGGAGGTGCTGATGGATATACTATATATCAAAACACGGCACAGATGAACTCTAATACGGAGCCTTTCGTAGTCTACGTAGGAGGAGGTGCTACTAATGCAGATATTAAAGTTACTACTGCTGCGGGCAATGATATTATATTTAGTGCCTTCCCTAAGGGGGGATTCCTTCCGGTTCAGTGCGTCCGAGTATGGTCTACGGGAACTGCTTCCACGAATATCGTTGCGCTATGGTAACTATAAGTAAATGTTATTGGCACTCTACTTGTACTAGCGATGTATGTATATTTTATACTTTAGTATAATTTTATGCCATTATCTATACAAATAGGAGTTGATTTAAGCGGCATAGGAGGAGCGGCTTCTATTGCCCCTTCGCCTCCTCCTGTTACAGGATTTAAGTTTTCTGTGGATACTTCAAAAGCGGGTTCTGCTAATGATACTTTTGTTCTTCCTTTAAAGGTTTCAGGTACTTATGACTTTGAGGTAGATTGGGGTGATAGTACCACTGATACTATCACTACTTGGAACCAAAGTGAAACAACACATGTTTATAGTGCGGGTGGAATATATACTATTGAGTGTACGGGTACATTAGAACAATTTGTTTTTGCTTTAGCGGGAGATAGGTTAAAGATTAAAGAAATTTTCAATTGGGGAGGAAGTAATTTAGATTTAGGAGGCGCTCCTTTTTCTTTTTCGGGATGTGATAATCTTACTGTTTCTGCTACGGATAGTCCTGCTAATACCGGAAATATAGCGGGAGCATTTTATCTTACTAACTCTACAGGTTTTACAAGTGGATTATCAGGATGGGATATGTCTAATACAACCATCTGTCAGTTCCTTTGTTATAACTCTCCTTATTACAATGAGGATATAAGCAGTTGGGATGTAACTAATATCACCAATTTTGCACTTGCTTTTACAGGTACTGCTATGAGTGTGGCTAATTATGACGCTTTACTTATCGCATGGTCTATACAAGATGTACAAAGTGGGGTAACTTTTGGTATTTCAGCACAATATACTGCGGGCGGCTCTGCTGCTTCGGCTAGAGCTCTTTTAGTAGCTAAAGGATGGACTATCGTTGATGGAGGAAGTGTTTAATATATAAAAATTATGAGTCAAGAAATTTGTTACCCTACAGAAGAAACATGGTTTATATGTTTCGCTACTGATTTAAAGTTAGAGGTGAAAGCCTATGCTTCTTTTAATACCGATGAGTGTGTAGACACGCCATGGGATACGATAGAGCTATATACCTCACAACAAAATTGGGAGGATAGGTTAGCAGAATATGGAATTACGGTGATATTTCCTCCTGTATAAGCTTTATAGATTTTCTTGTATCTTTGACGTATGTCACGAATTAGCTCTTACCCTTTAGATACCGATATTATAGGTACAGATAAATGGATAGGTAGTGATGCTTCTAATTCTATGGCCACAAAAAATTTCACCGCAGACAATGTGATGGAGTTTATAAATGGATTCAATAAAGTTGAATCCAATTCTCTGCGGTATGAGTATGATGTCTATTACCCTACCCGTTCTCGTCCTGAGGGTTCTATTACTTTTCCGGGCACTATAGAAACCAATGTTTCTTTCAATACGGTTACTACTATCCGTATAAGCAAGTTTCAATTACAGAGATATGAGGATAATTTAGGGAGTTTTTATTCTAACCCTCTTATCGGTTCTGTCGTTATGATTTCCCAATGTGATAAAATCTCTAATTGGGGAAGTTTCAAATGGCAAAACTCTGTCCAAGTCGTTGGGGAGCCTAATTTCTATGAAATTACTTTAATATATGTTAGTGGTCCGGGATTTTTCGAACCTTTAAAAGACTACTTCGTTACTATTTTAGATTACGATTCAGCCAATAGCGCCGGAGACAAAAACTTTTCTTACGAACAGACCGTCCCTTCTGCGGTATGGCAAGTTACTCACAACTTAAATAAATACTGTGCTGTTTCTGTTACAAGCAAAAATAAAGAAGAAATATATCCTAATATAGAATACGACTCTTTAAATACCGTTACACTAACTTTTTCTACTGCCATACGTGGCTTTGCATTTTTTAATTGATTTACTATGGCTATAAAAATTTATAATGATATTACCCTTGATTCTAACCAAATTAAAGACGTCTCTTTAGAGAGACTTGCTACAGGTTCCGAACCGGCGGGTTTTGAAGGGCAGATATATTACAACACTACTCAAAATGCTATCCGTTATTACAACGGGGCTGCTTGGATAGAGCTCGACGGAGCGGGAGACGTTACTACGGTAACTGCCACTAACGGAGTAAAAATTACAGGTGGTGACGCTAACAATCCTGTTGTAGAGGTAGACTATACCACTGCGGGTGATAATATCGTCTCTGCTGCAGGTGCAGGTACTACTCTTGCAACGGGTGATGAGTTTATAGTTAACGATGGTGGTACGGTTCTAAGATATACTATTAATGATATTATTTCCCTTGCTACTTCTGACGTTACTTCCTTAGCGGTAGCTGTCGGTAGTGATAGTACCGGAGTTCCTATTTCTCAGAACTCACCTACCGGAGCTGTTACTTTAACTTCTCATCCGTACAATGGAGGAAGTAATGTCGGTTATGTCCCTGTGGGTGGAGGGTCTCTTACCTTTTTAAACGGTAATGGAGATTGGGCTACTCCTATTGACACCCAAGCTGAGTGGGACGTAGCAGGTGACAGCGGGTCACCCCAAACAATTTCTGATGGAACCACCTTATTGTTTCAGGGTGGTGATGGAATAGCTACGGCAGTTAGTTCTAATACCCTAACCCTTACTCTCAGGCTTGACGAGCTTTCCGCTAATACTTCTACCGCTTCGGGAACAGACCGAGTAGCGGGAGTATGGGGCGGCACTCAAGGTACCAAACAACTACAAGGTATCCCTATCAACCTCTTCGGAACTCCTACCGCCAATGTGGGTATGGGGAGTAATAAAATCACCGGTCTTGCTGACCCTACTAACGACCAAGATGCGGCTACTAAAGCTTATGTCGATGCCGCTATCGTAGGTGGATTAACTTTTAAAGGTGCATATAACGCGAATACTAATAGCCCTGCGCTTTGGGATACAACTAATATCGCTTCTACTAAAGGTGATGTATATTCCGTTAGTACTCCCGGAGACTTTGGTATTGGTTCTGAAGCGGTAGAAGTAGGAGATTTAATTATTATTAATGACGATATCGCTGCCGATTCAAACCCTGCGGATTCTTTATTTGATATAGTTCAGAACAATATCGACTTAGCTACCAACTCTGTAGCGGGTATAGCTAAGTTCCCTACCGGAAATGGATTTGCTACTATGACAGCCGGAACAAATACTGCCGGAGTCGTTAAGCTTTCTACAGGAGATGAAAAAACCGATGAAGGAAGTACCTCTGAATCTCTTACAATTACTACCGATGCTTTTGGAAAAATTACAGCTGTTAATGCTGCTGCTATAAGTATCACTACTTCTGATATTACGAACTTTACTGCTGCGGTAGAGACTGTAATAGAGTCTTATAGTATTACTGAACCCTTTGGAGATGCACAAGCTAGCTCTTTTACCCTTCAACATAATTTGGGAACCCGTGATGTTATGGTTCAAGTCTATGAAGTGGCGACTGAGGATACCGTAGAGTGTAGTGTGAGCAGAACTAACATCAATTATGTTACTGTAGATACAGGCTCTTATGTTCCGGGAGCCTCCGCTATGGAAGCTTTAATCACTAAAATACTATAATAACATGCCTATATTTTATTACGACGATATAGACTTAGCTACCAATCAACTTCTAGATGTTTCTCTTGAAATTGTTGCAGACGTAGATAATATAGCTGCTGCGGATAACTTTACAGGTAGAATAGCTTTCGACCAAGCTACGGATACTTTCTCTTTCTATAATGGAACGGCATGGGTAGACCTTACAGGTACGGGAGGGGTAGAAAGTTTGGATGCTCAAAATGGAGTTCAAGTTGATGCTACTACCGGCGCTATAACTATTCAGCTTAGGTATCAAAATTCAAATCCAAATAAAAACTTTATAGGTCAAGCGACAAATGGGGGAGGATTATCTACAACAGATGGGTTCCTTGCTTATCAATCTACTGAAGACCCTCTTGTAAGTCAACGTACTATATCTGAAATTTTAGCTTTAATTACTACTACGGGTGGGGTAGAGGAGATTGAAATTATTACCGCAACAGACCAATCAGGCTCCGCACCTTATGCTCCTCTTACTCTTGATGAACCTAATCCGGAAGAGTTTACAATTAAGCCTAGGATATATAAAGGAGGTAGTTTGGTGGGGTATGTCCCTTCAAGTGCGTCTTTAGGTTCCACATATTTCCTTCGTGGAGATGGTAATTGGGTAGTACCGGAAAATGACTTAGGGGTATGGACGATGAGTGATGGTACCACTACACAGGCTGTCCCTAATGGAACTACTATAGATTTCGAAGGAGGAGTAGGGTTAATTACTGAGGTAACTATTGTTGCGACAATTCCAAAAATTATATCTACTCTCGATTTAACGGACAGCAGTTTAGAGGTAGTTGATGCGGGAACTGCCGATACTGATTCAATTGCTTATTCAGAATATTCTTCTGTGCAAAATCAAAAGGCTGAAATTAGTGATGCTCCTTTAAGTACTTTGGGAGATGCTGACGGAGATTTATCTATGACCACTAGTGGTACTGCCTATCAAATTACAGGACTTGATACTGACGACCCTGATACAGGTTCTGATAGCGTATCTAAGAAATTTGTTGACGATACTGCGGGTGAGGTATTTAATTTACAAGGGGAGTATAGTGTAAGTACTAATACCCCTGACCTTACTACCTCTCCCAACTCTATAACGAAAGGTCAAGCGTGGGTGGTAACGGGTGTAACCGATACTTTTTTTGGAGAAACTTTGCGAGCGGGAGATTGGCTTATTGCAAATACTGACGACCCAAGTCAACTTTCAAATTGGGAGGTAGTACAGAGTAATATCGGTTTAGCGGAAAACGATGTATTCGGTATAGCGTACTACGATGGTAATAGCGGTTTTTCTATGGCTGCTGCGGGAGAGCCTAAGCTAGACGAGGTAGCAAATGACGTAGGAACTTTTGGAGCTGCTGATAAATCTATTACACTATCTACCGATGAGTTTGGAAGGGTTACAGATATTGCGGCTAATGATATCGTTCTCCCGGCTTCTGCAGCAGATATAGCTGACGATACGGGTCAGATTTCCGATTTCTCTACCGAAGTACAAGCAGACTTTAACGCTAAAGCTTTTGCAGGTACTTATGGAGGTACCACTATGACAGTAAATCATAGTTTAGGCACTAAAAATGTTAGAGTCCAAGCGTATCGAGATAGCGGTTTGTACGATACTATAAATTTCCATGTTACAAGAACAGATGACGATAACGTTACTCTTACTTCACAAACTACTTTAGGGGCTAACAGTGTTCGAGTTTTAGTACAGGAGTGTACGACTCCATAAATTAAATTAAATAATGGCTGATATAAATTTTTATTCAGGTATTGATATTACGGGTGATATTAATGTTTCCGGTTCTTTTAAAGATACCTCCGGGAGTGCGGGTTCGAATGGACAAGTCTTGTCTTCTACAGTTACCGGAACCGATTGGGTAGACGTTACTAATCTTGGAAATTCCAACCAACTGCTATCCTCGACGAGGTCTATTTATTTATCAGGTGCCGCTGCCGGTCCATTTTATTCTTTAAAGATTGAGTCATCTATCGTGAGTGGAACTGATGTTGTGGAGTTTACAAATACTAAAACTATTTTTCATAAAGATGCCCATGTATATAACGAATTTAAAATATTATCGGCATCAGGAGATTTAGTGGCAGGATTTAATTCCTTTGGTAAAATTATATTAGGTCCTCTAGCAATTCAATCAGATGATTCATCAGCAGGCGCGATAAGATTCCATGAAGCCTCAACTTCGGGAAATAGCACCTATATAACCCTTCAAGCTCCTACAAGTCTTAGTGCAACCCTTGCTTACACTCTTCCGGGAACTATGGCCACATCAGGTCAGATACTTAGCTCTGACACATCCGGTGTTATGTCTTGGGTCGATGCAGCGGTAGATACAAACATTGCTAATACAAATCTTACGCTAGACAACAATCGTATATTAGACATTGATGGCAATTCTCTAGAGTTTGACGTTAATGGTGGTGATATAGATTTTTCTGACTCTGCAGGAGCAGTTGGTTCTTATATTAAAATGGAGCAAGGAAATTTGGTGTTATTGGGTTTAGAGTTCCCTACTTCCGATGGTTCAAATGGCCAAGTACTGAGTACTAATGGAAGTGGTACATTATCCTTTACTACAGCTACAGCATCAAACATTGCTAATACCAACCTTACTCTTGATGCGGTTCGAACTCTTGACCTTGATGGCAATTCATTAACTTTTGAAAATAGCAGTGCAGCTACGGTAATAAAATTTTCAGATACAAATGTACAAGTTGCAAAAGAGCTTAAGCTACAGTCTGTTGACGCTACTACTATACCTTTACGTTTCCATGCGGGTCTTTCTTCTTCGTATTCAGTTTCTCTTCAAGCTCCCGCTAGTCTTACATCTTCCACTGCCTATACTTTGCCTGACGCAGATGGAACTAATAAACAATCTCTTACTACTAACGGCTCTGCAGAATTATCTTGGTTAGATGCTATAAATATTGGGAATAATAACCTTACTATCCCCGGAACAAATACAGCAAGAACTTTAACTCTTTCAGGTGGTTCTAGTTCTTCGTTTGCTATTGAGACATCTTCTAATGACCCATATATACATCTTGAAAAATCTATTACGAATGTATATAAACAATTAAGGATAAAACCTGATACTGCTCGTTTAGGAGGGGTATTGCAGCTGTGGGAAGGAACGGCGGGAGGTACTGATTACATTGGGTTACAACCTCCCTCAGCCGTAACTACTTCTGTAACTTACACTCTTCCTGAGGCTCCTTCTACCACAGGTTTCGTCCTGTCTTCTACTACTGCCGGCGTTATGTCGTGGGTTGCAAATGGAGGAACAGATACAAATATTGGAACGGATAACTTAACTATAGATGATACAAATCGTACCTTAACTTTAAATAGTAATGGACTAAGTACTTTCAGTATTTTGGATACAAGTGGAGGTACTATTGCAGAGTTTTCCGATGGTAGTAATAGATTCGTTGACCCTGTAAATATAAAAAATGTCGCAGGTACTGTAGGAAGCCTTTATATTTTTGACCAAAATAACACCAATTTTATAGGGTTCGATGTTCCTTTCAATACTAATAGTAGTATCCTTTATACTCTTCCTGAGCCTCCGACAACAAATGGTCAAATCCTTGCCTCTCAGATAGATGGTACTATGTCTTGGCAAGATAGCGCCACTACTCCTACAGTAGTTATGGTGGGTGGTGGTAGTGTTCCTTTTCAAAATGCATGTGATGAAGAAAAATGTGCTATGGTATTTGGAGGCTCAAATGGTTTTTGTAGTGAGGGTTGGGGACTTTCGATGGATGCTGCGACCACAACGCCTCCGGGGATTACAGGTCTCGGAAACCCCGGCACTGATGAATCACAGGGGGACCCTATACAGGTTGTCTATGGGTTATTTAAAACTTCTGTAGAAGGTGAAGTTAGGGTTACGGGAGTTGTAAAACCTCCTAATTCAAGCCATGTAGAGGACGAATTTTGTTATATATATGTTTATGAAGTACCTACCGCGGCAGCTAATAATATGCTTACCGGAGCCGACCAAAGCGCTAGTGTAGACTATCTGCTTGTGGCTTCTGCTAAAGTTACTTTAGGGGATGTAGTAAGTAGTGAAGTTTATCCTTCTAGCTTTCTTTCGAGTAATGGTACCACAGTAAGTAAAGATTCTTTTTTATTTGCAACCATGACGTATACCGGTGATGTAGGTTCGGTAGTTCCGGAGTATTTTAAAGTTAATTTTACCGTAACTATAGGATAATGGAATATGAATTAATTGCCTTAGGAATAGGGATTGTATCGGGGATGCTCGGAACATGGATTAAAATGACTAACGAAGTAACGAAAATAAAATCTCGTTTATTCTCTTTAGAGAAGTCTGAAACTAAGGTGGAACAAACTTTAGATATTTTAGTAGAGGGAATGAACGAGATAAAACTTTTGCTTGCGGAACGAGGAATTAGAAAATCAAAATGAGGGATTTAAACAGAGTTATATTACACTGCTCTGCTACCCCTGAAGGTAGGGAGGTTAGTGTAGAAACTATCCGAGAATGGCATACAGACCCGCCTCCACGAGGACGGGGATGGTCAGATATAGGATATCATTACGTCATTCATCTTAATGGAAAGATAGAGTTAGGACGCCCTATAGAGGTGCAAGGTGCTCATACTTCCGGAGAGAATGAGGATTCTATCGGAATTTGTTATATCGGCGGTGTAAACGCCGCTAATGAGCCCAAAGACACTATGACGGTATTACAAGCAATTGCTTTTGTGGAGATAGTTAAAAGTTTAAGGCTTATATTTGGTAAATTATCTATTCATGGTCATAACGAATTTTCAACCAAAGCATGTCCTTCTTTCTCAGTTGAGGAGAAGTTCGGCTTTTTAAATTAATTAATATGGAATTTATAACATTAAATTGGTCTTCAATTGCCCTCGCTGTTATTACAGCTGCAGGTACTTTAACTGCATTAACAGAAACTAAGAAAGATGACAGAATTGTCAACGTACTTTCTCGTATTCTTCAAGCTGTAGTAATGGGAAAAAATCGTAAGAGATAAAGTATTATCTTTGAACTAAATTAAATTAAATCTATTATAATGTCTACAGAATCAACTCAAACTTCGGTTAAGGAATTAAAGCCTGAACAACTTACAAAGCTTCAAGAGCTTTTATCTGCTTTCAATCAGTCTAAGCTAGTATTAGCTGATAGCCTTTTATCTCAAAAAGATGCAATGGAAAAAGTAGAAGCTCATAGACTCGATTTCGCTTCAATGGAAAAAAGTCTTATTGAAGAGTATGGTGAGAATGTCAGTATTAATATTCAAACAGGAGCTTTAACACATAAGTAAAATGTCTAAGATTAGTACGTATCCTATTGATAGTAATGTAAATGTTAACGATTATATTATTGGAACAGATAGTGACAATAGTAATATAACAAAAAATTACACTATATCAAGTATTGTAGCTCTTTCTCCATATGGAGGGATGGCATATATCAATGCTGCGGATACGGCAGGTACTTCTACGACTAGTTTTACTCAAAATGTTTACACTCCTTTAGTTACTGTTCTTACCTCTCAAATTGCAAGTGGGTGGGAAGTGGATTCTTCCAATACCAATCGCATTGTTTATATTAATGGAGCTGTAAAACCTGCTACTATAACCTTTACCGTTAATTGTAAAGGTTCGGCGGGAGATGTGTTAGATTTTGCTATGTATAAAAATGGAACAGAAATCGCAGGTACGGAACAAAGAACGGAAATGCCTTCTTCGGCAGACGTACCTGCTATTTTTACTATTCAAACTTTACAGACTTTAGCTGTTAATGACTATTTTGAGATATATGCAAAAAACACTTCAGCTGCGTCAGCAATAACTACCACTCACCTTAATGTAGTGGTTCATACTTTATGAATAAAGATATTCGTAAGATATCTATTGGACCTGACTACAAGGGTGGCGCGATGCATTATATCGTTGGTCAATCTGTGTTAAATGGAGCGTATAAAATTCATCATATTAGGCATGAATTAGATACTCACTCTATTTTAATTTGGATAGAAAAAGAGAAGACCGTTGTCTTATGGAAAGAGTTTCGTGAGACGATGCCTATTTCTGTTGAGTACAACATAAACTTTTAATGAAATCACCTTTCAATTTTATTGTCCAACCTACTTTAGGTAGGCGTTACTCCAATACTAAAAAAATTGGGGGCATAGACCTTATTATAAGTAGTTCGGAAGAAGATTCTTCAGCCTCTAATCGTGAGGCTATAGTAAAAGAATTACCTATAGGGTATAAGGGCCCTATTAAAATAGGAGATACTTTACTTGTTCACCATAATGTTTTTAAATTTTATAATGATATAAAAGGGAAAAGAAAAAGTGGCAAGAGTTTTTTCCGTGACGACTTATTTTTTGTAGATACAGACCAATTTTTTCTATATAAACAAAATGGCGAGTGGCATTCTCATGACCGTTTTTGTTTTGTTAAGCCTATTCCTATAGAAAAATCTTTGTTATCTAAACCCGGCACTGAAGAACCTTTGATGGGGCTTATGGAATATCCTAATAAGTATCTTCTAAGTCAAGGGGTAAAAAAAGGAACTAAGATATCTTTTACTCCTGATTCTGAGTATCCTTTTAATATCGAAGGGGAAAAGCTATACAGGATATATGACCATCAGATAACTATGTCACATGGAATCTGAAGAGTTAAAAACAAAAATTATTGCGGCAGGAAAAAGAGCAGTAGAACAACTTATTAAAGTTGCACAAGAAGATATAATTAAACCTGACCCTGAAGATGAATTAGCTGCGGATAGATTAAAGAACGCTGCAGCTACTAAGAAGCTATGTATTTTTGATGCTTTTGACATATTATCTAAAATTGAGATAGAGCAAGAAAACCTTAACTTAGCAAGTAGTCACGGAAGTCGCACCGATAGTAAGCAGGGATTTGCAGAACAAAGAGCAAAAAAATAAATTATATACGACAGTACATAAGCTAGTTCCTACTAATGTTATGTCCAATAAAAACCGTGCAAAAACATGGCGATACGGATACAATGATAAATATGGTATTATTGTTATTTCTACAACGGGACAGTTAGGTGAAATAATACATGTGTCGGGAATAAACATCGGACTTCCTCCTGTACCTAAAGATATCCCTTGCGAGGAAAAAAAAGACCAACAGTATTGGAAGCGTGTTTCTCTTCCTAAACCGTTATCGAGAATACCTTCTATATTTCAATGGAATGAAATGCCCGCGGGGTTTAAAGATAAATGGATAGATTATATAGAAGCTGAATTTGACCGTAGAGAACAAGGTCATTGGTTTATGAACAATGGCATTCCTACTTATGTGACAGGAGCTCATTATATGTATTTACAATGGGCTACTATAGATGTAGGTTACCCTGACTTTCGAGAGGCAAATAGAATTTTCTTTTTATTTTGGGAAGCTTGTAAAGCTGATGATAGATGTTTTGGAATGTCCTATTTAAAAATTAGACGTTCAGGATTTTCTTTTATGGGGTCTTCAGAATGTGTAAATACAGGAAGTTTAGCTAAAGACTCTCGTGTAGGTATACTTTCAAAAACAGGTTCAGATGCTAAAAAAATGTTTACTGATAAGGTTGTCCCCATATCTAATAGATTACCTTTTTTCTTTAAGCCTATACAAGATGGTATGGACAAACCTAAAACAGAATTAGCTTTTAGGATACCGGCTTCTAAGATTACAAAAAAGAACATGCATCTTTTGTCTGTTAATGAGTTAGATGGATTAGACACTACTATTGATTGGAAAAACACAGACGATAACTCTTACGATGGAGAGAAGCTTTTGCTTCTTGTACATGATGAGAGTGGTAAGTGGATTAAACCTAATAATATCTTAAACAATTGGCGTGTTACAAAAACATGTTTACGTTTAGGTAGTCGTATTATAGGAAAGTGTTTAATGGGTTCTACATCTAACGCTTTAAACAAGGGAGGAGATAACTTTAAAAAGTTATATGAAGACTCAAGTACAAGTGTGCGTAATGGAAACGGACAGACTAGAAGCGGTATGTACTCTTTATTCATCCCTATGGAATATAATATGGAGGGATTTATTGACCGATTCGGAGAACCTGTAATTGACACTCCTTCTACTCCTGTTAAAGGTATAGATGATTTAATGATTAAGTCAGGAGCTTTAGAGTATTGGGAAGCGGAAGTAGAGTCTTTAAAGAATGACCCTGATGCTTTAAATGAGTTTTACAGACAGTTCCCTCGCACGGAGTCACATGCTTTTAGAGATGAAAGCAAGTCTTCTTTATTTAACCTTACTAAAATCTATCAGCAGTTAGATTATGCCGAGGCTTTAATACGAGAACAGTATGTCACTCGTGGGTCTTTTGGATGGAAAGATGGAAAGATAGATTCTAAGGTAGTATTCTATCCTGACAATCGAGGAAGGTTTAAGGTAAGTTGGACGCCTAAAGGTGCTTTGCAAAATCATTGGACAGAACGAGGTGGTGTAAAATATCCCGCTAATGAGCATATGGGAGCATTTGGATGTGACTCTTATGATATCTCAGGAGTAGTAGGAGGAGGAGGGTCGAATGGAGCGTTACATGGATTAACAAAGTTTCATATGGATGAAGGTCCTACTAACGAATTTTTTTTAGAGTATGTGGCTAGACCTCAAACGGCAGAGATATTTTTTGAAGAAGTCCTTATGGCTTGTGTCTTCTATGGTATGCCTATCCTTATAGAGAATAATAAACCTAGATTGCTTTATCACTTTAAGAATAGAGGGTATAGAGGGTTTTGTATGAACCGTCCGGATAAGCGTTATAATAAACTTTCAAAAACAGAACGAGAGTTAGGAGGTATGCCAAACTCTTCTGAGGATGTTAAACAAGCGCATGCCTCAGCAATTGAATCGTATATAGAAAAATATATAGGGATAGATTTAGAAGGTTCGTTTAGAGATTCTGATGAGATGGGAACTATGCCTTTTGTAAGGACATTAGAGGATTGGGCCAAGTTTGATATTAGTAATAGAACAAAGTATGATGCCACTATTAGCTCCGGTCTTGCGATAATGGCAACCCAAAAACATTTGTATACTCCCGAACAAAAGCAAAAAAAAATAAGCCTTACCTTCGCTAAGTATAGAAATAGTGGAACAACAAGCGAAATAATTAGATGAAAAATGTCAAAATAAACCTCTCATCAGCAGGCTTTCCTAGTCAATTTGTGTCTGACGCAGAGAAAGCAACAGATGAATTTGGGCTACAGATTGGACAAGCTATTCAATATGAGTGGTTTAAAAAGACGAGCAATCAATGTAGATTTTATACTCAAGCGAGAGATTTTAATCGTTTACGTTTGTATGCACGTGGAGAACAGTCTATTGCAAAATATAAAAATGAACTTGCTGTTGATGGAGATTTATCTTATCTAAATTTAGATTGGACTCCCGTTCCTATCCTCCCTAAGTTTGTAGATATTGTTGTCAATGGTATGTCTGAGCGTTTATTTAAAGTTAAGGCATATGCTCAAGATGCTTTGTCTCAATCTAAAAGAAGTAAGTATCAGAATATGATTGAAGGTCAAATGGCCGCTAAACCTATACTTGAGACTATTCAACAAAAAACAGGAGTAGATACTTTTATAATGCCTCCTGAGGAGTTACCCACTTCTGATGAAGAACTGCAGTTGTATATGCAGCTAAACTATAAACCTGCTATTGAAATTGCAGAAGAGGAAGCTGTTAATACTATTTTTGATGAGAATCATTATGATGATATTAGGCGTCGATTAGATTATGACCTAACAGTGTTAGGTATATCGGTAGCCAAACATGAATTTTTACCCGGCACAGGAGTTAAGTTAAGTTATGTAGACCCTGCTAATGTGGTATATAGCTATACCGAGGACCCACAATTTAAAGACTGTTTTTATTGGGGTGAGATTAAAACCGTTCCTATTACAGAATTGTTAAAGATTGACCCCACTCTTACTAAAGAAGATTTAGAGCAAATTTCTAAGTATGGTCAAAGTTGGTATGACTATTATAACGTTGCTCAGTATTATGACAACGATATTTTTTATCGTGATACTACAACTTTAATGTACTTTAATTATAAGACCACTAAAAAGATTGTATATAAGAAGAAAAATTTAGAGGGAGGAGGTTCTCGGATGATTGAGAAAGATGACCAATTCAATCCTCCGGTAGATATGATGGAAGAGGGAGGATTTGAGAAAGTAGAAAAAACTATTGATATATGGTATGATGGTGTTATGGTTATGGGAACCAACATTATTTTAAAATGGGAAGCTGCAGAAAATATGGTTCGACCTAAGTCTGCTTCTCAGTATGCTATCCCTAACTATGTAGCTTCGGCTCCACGTATGTACAAAGGAGTTATAGAGTCTTTAACTCGTAGGATGATTCCTTTTGCTGACTTAATTCAGATAACACACTTAAAATTACAGCAAGTAATATCTAGAGTAGTTCCTGATGGAGTATATATAGATGCTGACGGATTGAACGAGGTGGATTTAGGAACGGGTAATGCATATAACCCTGAGGATGCTTTAAGATTATACTTCCAAACAGGTTCTGTTGTAGGAAGAAGTTATACTCAAGAAGGAGATTATAACCAAGGTAAAGTTCCTATTACACAACTTACAGCAAGTTCAGGAGCGGGAAAAGCTCAGATGCTTATACAAAATATGAATCATTACTTGCAAATGATTCGTGATGTGACGGGACTTAACGAAGCCCGTGACGGTTCTACTCCTGACCCTTATTCTTTAGTTGGTGTTCAAAAACTAGCAGCTTTAAACTCTAATACCGCAACTAGACATATCTTAGATTCAAGTCTATATATGTACAGAAGTTTAGCTGAAAGCTTAACGTACAGAGTATCAGATATTTTACAGTATGCTGATTTTAAAGATGAATTTGTCAATCAAATTGGAAAATATAATGTAAGTATCCTTCAGGATATTAATGACTTATATATATACGACTTTGGAATCTTTATCGAGATAGCTCCTGATGAAGAGCAGAAAGCACAGCTTGAAGCTAATATAAATATGGCTTTATCTAAAGGAGATATTAATCTTGAGGACGCTATTGATATACGTGAGATACGAAATCTTAAGTTAGCTAATCAACTTCTTAAGATGAAGCGTATAGCCAAGCAAGATAGAGAAGAGCAAATGCAGATGCAGCAACAAGCTATGCAATCTCAACAAGCTCTTAAATCTCAAGAGATGTCTCAACAGTTAGCTATGCAGCAGAGTCAAATGGAAATTCAAGGTAAGATGCAGCTTAAACAAGCTGAGGTAGCTTTTGATATTGAGAAGATGAATAATGAGGCTCTGTTAAAAGAAAAACTTATGGATGTGGAGTTTAATTATCAGCTGCAATTGCGTGATATGACTGAAACTAATATCCAAACGAGAGAAGAACAAAAAGAAGTAGCTAAGTCTGATAGAATTAGTCAACAGAATACTCAGCAGTCTAAACTTATTAATCAACGTAAAAATAATTTACCTGCACAGAATTTTGAATCTAATGAAGATAGCTTAGATGGCTTTGACCTTGCTCAGTTCAATCCAAGGTAGGTATAAATTTAGAATATTTTTAGTGTAACTTTGTAATTAAATTAAATCATATGGAAATGAAAGTGCGTCTTGTAGATGAAGTAGAGCAAAAATCTACTGCTGAAGTAGAAACTCAATTGCTCAAAGAGCATGAGGAAAGTTTAACTGATACACCTAAGGAAGAAGTTTCCGAGGAGGTTTCTCAGGAGGTGTCCGAGCCTGTTGTAGAAAAAGAGCCTCTTGGAGAGACAGAACTTTTGTCTATTATTAGCGAAAGGTTAGGAAGAGATATTAACTCTTTAGACGATTTAAAAGAGGCGAGAGAAGAGTCCGGCGAAATGGATTCAGAGGTGGCAGCGTTCTTTAAGTACAAAAAAGAAACGGGTCGTGGTGTTCAAGACTTTGTTCAGTTAAACAAAGACTATGACACTATGAAACCCGATAATCTTATCAAGGAATATCTTACGGCAACGGAAGAAGGACTTGATGAGGACGATATAAATGCTATGATGGAGGATTATAATTTTGATGAAGACCTCGATGACGAGGGTGCCATTAGAAAAATCCGACTAGCAAAAAAGAAAACTATTGCTAAAGCGAAGAGATACTTCGAAGAGGCTAAAGAAAAATACAGTGTTCCCCTTGAGTCAAGTGGGTCACCTTCTTTAGAAAACTCAGAAGAGTATGCAGAGTATAAGCAATATACCGCTAACGCGAAGACTGCTCAGGAAGAGCAAATGCGTAGAAAGACTTGGTTTGATGAGAAAACAAACGAAGTATTTGGAAGTGAGTTCAAAGGTTTTGAGTTCAAAGTAAACGACCAACCCTACACATTTTCTCCCGGAGATAGGACTGAATTGAAGAAGCAACAGGAAACACCTATGAATTGGATAAACCAATTTGTAGATGAACAAGGCTTAGTCAAGGATGCCATGGGTTACCATAGGTCACTCGCGATAGCAATGAACCCCGATAAATTTGCCAAGTTCTTTTATGAGCAAGGTCAAGCGGAGGCGGTTGATGGAGTTATGCGTAAGACAAAGAATATTAATATGTCTGAACGTGGTGTTCCACAAAACGCATCTTCTAAGGGGGGCATGCAAGTTCGTTCTGTAAACCCTGATTCAGGACGAGGTTTAAAAATAAGAAGTGCACAACGTACTACTTAATTAATTATTAAAATAAAACTATTATGAGCGTAAAAGCCACACCAACATTTGCGTTACAGCCAAGTGCACAACAGGTGCCGACTGAAACCAATTATATTACCGACTTCAATTTCTTGAATCAGTATCTTCCTGATACATACGAGAAAGAATTTGAGCGTTACGGTAACCGAACACTCGCTTCTTTCCTACGTATGGTAGGAGCTGAGATGCCTTCTAACTCTGACCGCATCGAGTGGGCTGAACAAGGAAGATTACATATTAAATATACACAAGTAGGAACAACAGCTTCGGTTAATGCTTTAGAAGCTACCTTCCAAGTTAATGATACTGCAAATCCTTCACCATTTTCAGCATCTAATGCTATTGCTATCAGAAAAGGTCAAACTGTGATGGTTTCACAGAATGACGGTTCAGGAAGTAATAAAGGTATCGTTACTGAAGTAACTGTAGGGTCTGACACCTTCAAAGTTGCTTTCTATGAAGCAGCAGGTCTAGTGAAAGCAGGAACAGGAGTAGATAATGCTGATGTTACTGTCTTTATCTACGGTTCTGAGTTTAGAAAAGGAACAGAGGGAATGGATGGTTCTTTAGAAGCTGACGATATCTTCTTCAATAACTCACCTATCATCATCAAAGATAAGTATGCAGTATCAGGTTCTGATATGGCACAGATTGGATGGGTAGAGGTTACTACAGAGAATGGAGCTAACGGATACCTATGGTACCTAAAGTCTGAGCATGAAACTCGTCTTCGTTTCGACGATTACTTGGAGACTGCGATGATTGAAGCCGTTCCTGCAGAAGCAGATTCAGGTGCGTCTAACGCAGGTTCAGGTGCAACTATGAATGCTAACTATGGAAACAAAGGTTCTGAAGGTGTATTCTACGTTGTTAATAAGCGTGGAAACGTTTGGACAGGAGGAGCTCCTGTAGATTTAGCGGGATGGGATTCTATCATAAGCAGACTTGATAAGCAAGGAGCTATTGAAGAGAATGTTGTATTCGTTAACCGTAACTTCGGATTCCAAATCGACGATATGTTAGCTGCACAAAACTCTTACGGAGCGGGTGGTACTTCATATGGTCTTTTCGATAACGATAAGGAGATGGCATTGAACCTCGGATTCACAGGATTCCGCAGAGGATATGATTTCTACAAGTCTGATTGGAAATACCTAAACGACCCAACTATGCGTGGTGGCCTAAGCCAAACCGCAGGTAGTGGAGCGATTGATGGTCTCTTAGTTCCTGCAGGTTCAACATCTGTATATGACCAAATCCTAGGAAAGAACGCGAAGCGTCCATTCTTACACGTGCGTTACCGTGCGTCTGAGACGGAAGACCGCCGTTACAAGACTTGGATTACAGGTTCTGCAGGAGGAGCTCGTACAAGCAGTCTCGATGCTATGGAGGTTCACTTCCTTTCTGAGCGTGCAGTATGCACTTTAGGAGCGAATAACTTCTTTATTTTCGAAGCATAATCTATATATGATAATGGGACGAGGGTTCAAACCCTCGTCCTTTTATTTTTTTTTATCTTTAACTCAAATCTAATTCTTATGAAGAACAAACCCGTTCTAAAAAACAAGTCGTACAAGTTAACTAACGGTGCGACCCCTCTATCTGCTTATATCAATGCAGGAGGAAACCCTCGTAATCCTATGCTACATTTCGATGAAGCTAGAGGAGAAAATCGAGAAATTCGTTATGCCGCTAACCAACGTTCTATTTTTGTAGATGAACAAGATGGACACGTAGTTGTGGAGCCTATAGTATTTATTGATGGTATGCTTACAGTACCCGCTACTAACCCTGCTTTACAAAAGCTTTTAAGCCTACACCCTTTAAATGGTAAGCGCTTTGAGGAGATTAACCTTGAACGCGATGCTGCGGAGCAGGTTGAATCTTTAAACGCAGAGGTAGATGCTCTTATTGAGTGCCGCAGTTTAAGTCTAGAACAAGCTGAGAATGTAGCTCGTGTAATGTATGGAGCTAATCCTGATAAATTAACTACAGCTGAGTTACGCCGTGACCTTTTAATCCATGCTAAAAGAGACCCAAAAAGGTTTTTAGAAATTACTACGGACCCTGAGCTTAAGCTTCAGTCTACTATTCAAAATTTCTTTTCTAAATCTCTTTTAACTTATCGACGTAATAAATCTGAGGTGTGGTTTAATACCGCTCAAAACAAGAAACGAATGCTTACCGTTCCTTTCGGAGAAGACTCTTTAGCCACATGTGAGTCATACTTTCTTACCGATGATGGTGTAGAAAATTTAAAAATGTTGGAAACGTACTTATAAAGCACTATATTTACACTGTATTTTTTATTATTTTATTGTGTTAAGTCTATTCTGTTGAAAGGGGATGCAAATTGCATCCCTTTTTTTGTATGTATCTTTGGACTTTATTAATCATCTAATTTTTAAACGATGGATAAGTATCTTAAAATCCCTACCGGTGCAGGGAATCATAATATTCCTGTAGGAACAGGTTTATTTGTGGAGCGTACAGACGCTTCAAATATGCGTATTTATAACAACGCTGCTCTTACTCACCACTACGCTCTTGCTACAGCAACTTCTACAGCTGCTATGGTAACAGCTATTGAAGAAGCTATTGAGCAAGCTGCTGTAACACCTTGGCATAATGCAGAGGTCTTGGTTAACCTTCCTGCCGGAGAGACCGTAACTAGTATCACAATGACTGTATTCTCATGAACAAGTACTTAAAATTTAAACTCTCAGGAGGAGGAACAACATTGGTTCCTATTGGCTCAGGCGCTTACGCTGAACTAGAAAGTGCTACAGAAGTTAAAATTTTTAGTTGTGACTCTGTTGGTCACCACTATTCTTTAACTACTACAGGTGCTACGTTTGATATGATTACTGCTATTCAAGAGGCTTGTATTCAAGGTGCTCAAACTAGTTGGGTACATGCTGTTGTAGAAGTAAATATTCCTTTAGGACAAACAGTAGCGTCAGCTGAGGTAACTGCATTTGCATAAAATTTCTTCTATTATTATTAGAAAGGGCCGCTATTAGTGGCTCTTTTTTTTTGTCTATCTTTGGGAAAAGGTTTACTCATGATAAATTCCGTTAGAAACACAGTGTTATCCATACTTAATAAGAATAATTATGGGTATATCTCTCCTTCAGACTTCAACCTCTTTGCTAAACAAGCACAGATTACAATTTTTGAGAACTACTTCTCAGACTATAATAACGCTTTAAATAAAGAGAATGCTCGTCAGTCAGGTACTGAGTATGCTAATGCCTCTAAGAGCATCTCAGAGTCTATAAACATCTTCTCTGTCACACGAAACCTTCCTATTCCTACGCCGGGAACTAATATTTTTACTTTACCTTCTTTAACTGCTACAGGTGATGACTTCTATCTTTTAAATAAGGTTTTGTTTTATGATGATTCTACTACTCCTAGAACTTTATTAGGAGAGGCTGAAGCGGTGACACACAGTAAAATTACGATGCTTAATGCTTCGCCATTATTAGCTCCAAGTAATACATACCCTGCGTACACTACTGAAGGTGGTCTTCTTACAGCCTATCCTGATACTGTTAATGCAGCTACTGAAGTGGAAGTACAATATATACGTTATCCTTTTGACCCTAATTGGACATATGCTTTAGTGACAGGAGGAGAACCTATGTTTGATAACAGTCAAGCTGACTTTCAGGACTTTGAGGTTCCTATTGATGATGAGCCAAAATTAGTAAATTTAATTTTGCAGATGTGCGGTATATCTATTCGAGAGTTAGATGTTTATACATATGCACAATCGGAGGAAAATAAAAATCTTCAACAACAAGCCTAATGACGTATATCACAGATTATGAATATTATCAAAATTCAGGGGAATCGCCTGAAAGGGAGAATTGGGGTTCGTATCAATTTGTTTCTCTTGAGGATATTGTAAACAATTTTATGTTAATTTACAGTGGAAACCACTCTCTTGTAAATAACGAAGAAAGATTTAAAGTTCTCTTCCATGCTAAGAGAGCTATCATGGAGCTTAATTACGATGCGTTTAAAGAGATTAAAATCCTTGAGCTAAATGTAGGAGATTCTTTGAGGTATATCCTCCCTCACGACTACGTAAATTGGGTTCGTATCTCGTTATATGAGAATGGACTTCTCTATCCTTTAAGTGAAAATGTACAAACCAATTGGAGTGGAGCGTATTTACAAGACAACTCAAGTAAAATCTTATTTGATGAAAATGGTAATGTTCTCAGACCTGAGTTTTCAGATATCTCTTATCAACGTATTAAAGGAAGTAAGAGAAGTATTTACTTAAATGCTAACAATCCTTACAATGGTTCGGAAGGTTGGTTGTGGGAGGGGTCTTGGTATTTCGATTATCAAATAGGGGGAAGGTTTGGATTAAATACAGAAACTGCTAACGCTAATCCTACTTTTTCTATAGATAAAAAAGGTGGTGTAATTAATTTTAGTTCTGAGATGAGCGATAGATTAGCCATCTTAGAGTATGTATCAGACGGTATGGAGAACGGCAATGACGCAAGTGTAACCGTTAATAAATTGTTTGAAGAGTATGTATATGCATATATTCGTTATTCTATTCTAAACTCTAAGTTAGGTGTTCAAGAGTATATTGTTTCGAGAGCACGGAAAGAGAAAGGAGCGTTACTTAGAAACGCAAAAATTCGTTTAAGTAATATCCATCCGGGACGTTTGTTAATGAACATGCGTGGTAAAGACAAATGGTTAAAGTAATATGGCAAATACTATAAGGAATTTCATTGCGGGTCGCATGAACAAAACGTTGGACGAGAGGCTCGTTCCAAACGGAGAATATATTGATGCTTTAAATATCCGTCTTGGTTCTACTGAGGCTTCAGAGATTGGTTCAGTAGAAAACTCTAAAGGGAATGAAAGGCTCACTACTCTTGAGTATGTAAATGGAGCAGTACTAAGTGCTGACGCTACATGTATAGGAGCTTATGCTGACGGAGAGCAAGAGACGATGTATTGGTTTATCCATGATGAAAACTTTACAGCAGGAGCGACAGGAAAGTTAGACCTTATTGTATCTTACAATACCACAACTCTAACAGTTAATTATCACGTTATAAGTATTGACGATGGAGGAGGTGTTAATACTACTCTTAATTTTTCTAAATTAAATCTTATTACAGGGATTGATTTAATAGATAACCTATTATTCTTTACTGACGATTTAAACCAACCTAGGAGAATAAATATCAATAAAAACTATCCCAACCCTATAAGTGGAGTTGATACCGATAATTTTTCTGCTGAGGATATCCTTGTTATAAAAGCTCCTCCTATTACTTCGCCTACTATCTCTCCTGTAAATCTTCAAGGGGAAGAAAATTTTTTAGAAGACCGACTTATCTCTTTTGGATATAGGTATAAATATGAAGATAACGAGTACTCTGCAATATCGCAGTTCTCGGCTCCTTCTTTTGTTCCTGAGCAGTACGATTTAAGCGTCGAGTCTTATCTAAATGAGGGGATGATAAACTCCAATAACTCATGTATAATAACCTATAACTCCGGAGGCCCTTTAGTAGTTGGTATAGACCTTCTATTTAAAGAGATGACGAGTGATATTATCAAAGTTATTGAGAAGATAAATAAAGCTGATGATGGGTTAGCTAATAATACAGATTATACATTTTCATTTTCTAACAGTAAGATTTATACTGTACTTCCTTCTTCTGAAATACTTCGATTGTATGATAATGTTCCTCTTTTAGCTAAAGCTCAAACTGTTATGGGTAATAGGCTTATGTACGGAAATTATGTAGATGGGTTTAATTTAACAAGAGGAAATGCTGCCACTCAGTTTGACTATACTACAGAACTTGTTAGCGAAGAAGTAGGGTTTAAACAACTTTCTCATACTCGCGAAGTATCTTCTTATACTTTTGGGTCTACTGTTAATATAGCTAACTCACAGCTAAACCTTGACCTTACCAACGTAGTTGATAATTTAAAGACGGGGGCTACTATAGACCTTACTCTTTCTTTTACTCATCATACATTTGGAGGAACCACCAATCTTACAGACCCTCCTACTGAAGTTTCTACAGACAGACAGTTAACTTTTTTATATACCCTTACTCAAGATTATGACACTGTAACTGAGCTTTTTGCAAGTGTTGACTTTCAAGATAAAGTTGGTCTTGCTTCTAATATTTTACCTGTATATGCTGCATCAGGTGATACCTCTTGTAGTGGAACAACATTAACGGACCTTTTTAACTGTACTATAACAAACAGCTTACAGGGTGGAGACCCAACACCTCTGTATAAATATGCGAGTGGAATAAGTGCTGCAGGGCAGCCTGTAGGGACTAGTCATGTAAACGGAAGTAATGTTATTAGCTTTCAGTTTCCTGCTATGCAGTATGTTTCTGACGTTACAACTCCAACTGCATATATATTTGAGTACTATAATGTTAGTGCTATTAATACTACCTTTTCAGCTCTTGGAAGCCCTAGGAGCCTCCATAGCAACCGCGGATACGAAATAGGTATGGTGTATATGGATGAGTTCAATCGTGCCACTACAGCTCTAGTAAGCCCATTAAACACTATCCATGTGGGGTGTAGTAAATCTGCTGATAAGAATCAAATAAAGGTTACTATACCAACTACACAGTTAGCTCCTGATTTTGCCAAGCGGTATAAATTTGTTATTAAACCTGATGAAGCGTCATACAATACTGTATATACAAGTATATTTTTCTATGATACAGTAACCGCAACCGATTACTTTTTACTTCAAGGAGAGAATGCAGCAAAAGTAGAAGAGGGAGATAGGCTTATTGTTAAAAGAGATGTTGATGGACCTTTAAATTCATGCACTTACGTTACTGTACTTGAGAAAAAAGCTCAACAAGCAGGGTTTATTACACCTGAAGATTCTACAGGTCAAACTATTTCTGTTCCTCAAGGAGTATATATTCAGATTAGGAGTTCAGATTTTAACAGCTCTTTAAGCGATGCTGCATCTTTAAATCCCGGAACGTTAAATTATTGCAAAGATGAATCCGACGAATATGTTTTTAGGGCTTATAACTTTTCTGCTTTATTAGACCCCGAAATTTCTGCTCCTGATGGAGATGTGTATCCTATTTACAACATACCCTCAGGTAGCCGTATCCGTCTTAGGTTCGAATTTTCTAGAAAAGGAACCGGAGATGGAAACAATGCTTGTGAAAGAAGGATATATACATTTGATGAAACATATACCTCTAGTGAAACATATAGTAATATAATTGATTGGTGGAATGGGGACAATATAGGGGAAACTCTTAATGACGGAAGTCAAGAGGTAGGAGGAGACGGATGTGAGATTGATAATGTATTTGTAAGTCCGACAACCGCTTCTGTAAATAATTTTTATGGTCTTGACCCTAATTTATGTACTAACTACTTTAGGTGGTATTTGAATCCAACTAGTAATGAAATACGATTAGCAATAACAGGAACTAGAGCGTGCGGAAGTAGTGACAAGAAAAAGGCTTGTATTAAAGCTACTATAAATGTATTAAGAGCACAGAATACTATCGTCTTTGAAACTGAACCTGTAGATGCTTTACCTGATGTGTGGTATGAGTCGTCTGAATCGTATTCTATTGACGCCTCAGGATATCATTCAGGAAATGTACAGACTCAAACAGCTTCTTTACCTGCGATAATAAATACAGCTTTCTTTAATTGTTTTGCTTTTGGAAACGGAGTAGAGAGCTATAAGATTCGTGATTCTATTTCAGGTCGAGCTCTCGCTCTTGGGAATAGAGTTACTACAGTAGCTGCTCAAGATTTTAAAAGAGCAGACCGATTTGCTGATATGACATATAGTGGGGTCTTTAACAATGAGTTTAACTTAAATAAATTAAACGAGTTTAACCTTGGCCTTGCTAACTATAAACCTTTAGAGGAATCTTTCGGTCCTATCGAAAAGATGTTCGCTCAAGATACCAATATATTAGTCCTTCAGGAAGATAAGATATCGTATGTCCTTGCAAGTAAGAACCTTATCTCAGACTCCACAGGAGGGGGGGTAGTAGCTTCTATACCTGAAATTTTAGGTACTCAGATAGCTAGAATAGAAGAGTTTGGTATCAGTAATAACCCTGAGAGTTTTGCTCAATGGGGACCATCTAAATACTTTACTGATGCAAAAAGAGGAGCTGTTATACAACTAACGGGAAGCGGTCCTTCAGAATCTCTTGTAGTAGTATCCCAAGCAGGTATGAGAGGTTGGTTTAGAGACTTGTTTATAGAAAACTTTAATACTCAAAAATTAGGTGGCTATGACCCATATATGAACGAGTATGTCCTTGGAAATAACCTTACTACTATACCTGAACAACCTTCATGTATCTCATGTGGGATAAATAAAATGTATTTTATAGATAATAAAGGATTAAGTGCATGTTATAACCTTGGAGCTACAGTAGGTGAGGTAACAATCTCTTGGCCTATACCTATTCTAAGTGTGGGAGGAAGTTTTTCTTTTACTACTACCTATAACGGCACTACAACTTCTCACGGACCTTTTACAGCCGCAGGTAGTGTAACTATTGATAAAGATGTAGTTTCAGTAGAGCAGTTAGATATTGTATTCTCCGTTCCTACATCAGGTGATACTGCTTCGGTAAACTTTTTAGTCGGATGTCCGGCATCAGATACCATTAACATTATTTTAATTACTTTAACTAATAATGCTGATGAAGGTAAAACAATTCATAATCAATATCGTTGGGTAGATGGAGCGTTTACTTCTCCTACTCATTCGAATCAAATACCGTTTTTAACTTCTAATGACCCTCAGGTCGTTTCTCAGTATACTGAAATATCCGGACCTCAAGGTGCGGGAATTATCCCTGCAGATGGAGCTACAGTATTTATGATTTCTGATAAGCAATCTACTGATGATTACGATGTAGATGTTTCTTCAGATAGGTTTTTATACCTAAGGGATAATACTTTACATCCTAATACTCCAACAGGTATAGCAGCTATACTTACTGCTGCTACGAGTCTTACTCCTGCAGGAGCTACACCTATTTTCTCACAAAGCTTTACTTTACCTACATTAGCTAATAATGACTATCTTTATCTTGTTTGGAACTATGCTTCTGCAAAAGAAGCTTCTTTATGTTTTAGTCCTAAAGCTACAGGTTCACTAGACGATGCATGTTGTGTCTGTTCGTGCGATACAGCTACAGAATGTACACAGTGGTTGGTAGACAACACCAATTCTTCTCAAGCACTTTTATCCTATGTTCCTTGTGGAGGGGCAAGAACAAATATTACTCTTGGAGGAAACAAAAGCACTACCTTATGTGCTGAAGGAAATATAATTATTGTTTCCGGGAAAAGTGAAGATATTAATTTTACTATAACAGCGTGTGACTGCACTTAATTATACCTTATGGCAACTATTGGAAATTATTTTTTAAACGGTCCTAACCTAGCAACAGCAACAGGAATTTTTACTGATGCTGCGATGACTACCTGCGCTCCTGATGGGTGGTATAGTCAAGGGTCTGTCGTGCGTGAGTTAGATAACTGTACCCTTCTTCCTAGAGCTCAATGCCCTTCATGTGCTACCCTATGTGGCTCAACCGTAATTGACGGTCTTGCAAGCTTTGGGTTATATTCTATTCCTGTAGAGGTAGGAACCACAACGGGAGCAATAAAGGTGACTTTTGACCCTAAGCTTAAAGTTCAAGGTATACGTGTAATTTATAATAGCGCTGTCTTTAATGAGTTTAGTTCGGAAGTAGATGGATACCATACCACTACTCAATCTAACGGGATAACGTATATGGGTAATTCTACTACAACCCCTACTCTTCCTCTGAATGTATTAACTACTGAGAAGGATTATTATGACGGAGCATTTACTAGCAATGACAGTCCTATTAATATATTAGTTACAGAAGTTTCTGCTACCTCAGGTCAAAGTCCTGACAATTGTATTGCTTATATCCCTAAACCTTTCAGCAGTCCCTTAACCCTTGAGGTGCAAGTAGCTCAAGTTATTGCTCCTCAATCTACCCCTAGTTGGAATTTAACTGTAGGATGTCCTAAGTCTCTTGATGGTAAAAGTTGTACAGATGTAGACCCTGCGGGCGGTTGCTCTACCACAGCTCCTTTAGATAATACTATATATATAGGTTTAGTTAGCGGAACAAATTCTGTTCCTGCAGTTAATGATTGGGCTTTTGGAGATGCATATGCTGAAACTAGAAAAGCGGCAGGAGATTATGTTCTTGAAAATAAAGTAGGCGACCAATATTTAATCACGGTAAATGCAAACGGAGTAATTACAACTGTTACCGAATGTAATCCATAATAAAACCTTATGTCAGCAACTAAAACCACGTATACTTTAAGCTTTAGTCCTCCTGCAGAGGGATGGCCATCGTTCTATTCTTATGTCCCTGATTGGATGCAAGGTATGAATCAATACTTCTATTCTTTTTCAGGTGGTAATTTATGGCGTCATAATACTAATGAGACAAGGAACAATTACTACGATGAGCAATACAACTCTACTGTACAAAGTGTTTTTAACCAAGAGCCTGTAACGAATAAACTTTTTAAAACTATCTCTTTAGAGGGAGATGATGCGTGGGGAGCTACATTTATTAGTGAGCTGCAGACAACAGGATTTATTAATGAAGAGTACTTTGTGGAAAAAGAATCCAATTGGTTTGCTTTCTTGAGAAACCAAGGCGCAGCAAATATTGACACTGCACTTGAGGCTGCACAAGAGTTTCCTCTACGCTCTGCTAATGGTATTGGAAATTGTCTTACGGCAACTAATGTAGGGGAAGTAACTACTTTTACTTTCCCTTTAACTTTACCTATTGGAAGTATACCTAGTATAGGAGATAGCATCTACTATGGTGTTCCTGCGGCTGTTATTAACCCTGTTTACTTAGGAGAAATTACATCTATCAATGTTGATATACCTTTGGGTACGAACACTATAGTAGTACTGCGAAACGGTAGTGCAGGAGGTATTGCACCTAGCGTTAATATAAATTATGTTATGTCTACTAAGAACCTTGTAGCCGAGTCTCATGGTATCCTTGGACACTACGGAGTCTTTACTCTTACTAACACAAATACAGGACCTGTAGAGCTCTTTGCTGTTAAGTCTGAGGTCATGAAATCTTATCCTTAAAACACCGTATCTTTGAATCTATGAGTACCGTCCTTTCTCCTGCTATTGACTTTAAGCATCTCCTCAGCACTTCTCCTGTGGATTTACTTTCTCATGTGCACCAAAATAGGGGATTAATATGGGAGGAGATAGATTTGTTCTCTCAACAAATATCTTCTATGGAAGGTGCTGCTCTTCATCACACTCAAGAGATGGAGGAGTCTTTTCCTTTAACTCATCATTTAGATAATGGTCTGTATACTCGCGAGGTATTTATGCCTAAAGGGTCTTTGGTTGTAAGTTTTATACACAAACAAAATCATCCTTCTTTTTTTATGTCAGGAGAGATGTCTATCCTCTTAGATACAGGAGAGGTAAAAAGAATTAAAGCTCCAATGAAAGTCATGACAGAGATAGGCACTCAGAGGGTGGCTTATATGCATGAAGATTGCACTTGGACATGTGTATACCGCACTGATGCCACAACTATTGAAGAGGCAGAGAACGAGGTATATACCACCAACTATCGGGATTTACCCGAACATATAATATTAAATAAATTTTTACTATGTCAGGACTAATAACAGGCATTGTCTCTTTAGGTATTACAGCTACTACTACAGGTATCTCTATGAGTCAGCAGAATAAAGCTAAAACAGCACAAGGTAAAGCTGAAACAGCGGCGCGAGAAGCTATGGCTAAAGCTCGTAAGCGTCTTGATGTAAACTATCAAGAGGCATCGTCTATAAATAAAGACCCATATACTATGGCTATAGAGGCTTCTTTACAACAAGGGGCTAACGCTACTCAAGCGGCAAAAGAAACTCAAAGGGGAGCAGCGCAAGTAGGGAGGATTCAAGGAGCACAAAACCAAATGCTAGAAGCGGAGCGTGTAGCTTACGGTAAAGAATTGCAAGCGAGAGAGCAGCGTATACTTGATGAGGACAGTCGTTTAAGAGATATCAATACTCAGCTAGATATGGGAGAGATAGAAGGGGCACAGATGGCTGCTGCAGCCGAAGCTGACAATGCAGCTATGGCAGGGCAAGATGTCGTAGCAGGATTGAGTAGTATGGCTCAACAAGGAGTAGCAATGGCTCCTCTATATGCGGGGAAATCTGCAAAGGCTAGAAAAGGAGCTATGGCGGGTATGGAGTTTTCTCCTGAAGAATTTGCCTCTTTTGGAAATGCAAAAGTTGGTATGGGCGCAGCAGGTAGTGAAGGATTTACAAATATGGATTTTGCAAGTGTAGGTGATATGAGTAATAAACAATTCCGACAGTTTGAAAAGGGTCTTACTGCTTCTCAATTAGGACAAATAAAAAGTAACCAACAGTATCAAAACGCTCTCTTTTCTCCAAACTCATTATTAGAATATCAAAGATTACTAGACCAAGCAGAATAAACCATGGCTAATACTTATTTTAAATACGCAGAACGTAACGCCGAGAACAGGATAAATTGGGCTGATGTAGGGAAGGATATGACGGATATGCTTGCCGATGAAGCACGAGTACGTGAAGAGAAAAAAGCTGCTATAGAGACCGACTTTAGAGACTTTAGCAAAACCCTAGCTGACTCTCCTATGGGAGAAAGTCAAGGCTTTAATGAGTTTACTACTGACTATGCGGATAGTGCTCAAGAGTATTCTTTGATGGTAAATAATATGCTTAAATCAGGAGATATGAAACTGAGAGAGTATAATAACATTCAAGCCAACTTAAAGCAAGGAACAGCTGAGGCGTTTTCTATTGCCGAAGATTACAATAAAGCATACAAGGGGATGTTAGAACGTGGAGAGATTAACCCTGAAACAGGACTCCCTTCCTCTCAACTTTTAGAGCAGTATGTATTAGGTACAGTACAAGGGTTTGGGAATTACTCTGACCATCGTTTATGGATTAACCCTACTACGGGAAAAGTAAGTCTTGCAACTACACAGACAGATAAGGAGGGTAATGTAACGATGAATAGGGATACCGGAAGTTTTATTGCCGTAAACGCTTTGCGTAACCGTACACGAGCGCAGTACGATATATACGATTTGAATAAAGTTAACGCTGCAAGAGTAGATACTTTAGGAACTACTGTTGATGCGGTTATGAGTGGTGGTGTAAAGACTGTAGAAGATGCTTTAAGAAATGAGAATGTAGTCGAAGTATTAGATGATTTTGCTGATTCAACTGTAGCCATACCTACTAACGTTAGCTCTATCCTTACTAACAGCTTAGGCACAAATCCTAACACAGGAGAGCGTTATGCCTTTACGGACAACCCTGCAGATGCAGCATTAGATGAGAACTTAATCCTTATTATGGACAATCCTCTCCAACAGTCTGCAGGTCTACCGATGCCTGCATACTTAGATAGTCCTGAGCAGCTTACCGAGTATCTTAATGAAAACTTTGAAGACCTTACTGAGGAGCAAGTAAAACAGATTGTTGAAAACAATACCAAGCAGGTAGACGCAGCTAAGACAGCAGTAAAGACTTCTCTTACAAGTATGTTAGACAGAAAAGAAACTACTACAGCAGAGTATAACAATGAGAAACAAAGAGTAGAGCGAGGTCAAGCACTTAAGAAAACAGAGCAGGCTGTAACTAACATAGCTGATTTATACTATGGTACTGAAGACCAATTCAATGCCGCTCTTGGATTCTTACAAGGACTTAACCCTTCTGTAAGTAGGATATACGTAGACCCTGCCTCTCCTCAAGATGTTATGGTTGAGATGAAAGATAACAAGGGAAACATTACTGCACTAGAGGCGTTTGAAAAAGGCGATAGTGTAGAACAGTTTGTTACGAGTATTGTATCTACCCTTGTACCTAATGCTATTGACGTAGAGAAAGCTCTTGCTAATTCAGGTATACGAGAGGATGGAAGAACGATGACAAGTTTCACAGGAGCATCAGGAGAGAGCCGGACACGTAGTATTACACAGATACCTAATTTTGACGACCCACTTCCCAATGATGAAAGTGACTATCCAAGGTTAGTATCTGACGTTCACAGTGAAGCATTCGAAACGGGCAAGAACGCTAAAGCGTACTCTAACGCGGAGCTTGAGTTCTTTTCTACAGTTGGTATTGAGAATGCCGAGATAAAGACACTAGAAGAAGATGATATTCAAAAATACATTTCAGGTTCGAGAGCAACGGATTTTAATGACAACTCAGCCACTCAGCTCTTCATACCCGGTATCATGACTATGCCTATCGTAATTCCTGATAACAACACCAAGGTAGAATTTGAAGCTATTAACCGCTTAATTCTTACTGCTGTAAGAAACGGAACTTTACTTAATCCGAATGATTTTAAAGATGTTTTTACAGACTTTGAATACTACAATAACAAAGAGATGGCAGACAAGGTACTAGGAATAGAGTGGAATAATGGGGACGGTCCTCAGCCTTTGACTGAGAGAGAAATAAACACGGCGACAACAACAACAGGTAGTGGTTCACTAGATAACTTAGGAGAGTAAAATTTAGATATGGAAGATAAAACTGAATTATTATATAATAGTCTCTTTGAAAGTGGAGACTATACCAAGTCTTTTGAAGAGTTCCAAGCGCAATTTTCTACTGAAGAAAATGTAGGATTACTATACTCCTCACTTAATAAAAGTGGGCTGTATACTAAAACGCCTGAAGAGTTTTCAGAGCAATTCTTTCCTAACCTAGGCTTAAAAAAAAAAGACGAGCCTATGGAATCTACTTTGGAAGATGGTTCTTTGGACTCGTCCGAAGAAGCTCCTGAACCTTTATTACAATCTATACAACAAGGTCTTGTAACTGACGATGCAGGTCCTTTTGAAAGAGCGTCTACTCAAGCTCCTCTCACAGATGCAAGAGGTCAGCAGTGGGATGGGGTACCATTTGATGCAGAAGCGCAGAAGATAAAAGAAGATAAGAGGAAAGTAGAGGATGCTGCTTTAGCAGAGCGGGATGCAATGGAAGAAAAAGCTAAAGACTTAGAACTTATCTTTACAACGTCTCAACGTAGAAAAGCGAGAGAAAAGAATGAGGATGCCATGGCTCAAGCTATGCGAGCACGAGAGATGCGAGATAGCCAAAGATGGAATGAAGATGGTACTCACTCCACAGTAAAGTTCATGTCTTATGAACAAGATGGGGTTCATAAAGTAGCACCCACCCTGTTCCCTAGGAGCACCGTACAGCGCTCTTCTCCTAGAGCAGAGGATTGGTTAGAGCTTGGTATGGATGAGGCTATTGCAGAGGCTGAGAGGCGTAATGAGGTATTTACATTCGACTCTCAAGAAGAGGCTGAAGCTTTTGCAAAAGGCTCTTGGAAGACTGTAAACACTTTAGACTTAGAAGCTCAGAAATATTACAATGAATATGGGAGAGACTATCTCTCTGACCGTCAAGTTTACGATAAGTATTTAAAGGCAAAAGAAACTCGTATGTTTCTTGAAGAGGAATTAGCAATTCAAAAGAATACTTTATTTGGTGACGAAGGACAGTACGATGACCTTACCCCTAAGGAGCAAGAGGCGTACAAAATGTATTTTAGAGAAGACGGAAGCCTGCGTGGTGATGCACAGGAGATTATTGATACTCTTGATGAAGAAGAAGCTAAGTTGTGGAAGACAATAGATAGCGAGAACTATATGGAGGTGCAAGATAACTTTGATACCTACCTTGAAAAGAAACATCGAGCATCGGCTCAACAGGCGGCCAATGTAAATTATGAAGCTAAGACTATTGAAAAGGGATTAAATAATCTTGTCTTAAATGAATTTGGTGTTACTCTAGACCAACTAAATACATACCAACCTGCTAATGAGGCGCAAGAGATTAGACTTAATGAAATAGTAGAGATTCAAAACTCCCTTGAAAGAAAAAAAGAACTTGCCGCTTTTCAATATGAAACGGCTCTAACTTACTTTGATGCCAAAGCCAATAAAGATATCGGAGTAGAGTTTGTGGATAATCTTGAAGGGTTTAGCGTAGCGTTTATGGATGGGTATAGAAGCGGTCAAGCGGGTAACGTTATACTTAATTCAGCTATGGGATTGTATGGAGAGGAAGCAGAGGATATGAATAGGGCTGCAGAAGAAATGACAGACTATCTAAATGGGGTTGACGGAAGGCAGTCGAGAGCTATGTCTAGATTTAACTCTGCAGAAGAGGGGTTTAGTCGTGAAGTAAGAAGTGCTTTAAGGCGTGACCCTGCGGAGGTAATACTTACGTGGGCCGGAGCTTCTTTGGCGCAGATACTTCCTTATGGAATGAAACTTATACCAAGTTTTGTAGCAACAGGTGCGGCAGCAGGTGGAGGTGTGGGTAGTATAGTGCCGGGAATAGGTACGGCAGCAGGTTTAATTAGTGGAGGGATGTATGGTCTTCGGGCAGGATATGCAACAACTAACCTTGTATTAGAATATACCAATGGTATTCTCGATGCGGGTAGAGAGTTGGGATATAACATGAATAACGCTGAAGAGGCAGGAGAAGCTCTACAAGATGATAAAGTATGGGAACGTGGTAGAGAGCGTGGGTTAAAACGTGGTATCCCTATTGCTTTAATGGATTTCCTTATGACGGGTCTTGCAGGTAAAGTGTTTAAACCTGTCGCGGTAGCAAGTAAAGCAAAAAAAGTTGGAGCATTTGCAGCGGAGGCTGTAGCACTTGACGCTCCCTTCGAAGCTACAGGAGAACTTCTTGCTCAATTAAATGTGGGAGACGAAATTTCGGTAAAAGAAATTATAGCAGAAGCCGGAGGGTCGATAGGTATGGCAACTCCTTTTGCTGCTATGAATATATATAAATCTACTCGTGGAAATTATAATCAAAGGATAGCAGAAAATCTGATGAATATGAAGCTGATGGCGAGTGAGCGAGCTTCGGACACACAGATTCAATCGTGGAGCAATAGGATGCTTAAGTTAGGAAAAATTTCTGCGGAACAAAACCAAAGGATATTAGAAAACTTAGGTCTCAGAAAAGAGGCTCAGGAGATACTTGATATTACAGGTCCTTCTCGTTTAGGTATAAATAAAAAAGTTCAGACTAGATTGATGGAGCTTTTAGATATCCGTGCAGGACTTGACGCTACCACTAACTCTAGAAGTATATTTAGTGAAGAGCTTGCCGCTGTTAACAAAGAGATTGCAGAGATAGGAAGAACTAATGAGTTATCAGAGTCACCTGTCGAGTCTATTAATTTTGATTTTGGTAAGATAGGTAAACGTACTACTGTGCCTAGTTACCGTATTGGAAATACTATGTACTCTAAGACAGAGTTTTTAAATTATATAGAAAATATTTCTTTACGTAAAGCCACTAAACTTTTAAAGGATAGCGAGGTCGTTAATGACGAAGAAACCTCTATACTCCTTGAAGAAAAATTACAACCCTTTGCCCCTGAGGAGGCAATACAAACTACAGAAGATGCCATTCAAGAGTCAAGCACAACGGAGGTGGATGTACAAGAACAAGCCACAGATGGCGAAGGAGTGGGAGAAGGAGACGTCATCACAGAAACTACCGAAGAGATTACGCCCGAAGACGAAGTTACAGAGACGGAGGATGTTGAGGAAGAAACCATAGAGGTAGTAGATAAGGGTACTAAAGAAGATGTTAAAGCTTTTCGAGAAGGAACGCTTGAAGCTAAACGTAAGAAAGCTTTGCTCGCAGGTATTGCTCAACGTATAAATGACAAAAAGAAGCTTACTAAATTTCAAGAGGAGGTAAGTAAAGACAATGATTTTGAGATTGCAGAACTACAAGGACAACTTATAGAACAAGAGAAACTGATGTCAGAAGCTCGTGACTTAGAAGAGTCATTAGGAACTGATACCTCTGTTAAAAAATCAACACCTACTAAGATAGAAGGGAATATTAGTATAAATAAAAAAGGTAAGTTTACCTTTACTCCCCAAGGCAAAGTCCGTCGTAATAAGGTCGTAGTAGCGGCTAGAAAAGCGGCTAAGGCTATAAAAAAGATTCTCCCTAAGACACGTATCTTACTCCACGAGAGTAACGAAGAGTTTTTAAAAGCTGTAGGCCGTGCGGGAAGAGCTGAATATCTACCTACCGAAAATGTTATCCACGTAAACTTATCTTCAGCTACAGAAAGCACGATGGCTCATGAGGTTTTCCATGCTGTTTTTCTTAACTCAGTAAAGACAGATGCTCGTGCAGCTAAGGCGGCAGAGAAAATGATGCTATCTGTACGTAAAAGCCTTAAGAAAAATAGTGCGTTAGCAAAAAAGATTGATGCCTTCGCTGCTAAGTATACAGGAGACCAAGCACAGTTCCAAAACGAAGAACGGCTTGCTGAGTTGATTGGTATATTGGCGTCATCAAAAGACTACAAGCAACTATCTAAACCTGCTAAGAATGCAATCATAGAGTTCTTTAAAGACTTAGCTCTTAGATTTGGTATTGAGTTAGGGACGGACTTTGGTAAGACAGATGAGAGTGTAATAGACCTTATGAATACTATCGCGAGGAAGACTCGTGAGGGTAGGGAAATAGAAGAGGCTGATGTGGAATCTCTTAATGAGATACTACCTAAGGATTTAACTCCTGAGGAGTATATCAAGAAGCAGACAGAAGGAAGACAGCAGAAGGTAATCTCAGACGTCTTAGATGTAAATGAGCTAGAGGTGGTATCTAAAGGTGGCTCATCGAGAATCGTATATATGCACCCTGACGGGAAAAATGTTATCAAGGTTGCAAAAACTCCTAAGGGGTTGGAGCAGAATATCGCTTTAGGATTTGGAGATGTAAACTATCTAGGTAGTTTTGTGCCTGAACTCGAAGAGCAGGGGTTAGATTATATTATTATAGAGAACGTACCCCGTAATGACACGGAGGTTAATAAGTTCTTAAAGCCACTGAAAGAGTTTACTCCTCAAGATTTTAAAAATAAAACGGCAGAACTTCAGGATGCCATGAGAGAGCTTGAGCTAGAAGGGTTCATGGATTATAATATATTATGGAATGACTTTACCGCTACTAGGAATTGGGGTATGCGAGAGAATGGAGAGTTTGTATTGGTAGATGAGGGTGCGTTAGATGACAGCATCCACAATACATCTGAGGTAAAAGATTGGTCTAAAGAGGAATGGGGTGAGGTGCTAAGTCGTAGACGAGAGAATAAGAAGAAGCCTGCCCCTCGTCAGCAGAAGGTACCTTCTAACCTAACCTCAGAACAGCAAGATTTAGTTAATACACCTGCGTTTAAGAAATGGTTTGGGGATAGTAAAGTGGTGGATGAGAATGGAGAGCCGAAGGTGGTATACCACGGTACTTCACAAGACTTTGATGTTTTCGATAAGAAAAAGTTAGGTCAATTAACTAATACACCCATAAGTAAGTTAGGATTTTTCTTTTCTAACTCAAAGTCAGGGGCTGACCAATATGCTTTTATAAGCGGACTTCAAAACCCGCAAGCAAAAGACAAGCTTACGGAAGGGAGAGCTTTCTTCTTGAACATGGAGAACCCTTACCAAGCTACTAAGCAGCAGTGGGATGATTTAATCAATTGGTCTACGAATAACACAACTAAGTATAGTTCTCCATCGGATTTAAGAAAAGCAAACAAGGAGTTTAAAGCACAGCTTTTAAAAGAAGGACACGACGGTATTATTTTTGATGACGGATTTGAAATTGTAACTTTCGAGCCAAACCAAATCAAACTTGCAGACGGCACAAACACTGAGTTCGACCCAAGCAAGCCTTCTATTCGTCAGCAGAAAGATGATAGGATAGCGGTGACTAGCAGGAAAGCAAGGTTATACGGTATGAATGACCAAGGATTCTTTCCACCAAACATACACATGGAGCGGGTGAGGAGAATGTTTGGCCCTATGGGATACGACGTTCTGAAGAGCAAGACGAATAAGAGTGGAGGAGGAGGAGGGGTTTACCTAAAATACAATGGGGTAAAGTTTACCCCACTTGCTTATGGTAGAAGGCAACAGAAGGAAGAAGTTATGCCACCTAGTCCTGAGGACTCTATGATTGAGGTGATAACAAGGGGAAGAGCTGAGGGGTACTCAGAGGCTTCTATAAGAGAAGTTCTCAAGTCAAGGGGTCATAGCGTGAAAGATATTAAAAGAGTGATGGCAGCTACCGTAGATTCGTTTAGTGATGTACGGGTTCCATTTGAGTTTGGAAATATTGTAGGAGGTATGCCTGCAGGTATACGACTGTTCCAACAAATACAGTCTGAGATAGATACTTTTAAGGCACCTACCGTAAAACGTACAGGAGTACGTATGACACCTTTTGAGAGAGCGGCTAGGCTCAATGAGTTAAGAGAAGCAAATCCTACCCTATCAGAAATATCTGATACAGCTTTATTAAGAAGGTTTCCTCGTCGTGGAGTACAAGCGGAGACCGTAGTAACCGAGAAGACCCCGGCAGAAGTGAGGGAGAAAGCATTACAGATACTACGTGATAACCCCGTTTACCAAGAGCAAAGCGAACAGGTTCAAATGGAGCTTGTCATAGCTATGGATAGAGCGCTTGGTATTACCGCTAATCGTTCTGTTGCTAAGGAGATAGCTGCTATAAGAAATTCTATTACTCAACGTAACAGAAAAGGAAGAGAACTTCAAGCTATAAAAAGAGAGCTAAGGAATCTTATCCGTACACATATCCCTACGTCAAAAGACTACAGTCAAGCGGCTATAAATAGATTAGTACGAGCGACAGCCGCTGTAACAGAGGATAACTATAGGGTTCAGGTAGAGAAAGTGTTGCAAGTAATTGAAAAGCAGCGAGAGAATATGAGGGCGAAAGTTCTTAAGAAACTACTTACTGATGTAACTCGTGGGGCGAGAAAAACTATTACTGATACCAAGAAAAACAGAGTAGGGTCTTTAGATATACAAGGCCAATCGTTTGCAGAGGTATTCAAGAAAGCTTTAACCTTAGCTATGGCGTCTGAGAAGCAGCAAGAGAAAGCTATGGAAGAGTTTAGGTTACTTGCAGAGGAGTTAGAAACAGACGAAGGGATAGTAGCTTTAGCAAAAAGTGCGTCAGGAGAAACGCTTACCTCAAAAGAAGAGCGCCTAGTTAATATAGCTGTGGCTTTAGATTTAGTAAAGAACCTTCCATCTATGTCGTTAGAAGAGGTGCAGAACTTAGCTAATGACTATGCTGTGGCTGCGTCTATGTCTAGACAAGAGCTCTCCGCAACAAGGAAGAGAAGAGCTTTAGAGACAGATGCTTTAAGACAGAAAGTTACAGACGCTTTACGTATTTCTAACCCTGAGCTGTTTCATGAGGATGGAACTCTTATAAAAGATTTAAACGAAAGAAGGGCTTTATTAGATGCTGTTCGTGAGTATTGGGTAGAAGGGAAAGGGAAAGGGTTATCGGCTAGATTAAAAGGTCAGGTTAAAGCGGCAAAGGCATATTGGGAAATATTCGATTGGAAAGATGGCCCCCAAATGGTGAAGTCTATGTTCGATAGTCTTAAGCACTTAGGGACATTTATGAACTCCTTGAATGATACTCTTTATGAAGAGGTGTTTAACCGTCTTAACAGGATGGATAATAACTCTCTAAAAGGTTACTTTACACAACAAGACTTCTTAAGAAGCTTAGGGTATGAGGCGGTATTAGAACAGTTATTCGATACAGAGATGTATAAAGTAGAAGGGATAAAGTCTACGGTCAGTGGGAAAAAAAGAAATGAATCGTTCAGTAAAGACCAACTCTTAAGACTCTACGCTCTATCTCTAAACCCTGTTCAAAACCGTAAGCTAGAAGCTATGGGCTTTACAAGGGTAAAGATGATTAAGATTGAAGAGTACTTAGGTAAAGATGTAACAGGGTTTGCAGATAAAGTAGTAGCGTATTTAAGTAATGAATATTATGAGGGAGTAAACGATGTGTATCGTGATGTAAACGATGTTAACCTGAACTACGTAGAGAACTATTTCCCTACTATGACAACACAAGCCGATGTCAATCCAAAGCAATTGTTTGACGGAGACTTTAATGGAATCTTTAATGCGGAAAGTGCTCCTGCATTAAGGAACCGTAATGATATGACTAGCGATATAAACTTAAAGGGAGCGTCCTTCACCTCAGCCCTTGAGTCTCATGTAAAAACTATGGAGCATTATAAAGCGTATGCTGCTGATACAAAGAAGCTGAACGCGATATTCAATACCAATAGTGTAGATGGAGTCCTAACGGTGTTAGGTATGAAGAAGATGGTGAAGCAATCAGTTAATAATGCTGTTAACCCTGACTCCGGTAAAAATGCTCTAAACTCTTCAGGAAAGATATTTAATGCTTTACAAACTAAGTTTACATCCTATGCTTTAGCCTTTCGATTAGTTCAAATCGGTAAGCAGATGACTTCGTTTATCAATGCTTTTGAGAACTATACTTTCCGAAAGAGTGGTAAGCAAAATGTGTTGGTAGATATCATTCCGTTCCTTATGGACTATGCTGCTGTTATGGCACAACCAAGGAAGTATCTAAAGATGGCTACAGAAATGTCTCCTACATTTAGGTATCGTTTAGCTCAGGGGGTAAAAGGAGACCTTGCCGGGCTTGAATCAGGTTCACCAACCTTAACAGCGTTAGAGAATAGACAAACTCGTTGGGCCATGTTTTCAAGAGGGTTTAAAAAATCCGCAGCAGCTCCTACTATAGTGGGTGATATCATGGGAGTCATGGGATACATGGCTAACTACAGACGTAATATAAAGAATGGTATGAGTGAAGAGAAAGCTGTCGAAGCTTTCAATGAGTATAACCAAACTCAACAAACGAGACGACCTTCAGAAAGAGCTATCCTTCAACAGAACAGTAACTTTATCGTTAGAGGATTTACGATGTTCGGTTCGACTCCTATCCTGTATATCAACAACGTGATGCAGGCTTCAACAAATATTTTAAGGAGTATAAAAAAAGGAGGTATTAAAAGCGTGAATCAAAAAGACGTAAGAAGACTCGCCCTAAACTTAGGGGCAGCCAACGCAGCGTTTGTTGCGATGTCTAATCTTGGTCTCTTACTACGTGGAGATGATGAAGAACGTAAGGAGGCTATGAGGCAGATAAGAAACGCGATGTTGGGGTTAAACCTTGTGTATATGACTCCTTTCGTAGGCTCAACCGTTAAGGGTATAGAGAATTATATGACAGGCAATAGAAGACCTGCAGACATGGGTGTAAATCCATTTGTCTCTTTATTTAACAAGTGGAAAAAAGCCGCTAAAGATGATAAGGAAATGGAGGCTATGTTGCAGACTGTAATAGAGATAGGTATAGGGGCACAGCTTGCTCCATTCATCGCTCTTATTGAAACAGCAGGAAACCTCGATGAGGCGGGCATAGAAGAGATATATGATATGATTGGATACTCAGAGTCGTATCGAGAGAAAGCGGCTAAGGAGGGTTACGAGAAACCGACACGGGCATACCAAAGAGAATTGGACGCTAAAGCTAAAAAGAAGGCTAGGCAAGAAGCGAACCCTGCTTATATTAGGGATAAGGAAAAAGCAGCCGAACAAAGAGAAAAGGAAAGAAACAAATACAGATACAATAAGTAACTAGCGAGGGTTTGAACCCTCGTCTAGTGACCCTTCGACATCTTCTATAACGCTTTTTAATTCTTTTAAGTCTTGCCTAGCAGAACTTAAGTCTGTGTCCATAAGGTTCTCATACAGTGAATTTGCATGGTTATGAATACGATTCATCAAACTATTGATGTAAGCTATTCTATGTATTTCAAACACTGATAAAGGCTCTTTCATTTTAGTAACTAAAGTCTATTAATACTTTTTCTGCTAATATAAAGTCTAAGTAATCATCACAATAAATCTCCTCAATCTCTAAAAAAAGAGGTGTGTCTTCTGTTTGATGAAGGAAGCGTATTACAAAAAAGAAAGGGTCTTTTCCTTTTAACACACATCCCATCTCTTGTATCCATCCATCTTCTCGTGGCAAATACCCTAATTCCGCATTTTTTTCTAATACTTCTATAATTCTAAGTATAATAGGCTTGGTAAAATCTCTAAGAGTCTCAAGAAAATCTGCGTCATAATCGCAAACGTTAGTTTCCTCTGTATACCTCGGTCTTAATTCCATAGCTGTTAAGTTCTTTAATTCTATACTCTTGCAGTTTCGATAATCTTCCCTTCGGTCTTTTAACCTCACTAAACAATACCCCGCATTCAGGCGGGATAGCAACCAAGTCCGGTATTCCGTTCTTGTTTGTTTGAATAAGTTTGATAACATAGTATCCTTCTGCTTCAAGTTCTTTTATTCTCTTTGACTGAATTTGTTGCTCTGTCATCTTTATATTCTTTGTAGTAGTCAAGGAAAAATCCAATAGCTACCACAATGTTTAGCCCTAATGATATTATTATTTCTTTTATATCTGCGTACACATTATACGTTAAATGTATATGTCCAACCATCCAAAACGGGATAGCTAAATTTTGACTCACCCAACGTAAGACGTATGTAACAAATTTAATCATTAATACATTGTCTTTTTTAGCCCTTTTTGCACATCGTAATATACCATAACTTCTTTATCATTTGACGACCCTTCTCTTGGGGGGCGCCCCCATACCTTTGATTTCCCTATAAGGACTTCCACATCTCCTACTATAATACCATCTTCACAGGCCCATATGATATATGCTTTTGTAGCCTCAACATCTCGATTCATAGCGTCATATATCTTTACTAACTTCCGAGCCGCTATAGGTAAAGGACACGCTTCATCTACTTTCTTATGCCTTCCTTTTACTTCCACATAAGCATAAGCATTAGACTTCTGAGAGAAGACTCTATAGTCTACCTCATATCTCCCAAGTTTCTCATAGCATTTTTCAGGCTGTGATTTAGTCCATAGCTTAATAGCTTTCTCCTCTCTCTGTAAATCTGCCTCAGTCTCAAATCTCTTGCTCATATTTTATTTTTTATTATTTTATAAACCATAGTAAGGGTTAGGTCTTTGTTATTATCAATCATATCTATCAACATAGGGTTTCGCCTGTGTACGAATATTAGCCTTGCCATCATGCCGTTGGAAACTTTATACTTATTAATAAAGTAATGTCTCTTCCTCACGTATCCGTTAGGTGGTCTCTCCATCTCATTATATTCCTTTACTAAATTACTAAGAGTAAAGTCTTTTATTCTCTCATCAAATACTTCATCCTTATCTAAAAATTTTGTAAGAGAATATCTTATGTTCTTTCCCCGGAAATTATGCGTTTGTGCGTGACAGTTGGGACATACAACCTGAAGATTCTCATCAGTATTATCGCTTAGGTCTCCATTGATATGATGAAGCTCTAGCGGTATTTTCTGACCATTCCATTTAGAAGTAGTACAAACTTCACACGTATGGTTCTGTATTATAAAGTGGTATTTTCTAAGAGTATCCCAAGAATGAAGTACCCCACTTTCTCTCTCTTCTAGATACTTGTTAATCCATGTTAACTTTCCTTTTTCTATCTTGTGTTTAGAATTATTAACCTTTTTAAAATTTATCATATCCATTTTTCCGTCCTCCCACGCTTTGCGACTTTTAATTGATTTTTTAAGTTTGGCTTTTGCACTAAACTTTCTAGAGTTTCTACACGCTAGAGAACAAAAATTTAAAAGTCCCTTTTGGGGTGTAAACTCTTTATCGCATTTTTTACATAATTTAAGCATCTTTTTTAAAGTGAGTGAGGGTATATGATTTCTTTTTAACTACAGCTTTATATATCTTATCCTCTATACCTCCTTTAGAAAATATCCAATACACATCGCTCTTAAGCCTGTCTTTAGTAGTCATCCTATCGCGTGATTGCCAATAGCTCGTCGCAGAGAAGTCTATGTTGTAATACACAAGGGCAGAGGCTTGTCTCAGAGAGATACCTTCCCTTCCTGATACAATTTGCAGGGCAATACTTTTGTCGGTGGTTTCAAACTCTTCAAGCTCTGTCGTCAGGTCTTCTCCATAGATTTTTTTAAGGGCGTTAAGCTCCTCTTTAAATTTATAGAAGATTCCAATTTT